>Ga0114974_10003337_pt1 | contig 12124 bp, 8 predicted proteins | sample S_130206_EF_Meta_FD_87318 | JGI IMG/M metagenome (GOLD analysis project Ga0114974, IMG submission 87318) | Freshwater microbial communities from Lake Simoncouche, Canada to study carbon cycling - S_130206_EF_MetaG | ecosystem: Environmental > Aquatic > Freshwater > Lake | place: Lake...
CGGAGCCAGCGACCTCGGAGCCAGCGACCTCGGAGCCAGCGACCTCGGAGCCAGCGACCTCGGGGCCAGCGACCTCGCCCACCGTGGCCGCGGTCACGAGCTCCGCCCCGGAAACGAGCTCCGCCGGCAGGTCGACGCGAACGGCCGCCGGCGCGGGAAGCGCAAGCGCCGTCCGATCGATCGCTGCGCTATCGGGGCGGACGCCGAACAGGGCCGGGTCGGGGCTGATTGCAATCACCGCGGCGGTCACCTCCGCGGCCACCGGGGAAGCGGCTGGGGCTTCGGCCCGAGCCGCAGAGAGAAGCGGCCCGGTGAGGCTCGTAAGATGGCCATGGAGGAGCCGGTCGGGGGCATCGGCCGGGAGATCGGCGGGGCCATCGCGAAGGAGCTTCTCGACCTGCTCGGCGAGCTGGTGGCGGGCGACGGTGTCGCCGGCCGAACGCCACCGGTCGAGGAGCGATCCGCGCGGAATCACCGCCAGCGCCGTCTCATCGGCATCGGGCTCGCTCACGAAGTGCCAGACGTCGGGATGGCCGAGGGCGTCGGCGTGGGGATTGCCGGCAAGGAGATCGGGGACGACATCGCGGGCGAGATTCCAGGTCCGCCCCTGCCCCGCCGACTCGCGGATCGTGAGGTCGACGGCGGTCAGATCGCAGGAGTGGTCGCGTCCCCCGGGGCCGATCGAGAGGAGAACGACATCCCCCGGCTTCACCGCGACCTCAGGAAACGGCCCGACCGCGACGACGCTGTCCCCCTGGGCTTTGCCGGAGGCAAGACGCACCACCGCGCCACCGCGCCGCACCTCCACCACCCAGGTGACGCCATTGCCACAGGCGGCGTGGGCGTGCTGCACCGAGCCGTCGATCGCCACCGTGGCCGCCACCGGGCTCTTCCAGGCGAGGACAGCGCGGAGCGTCGGCGAGGGATGAACGGCGAGGCTTTTGGGCTTCATCGTCCCCGGCACCTTCACCGTCTCATCCGACGGATTGGCGATCACCGACAGGGCATCGGCGGCGGTCCACCCCTTCACGAACGGGTAGTCGGGATGCGACTCCATCCGCCCGGCGATCCGTCCGTCGAGCTTCACGCCCCCCTGGCCGATCCCGAGGTAGGCAAGCCAGGCCGTGAGAATCGCCCGGTCAACGCCCTGCCGGGCAGCGAGCGCATCGAGCTTCGCGTCGTCGAGGGCGCCGTCGGCAGCCGCCCCTTCGATCCCGGCGACGAGCCCGAGGACCTCGGCGGTGCCGTCGACGAACATCGAGCGCCTGGCCGCCAGCCCGGCAACGAGGCCGCGGAGATCAGCGAGGAGAAGATCCGGCCGCCCCGGCGCCACGATCCGCGGCGCCTCGAAAATCGCCACGTCTCCGGCACTGCCGTCGCCGGCATCTCCGGCGGCAAACCACACCGGGATCGAATCGGCAGCGCCCGCCTTCGGAAGCTTGACTCGGATCTCGCGCCGCTCTGCCAGCGGCGTGACCGGTGTCTGCCAGGCCTTCGGCCCGTCGCGCTTGCCGATGTGGCCGATCGTGTTGAAGGTCCAAAGCGCCGACTGCCAAGGCTCGATCAAAGCAGCAATCGCTTGGGCGTCACCCAGGCCCCCTTTCCGCCACGCCGCCCGCGCGGCATCGAGCGGCAGGGAGGGGGCGGGATCGACAAGCGCCGCCACGAGCGCCGCGAGATACTTCGGGCTCACGCCATGCTTCGCGGCTGCTTCCTCAAGAGTGACCGTGCCCGCCAACAAGCCGTCTCGTTCGGCGAGCGCCGCGACGAGGCACGCCACCAGCGGCGGCCGCCCGCCGGCATTGGTATCGAAAGCGATCCCCTGGAGGTTGACGCTCGTCGCCCCCGTATTCACGGTGTTGCGAGCGTAGATGTCACGGATGCCGGCGAGGGCCTCCTCCGTCCAGTCGCGCTTCGTCGTCGATGGGCTGAAGCGGATACGATCGGGCGTGAGAACCGCATGGGCGGCGATCTCCTTGGCAGCGTCGAGATACTTGTCGACCATCTCCGGCGACATCACCAGTGCCTGTCCGACGTTCGTGAAGCCCTCGCCGGCGGCACCGTCGACCGGAAACTCCTTGCCGGGATCGAGCGTCGCCACGCCCGTGAGATCGCGGAGGCTGGCCTTGTATTCGGCGTTCGAGAGCCGGCGCAGCACGACCGGGCCGGGATCTCCCGCCGTCCGCGCCGCGATCGCGAGCAGCTCGCCACGCAGCGCGCCCCGCACGGCCGCCAGTTCCTCCTCGCCCGGCTGCGGCGCGTCGTGCGGTGGCATCGCACCGGATCGCAGCTGGTCGGCGACAAGCTGCCACGGGGCGGGATCTGCTGCCATATCGGCAGCGCTTGCAAACCGCTCCAGATCAACATCAGCCGTCTTGTCGGCGGTCGAATGACAGTCGATGCAATAGCGGGTGACGAACGGACGGACATTGTCACGGAAGCCGTCGGCCACCGCGAGCGATGCGACCAGGCCGAGCATCGCTGCCAAGGGCACAAACAACAGGGGGCGACAGACGCGGCGGGTCATCGGAACGTCCTTGGAGGTGGAGGGCGGGAGCATGGCACGACCCGATCAGGCGACAACATCATGGACGACGGTGCCATGGACGTCGGTGAGTCGGTAATCCCGACCGGCGTGACGGTAGGTGAGCCGCTCGTGATCAAAACCCATCAGATGGAGGATCGTGGCGTGGAAGTCATGGGTGTGGACCGGCTTCACGATCGAGCGCAAGCCGTATTCGTCGGTCTCGCCATGGACGATCCCCCCCCTGGCGCCGCCGCCGGCCAGCCACGACGTGAACGCCCAAGGGTGGTGCTCGCGGCCCGGGGCATCGGCGGTGTTGTTGAAGGGGGTGCGGCCGAACTCGGTTGTCCAGACGACGAGCGTCTCGTCGAGCATCCCCCGCGCCTTGAGATCACTCAAGAGCGCGCCGATCGGCTGATCGACGTTCTTCGCCAGGCCGACGTGCGACATCATGTCGCCGTGGGCGTCCCAGTTGTTGCTCGACCCGGTGTCGATGAGCTCCACGAACCGCACGCCGCGCTCGACGAGCCGGCGGGCAGCAAGGCACTGCCAGCCAAAGCCGGTTGTCTGCCCCGGCTGGAGGCCGTAGGAGGCGAGCGTGCCGACCGTTTCCCCTGAGAAATCAAACGCCTCGGGCACCGCCATCTGCATCCCGAAGGCGGTCTCGAAGGAGCGCAGGCGCGTCGCCAACTCGGCGGCGCCGGGGCGGCCAGCGAGATGCTCGGCGTTGGCGGCCGAGAGCGCCTCGAGTTCCATCCGTTGCCGGTCGGCCGGAATCCGCGGCGCGACGTTGGCCACCGGCTCGGCCCCGGGGACGACGAGCGTCCCCTGATGGGCGCCGGGGAGGAAGTCGCTGGCGTACACCTGCGTGCCGGCGTAGGTCTGCTGCGGGGCGATGACGACAAACGACGGCAGGTTGCGGTTGAACGTCCCCAGGCCATAGCTCACCCACGAGCCGATGCTCGGCCGGGAGAAGGCAAACGACCCGGTGTGCATGCCGAGCGTGGCGTTGTAGTGGTTGGAGTGGGAGGTGTGCATCGAGCGGATCATCGCGATATCGTCGACATGCTCCGCCACATGGGGAAAGAGCGTGCTCACCTCGGTGCCGCAGGTGCCGTGCGGGGCAAACTCCCACTGCGGCCGCTTGAGGAAGATCCGTTCGTAGCCGGGTCGATTCTTGATCTCGGGATGGTCGGCCTTGATCTCCTTGCCGTGATCGCGCGCGAGCGCGGGCTTGGGATCGAAGGTGTCGACGTGTGACACGCCGCCGGTCATGAACAGGAAGATCACCTGCTTCGCTTTTGCGATGGCCGGGGGAAGCCGGGGCTCGAGCGGATCGCTTACCGCTGCGCCGCCATCGGCCCGGAGGAGATCGGCGACGACACCGTCGAACAGCAGCGACCCTGCCATGGCGGAGCGGAGAAGATGGCGCCGGTTCATGGGATGCCTCGGGGACGAAAGCGACGGGACACGGGCGACGCCGGGGGATCAGTCGAGATAGAGAAACTCGTTGCTTGCCATGAGGACGCGAGCCAGCGCCCCCCACTGCTCCGCCCGACTGCCGGGATAGGCCGCGAGGAGCTTTTGAGCCCGCTCGACTTCCCCGGGAAGCGGATCGCGCTGGAAGAGGAGGCGGGAGAGCCGGCCGATGCCCGCTGCCGCCTCCCCGTCTGCTCCGACGCGCTCCACCACCTTCGCCGTCTGGGCATGGAAGAAGGGATCGTTGAGGAAGTAGAGCGCCTGAGTCGGCATCGTCGTCGTCTGCCGCTTCGGCGTGCTGGCGTTGGGATCGGCGCCGTCGAAGAGGGCCAGGAACGGATGGCGGCGCTGCCGCTGCACCATCAGATAGCCACTGCGGCGCGGGCTGTCGTAGACGGCCACGAAGGGGGCGTGCTGCGAGAAGCCCCAGGTGTTTTCGGGGGGGAAGGGATGCCCTTCGGCCGGCGTCGGATCGAGCGTGCCGGCGGCGACGAGGAGACTGTCGCGGATCTCCTCGGCGGTGAGCCGGCGGGGGACCATCCGCCCGAGAAGCTTGTTGTCGGGATCGCGCTCGATCGCGTCGGCCCCACCCGGAGCCGTGCCCGAGCGCTGGTAAGCAGCCGAATCCATGACGAGGCGGTGGAAGGCCTTGATGCCGCCACCATCGGCCGCAAAGCGAGCCGCGAGCCATTCGAGCAGTTCCGGGTGGGTCGGCGCCTCGCCGCGCGAGCCGAAGTCGTTTGGCGTCCGCACGATCCCGGCGTTGAAATGCCACTGCCACAGACGGTTGACGATCACGCGCGTAGCGAGCGGACTGCCGGCGATCCAGTCGGCCAGTTGCCGCCGGCCGCTCCCTCCATCGGCCGCCACAGGCTCCCCACCGAGGATGTCGAGCCAGCGCCTGGGCACAGCGGCGCCCGGCTTCTCCGGATCGCCCCGTTGATGGAGGGGCACATCGTGGGGCTCCCCCTCGACGACCGCATAGGCCACCGGGAGCGTCGGCTGCGGCGGCAATTCCGGGAGCGGCTCGGCCTCGAGCTTTCCCAGGGCGACCAGCGCCCCGCCATAGTCAGCCCCGCCGACGACGGCGAGCGTGAACGAAACGCCGTCGAGCGCGGCCGGATGGCCGTCGGCCACGGCGCCGCTGAGGAGATACAGGCCGTCGGCCGGGCAGACCCAGGCGACGGCGACGGGCCGATCCTGGGCGGGGTGGACGAAGAAGGTGTGGCCGGGGAGATCGGTCCAGGCCTTGACCGGACTGGGGGACGTGTTGGCAAACGCGCTTGGCAGCTCACCGCGCACCCAGCTGACAAGCTCAGGCTTCCCTTCGACCCCCTCCTTCCTCTGCGCCAGAAACGCCGGCCCCTCGGCGGCCCCCGGCTCGAGGAAGCACCACGCCGCGCCCGCGTCGTCGACAAGCGGATTGGCCGGCAAGGCGCCGGCAGCAAGGTCAGCGGTGGTCCAGCGCCTGCCAACGAGCGCGGCTTCAGCAGACGTTGCACACTCGATGCGGAGATCGACGAGCGTCGTGTCGGCGCCATGATTGCCATTGGGGCTGACGGTGAGCTGGATCGTCTCCCCCTTCTTCAGCTCGAGGCTGTGCGCCCCACCCCCTTCCGCAGCGACCGGCACCGAGGCCGCTTCGCCGACACTCGCAGCCTGGAAGGGGCGGGCCTGCTCGGCGAGCCAGGCCTTGAGTTGCGGCCTTTGCCCCGCCGCATTTCGGGCCGCCAGGACTGTGTCGCGGGCAGCGACGGCAGCCTTCCAAGGGGCGAGTGTCGCCTCGGCCTCGGCCTCCGACAGAAGCGGCACCATGTCGCGCGGCTGCCCCTTCGCCTCACAGCCTGGAAAGGGAAACTTCGAGCCATCGAGGATCCCGTAGAGGGCGTAATAATCCTCCGCGGAGACCGGATCATATTTGTGGTCGTGGCAGCGGGCACAGCCGGTGGTGAGGCCGAGCATGTTCTTGCCGAGATTGTCGATCAGGTCCTCGTGCATCAGATGCACGTCCTTGTCGATGTCGTGGCCGAAGCGGCGTGCGATGGCGAGGTAGCCGGTGGCAATCAGCCCCTCGCGGCGGGCCGAGTCGTCGGCCCCCGCACGGAGGATGTCGCCGGCGATCTGGAGGCGGAGGAACTCGCCCCAGGGGAGATCGCGATTGAAGGCGTCGTAAACCCAATTGCGGTAGCGCCAGGCATGGGGAAGGGGGCGGTCGGTGTTCTCGCCGGCGGTGTCGGCGTAGCGGACGACATCGAGCCAGTGGCGGCCCCACTGTACGCCGTACTGCGGGCTCTTCAGCAACCGATCGACGACGGCCCGGAACGCCTCCCGATCGGGAGCCGGATCGGCGAGGAAGGCGTCGACCTCCTCGGGCGCCGGAGGGAGGCCGGTGAGATCGTAGGTGGCGCGGCGGATGAGCGTCCGCCGATCGGCCGCGGCGGCCGGAACGATGCCGGCAGCGTCGAGACGTGCTTGAAGGAAGCGGTCGATGGAATTGTGGATGGCGGGGCCATCGGCACAAACCGGCTCCGCCACCGGCTCGAGCGGCTGGAAGGCCCACCAGCCCTGCGCTTCCTCGCGGCTCATGCCACCGATCTTCACGCCGACAGAGCGCGGGTCGGGCGCGCCCGTCCTGATCCATTCCACGAGCACGCCGATCTCATCGGCGGAGAGCCGCGGCAACGGTTGGCCGTTGTGATCCTCCTCGGGGGGCATCGACGACACCCCCTCGACACTCCGGATCGCCTTGAGAAGGAGCGACGCATCGGGCTCACCGGGCAGAATCGCCGGGCCCGAATCCCCCCCCTTCTGCCACCCCTCACGGGAGTCGAGCGCCAGGCCGCCGCTGGTCTTTTCGCCAGCGTGGCACTGGAGGCAATGGGCGACCAAGAGCGGCCGGACCTTCGCTTCAAAGTGGCTGAAGTCGGCTGGGTCGGCCGCGCGGGCTTCGGGAATCGGGAGCATCACCGCCGCAAGGCTGATTCCAACGATCACTCCCGCGATCACCCGGCGGCAGGTCCTATCGGTGGGCATGGAAAAAACCCTCGTCACGAGGCATCGATCCCGAGAATCCCCCATCGCACCATCGACCGCCACAGCGCATGGAAAGCCAACAAAACCCCCTGCGGTCGACTGTCGACAATACCGCGGTGGGGTGCTATTTTCAACCTCGAAGCAGGTCTCGTGCCACGGGGATTTTTCATGCCGCTCACACCTCTCCGCCGTGTCAATCTGGCCCATGACATCAGTGCGCAGCTCTCACAGGCGATCGTCGCCGGTGACTTTCCTGCCGGCGCCGTGCTCTCGGAGCCGATGCTCGCCAAGCGGCTCGGAGTCAGCCGGGCGCCGGTGCGCGAGGCGCTGATCGAGCTCGAGACGCGCGGGATGGTGGAGTTTGACGAGCGCGGCCGGTCGCGCGTGCCGAGCCTGACGCACGACGATCTCGTCGACATCCTCGGGATCCGGATCGCGCTGGAGCCGCGGGCCGCGAGCCTCGCAGCCCGCCGAGCCGACCCGCTGGCGTTTATCGATCTCGAACGCAACCTCGATGCGATGCGCGCCGCGCGGACGCCGACGGAACTGGCCCGTCTCGACACCGCCTTCCATTCCGGCATCGTCCGGGCTTCAGGGAGCCGGCGCCTCCACCTCTGCTGGAACGTTGTCGAGCACCAGGTCGACCTGTGGCTGGCCCAGATGCAGTCGCGCGTCGATGCCCTCTGCCACCAACTCCGCGACACGACCGTCGCCGCCCACGCAGCGATGTTCGAGACGATCCGCTCTGGCGACCCGCTCCAGGCGGAGGATCTCGCCCGCAAGCATCTCACCGACTGGCTCGATGTCCTCCCCGGCGCGCCGGTGGTGTGAGCAAGGGCGGGGCAGGTCACTCTGGCGCGGGGAGCCGCGTCGGGGAGAGGACGATGACGATCCGGCGGCCGTCGGTGTGGTAGCGATCGCCGGTGAGGTTGTGCTTCGGCGCCTGGGGCGTGCAGGCGCCGACGCCGCCGACATACCCGGCCGCCTCGACGCGCTGGGCCTGGGTGAGATCCTCCACACAGTAGTCGCGGGCCTCGTCAACATCGGGATCGATGCGGTGGGTGGTGAGATTCCAGGCCCGCGTCGTCATCCGCACGCCGATGTCACGGCTCACCTGCCCCGCCCACACCGGCCGGCCGTCGAACGACATCTTCGTGAGCCACAGCCGGAGATGAAGGCGCTCGTTGATCGTATGCCTGGCCCTCTGCAGGGCAACATCCTGGCTGCGGCCGAAGAGGTGGAGCGAGCTGACCGGCGAGTAGCGGTAGTTGACCCCGAGGAGGAAGGCCTTCACCGTCTTCCAGCAGGTGGCAAGCGAGATCGTCTCGCTGTCGTCCCAGCGGGCGGCGAAGGCGGCCAGAAGGGTGTCGAAGGTGCCGATGACGACGAGGTTGACCGGATCGCCCCCCTTCGTGCCGGCGGCGTTGGTCGTCGCCGGTGGCAGGGCCTCGAGCCGGCGGACGAGCTCGGCCGGCGCACAGGGGACGACACTCGCCGGCGGCACGAGCGTGTCGAAGTCGAGGTGGAGGTAATCGGCAGCGATCCCTGGCACGGGGACAGTAAAGTGAAAATCGACGACCGGGGTGCTCGGCGGCAGCGCGGTGGGCTTCGTCCCCGCGGCGGCCACGGCGGAGAGATCGACGGCGAGCGATTCGCGGATCCCGGCCAGGGCCGCGAGACGGACATTGACCGCCTTCGTGCCGGCATCGAGCGTCGTGAACACGAAGCCCTCGGCGCGAGCGCCCGGTTCGATGGGGGTGAGGCGGAATCCGCGGTCCCGGAAGAAGTCGTCCATCCGGGCGTTGTTGAGCCAGGCGGTAAGGAGCTTCAAGGGGACGAGGATCAGGACCATCGGGACGAACAGCCAGCCGACGATCCCGAAGGTGGAGAGCCGGCGGAGGATCGAGAAGTGGCAAAGCGCTGCCGCCTCCAGGGGCGTGAAGTAGGAGGGATCGAGGCTCACGACCTGGAGACGGAGGCCGTCGGCGGAGCGGTTCTCGACGCGGACGAAGACCGGCTGGATGCCGCGGCGGTTGACCGGGACGCCGAAGAGGCGCTGCGCTTCCCGCCCGGAGAGGACGGCAACGGTGACTTCTGCCCGGTCGTTCGACGCGGTCTGGGCCCGCTCGAGAAAGCCGTCGAACCCGGGCTGGGGGTCGAAAGGGGTGATCACGAGCCGGCGGAGCTGGTTAAAAACAAACGCGAGCGGCGCGGGGAGTGGCATGGGGGGCTCAATCCTCGCCGAGCAGGAAGAGGTCGAGCCCCTTGAACTGCCGGAAGTCGCGGTCGGTCGTCACCAGCTGATGCCCTGATTGAATGGCAAAGGCGGCGAGATAGGCATCCATCCACAGCTTCGGCGACGGCTTCGCATGCCCGGCCGCTGCCTTCCAGCGGTCGTCGAGACCCTCCGGCTCGTCAGCCCAACCCACCCGCCGATCGGCGCGCAAGCCTTCGTACACCGACCACGCCTTATGATTGGAGAGCGGAGGAACCCCGTACGGCTCCATGACCGCCCGGGTGGTGAGGAGGCGGAGAAACGACTGCTGGGTGGCGCGGCAGAACAGGAGCGCAGGCTTCTTCGGGAGCGATTGCATCCACGCCGCACTCGCCTCGTGGAACCGGTGCTTGGAAAGCGTGAGTGCCAACCAGACGTTGCTATCCGCCAGCATCATGGATCCACCCGGTCTCCTGCTCGAGGAGAATGGCGGCCATCCGTCGCGGCGAGGAAGCGCTGTGGGCCGTTGGCGGATGCCGACATTCGATCAGTGGAAGACCAGTGCCGCGATCCTTGCCGATGACCGGCTCCGGCGACTCAGGCACCGCGGACACGGCGAGCCCCCGGCGGAGCAATTCCGCGACGGCGTCTTTGAGCTTCCGCCCCTCCTGCACCGCACGAACCTTCACTTCCTTGACGAGGGCATCAGGGAGATCGAGCGTGGTCTTCATGGCTCCCATTTTCCTGGTTTCCCAGCTTTCTGTCAAATTGTACGCACGGCTTAGACACGTTCCCCGATCCCCTCACCACCGGAACTCGCTCATGCCCACCCACCCCCGGATCAGGCTCCGCGGGCCCTGGCTCCTTGCCCTAGCCGCGATCGCGTCGTCTCTTCTCCCCAGCCTCACCGTTGCCGCGGAGCCTCCCGCCATGCCCGTCGCCATGCCGATCGTCATCGCCCACCGCGGAGCCAGCGGCTACCTCCCCGAGCACACCCTCCCCGCCAAGGCGCTCGCCCACGGCCAACGGGCCGACGCCATCGAGCAGGATGTGGTGATGACCAAGGACGGCGTGCCGGTCGTCCTCCACGACACGACGCTCGATGCCGTCAGCGACATTGCGGTGAAGTTCCCAGGAAGGGCCAGGGCCGACGGGAAGCACCACTGCACCGACTTCACCCTCGCCGAACTGCGCACCCTCGCGCTGACCGAGCGGCTCGATCCTGCCACCGGCCGACAGACCTACGCCGACCGCTTCCCGCGCGGGGAGTCGCGGTTCGGGATCGTGACGCTCGAGGAGGAGCTCGAGTTTCTCGCCGGGATCAACCGCAGTACCGGCCGCACCGTCGGCATCTACCCCGAGATCAAGTCGCCCGCCTGGCACCGCTCCGAAGGCCACGACATCGCCAAGGCCGTTGTCGACATCCTCCACCGCCATGGCTACGCCACGAAAGCAGACCCCTGCCACATCCAGTGCTTCGAGGCCGACGAAGTGATAAGGATTCGCGGCGAGCTCGGCTGGCAGGGGAAGCTCGTGCAGCTCATCGGCGGGAAGGACCAAGACCAGCTCGTCACGCCGGGGGGCTTGGCAGCGATCGCGACGGTGGCCAACGGCATCGGCCCGCCGATTGAACGGGTCCTCGACCCAGCAGGAAAGCCGACCGACCTTGTCGAACGGGCCCACGCCGCCGGCCTGGTCGTCCATCCCTATACGCTCCGCCGCGACCGGCTGCCGTCCTGGGCCGGCTCCTTCGACGATCTCCAAGGAGCGCTGTTTGCTGCCGGCGTCGACGGCGCCTTCAGCGACTTTCCCGATCTCACGGTGGGGTGGCTGCGCCACTCCAACCGCCGGACCGAGTGATCTCCTCCACGACCGGCCTGAAACACACCCCTTTCCTCCGGGGAGGCCGGGGAGTCGAATATCATCTGGATGGGAGGTCGGCATCGCCCTCTCTACTCTGCGGGCGTGATCGCTCCCGCACATCCGCCCCAGACAGGCCCGCGAGGCCGTCTTCATGCCACACCAACTCCCGGGCCCATCCCCCACCCTCGTGCGCTTCTGGGGGGTGCGCGGGTCGCTCCCGTCGCCGGGGCCGTCGACCCTCCGCTACGGTGGCAACACCACCTGCGTCGAGGTGCGGACGGGGGGCGAGCTCATCGTCATCGATGCCGGCTCCGGTATCCGCCCCCTCGGGACTTGCCTGCTCCAAGAGCACGCCGGCGCCCCGATCACACTCACCCTCCTCCACTCCCACGCCCACTGGGATCACATCCAGGGTTTTCCGTTTTTCGCGCCGGCCTACCTGCCGACGACGAGGATCCGGGTCGTCGGCGGGCACGCTTCTGCCGCAGACCTGCGGCGCGTGTTCGCCGATCAGATGGACGGGCAGCGCTGGTTTCCCCTCCCCTTCGAGCGGCTCGCGGCCACGATCACCTTCGATCACCTCGACCTCTCAGGCGACCTCCGCTTCCGGATCGGCGAGGTGGCGGTGACGGCCTGCCCGACAAACCATCCGGGGGGATCGCTTGGCTTCCGGATCGAGACCCCGCAGGGGGCGATCGTTTTCTTGAGCGATCACGAGACCGGCGGCCCCGACGAACCGCGGATCCGCGACTTCATCGCCGGCGCGGCCCTCCTCATCGCCGACGCGCAGTACGACGCCACCGAGATTCAGGCGCGGAGGGGCTGGGGCCACGGGTGTGTCGACGAGGTGATGGCGCTGGCCGGCGGCAGCAATATCGGCCGGGTGGTCCTCTTCCACCACGATCCCTCCCACGACGACACCTTCCTCGACCAACTCGTCACGCAGGCCAAGGCCCGCGCCGGCAGTGACCACCCCGGGATGATCGTCGAGGCAGCGCGGGAGGGAGATC
>Ga0114974_10003339_pt1 | contig 12122 bp, 6 predicted proteins | sample S_130206_EF_Meta_FD_87318 | JGI IMG/M metagenome (GOLD analysis project Ga0114974, IMG submission 87318) | Freshwater microbial communities from Lake Simoncouche, Canada to study carbon cycling - S_130206_EF_MetaG | ecosystem: Environmental > Aquatic > Freshwater > Lake | place: Lake...
CGCAGTGCACTTGGGTTTGGTTCACTCTCGAGATTTCCAGAAGGAAAAAGAGCGCCTGTTCGCTAGCGCGATGGATCTCACAGAAGCACGGTACCAAACCTCACCTCACCTCGACCTTGGGGAAGACGTTTTAGCCTCGTATGGCGGCCATAAGAGCCCAGCAAAAAGGGGCGTGGTGAAAGCTCTTACTGATGGAAAAGTACACTGGGTGACCGCTTCCGCGACAGAGTTACTAATTAAATTTGCAAACTCATTTCTCTGGGATTTTCAGCACCATACGCTGGCAACCGAAGGTTCCAGCGTTGGATTGACCCTGCTTCAACCTCTCCTCGGCTTGAGTTACCAGGACAAGACCCTTGAGTCCCTCAGCTTTGCGGAGCGCAATCTCTTGGCAAATGTCCGCCAAATGAAGCAATTCCAACTTGGGTACTACGTTCGAATCGCTTCGGGGCGTTATTCAGGAGAAGGCCCCAATCCCGGCGGCAAAGTTGGGGCACTCGGCCTGGGTATCATTGCTCAGACCCCAGGCGGTCTCACCGGCGCGCCGGCGGCCGGGGGATACCTTGGACTTTTGGAAGAAACTCAAAGCCTGCAAAACCAAGAATCCAGCATCATCAGGCTGCGTCAAAGCTACGAGCAGTTGGCTGCGGCATTCGATGCTGGCCGTCTCACCAGCCGCTTGCAAGTCGATCAAGCCCTGCTCGCTCTTTACAACAGTCAGAGCTCCCTCCTCTCCGCAAAGGCCGCCTACGCCTACCGCGTCGATAGCTTCAAGGTTGATCTTGGCCTTCCTCCCGATCTTCCACTCACAATCGAAGATCCCCTGATCAACAAGTTCAACACCAGCAATACTGCCATAAGCGCACTGGACAGACGTTTGAGCGAAATTCAAACCAAGATCCGCAACAGAGTCCTCGTTAATGAATCCCAGCAACTCATCTCGATCCACGAGAGTATCGTTTCGTTGAAAGACTCGTTTTCCTCTTTATTCGAAAGTGCCCAAGCCGACCTCCGTCTTCTCCGCGAACAGGTACCATTAAGAAAAAAACAACTTGAGAATCTCTCAGAGAGCATCGCACTGCGGGATCTCCAAGTCGATCTAGCTGCCATCGACCCAAACGCTCTAGAGACGCGTCTCCAAAAGTATTCCGATCAGCTCAACCAAAACAGCAAGGAACTGGGAACTCTCTTGGAAAGGCTGCGAGGATTCCCTGAGGTCTCTCAGACCAAATCTTTTGAAGAATCCCGAAACGAACTGATCGATATCGCTTCTGATTTTTCAGGTCTACTTCTTGCGATTTCTCTGACCCAAACCGGCACGCGTTTAGACACGGCGACCCTGCCCGCAATCTCAATCGGTGAGCAAGAAGCTCTTGCCATCGCTAAAGAACGTCGCTTGGACTGGATGAATGCGCGAGCACGTCTTGTAGATACGTGGAGGCAGGTAGATTTGATGGCCAAAGATCTCAAGGCCTCCGTAAACTTTAGCGCGACAGCCGGCATCGGGGCTCCTGAGGTTACAACCCTGACCAGGGCTGCCGTGTTCGACTCCCGCTCCAGAGTGTTCAATGCGGGTGTCGCCATTAAATCTCCTCTCGTCAAACTCATTGAGCGTAACACGTACCGCCAAGCTCTCATTGACTACCAGCAGGCCCGCCGGGACTACATGCTCTTCGAGGATAAAATTGACCAAAGCCTTCGCAATACTTTGCGCACCGTGGAGTTGTGCCAACTCAATTTCGAGCTTCGCAGAGCCGCCGTGCAAGTCGCCATTTCGCAGGTTGACCTTGCCCGTCTGCGTCTTGAAGAACCGCCCCGACCGGGCGTCGCCGCGCAAATCGGCGCTACTACCGCGCGTGATTTGGTACAGGCCCTCAGCGACCTTCTCGCTGCCCAAAACGCATTCCTTAGTATGCGCGTGGGCTACGATGTTCTGCGTCTCGTCCTCGACTTCGAGACCGGCACTATGCAAGTCGATGACGATGGCATTTGGGTTGACCCAGGCGCAATCACCCAAGAGCGCCTTGCCTCGCGAAACCCGCGCTGGAGTACCGTCGCACGAGTTAGTGCTTCTCCAAGAACTGAACCCGCTTCCCCGAACCTTCGCCTGAGCTTTCGTCAGGACCCTCCTTCTGTCCGATGACCACGAATCCCAAACGTCTTTCTCGCAAAACTCTGTGGATCGCTGCAGGACTCATCCTCTGCGCTGGAACCTATGCATTTCTTCCGAAAAAAACAGCGCCGTCTTATAAATCGACCCTTCCTTCTGCGCCCCTGACCATCGCTGCAGCCAGTTCTTTGTTTTTGCAGGAGGTCCTTGAACGGGGCGAAGTGGGTAGCTCCAGCAACGTTGACATTCGCTGTCAGGTGCAATCCAAAGTTTTGATCGGCACGCCCATCATTCAGATCGTTCCCGAGGGCACCTATGTGCGCGAGGGCGACTTTCTTATAAAACTCGACGACTCTGGAATTCAGTCGGACGTTGTTCAGCAGCAAATCGCATGTAATTCCAGCCGGGCACTGGAGGTGGAAGGCCGTACCGACTATGAGGCCGCAAAACTGGCACTCGAAGAATACGAAGCGGGTACATTTCTTCAAGACTTGGGGATCTTGGAGGGGGACCGCTTTGTCGCTCAGGAAAATACGCGCAGGGCAGAGGAGTATCTGCGCTACAGCCTCAAACTGGCCGACCGCGGGTACGTGACCAGCGTGCAGTTGGAAGCAGACCGGTTTGCCGTGGAAAAGGCCAAGAAGGAGCTGGATAACGCCTCCACAAAACTTTCAGTCCTGCACCGCTACACAAAAACAAAAATGATCAATCGTCTGAAGGCCAACGTAGAGACGGCCGAAGCACGGATGCGCGCACGGGAGAACAGCCATAACCTGGACGAAGATCGCCTCAAGAGCCTGGAGGATCAGTTGTCCAAGTGTGTGATCAATGCTCCGACCTCCGGACAGGTGGTGTACGCCAATCTTGCCACTGGAGATCCGATCATTGCAGAAGGCAAACCGGTGCGTGAACGCCAGATTATTATTCGGCTTCCAGACCCGAAACGCATGCAGGTCACGGCCCGCATCAACGAATCCCGCATCGACAAGGTGCGCATCGGCATGCAGAGCAAGATCCGGCTGGATGCCTTTCCCAACATCGTCCTGACCGGAACCGTGCGCTCCGTGAGCGAATATCCGCTGCCAGCTCTTACTTCCTATAGCACAATCAAAGAATACGGGGCGGAAGTCACGATAGACGAGCCTCCTCCGGGAGCTCGCTCGGGAATGACGGCGCAGGTTGCCATTGAAGTTGAACGGCAGGAAAATGCGCTTCAGATTCCAGTACAGGCGGTTATTGAACGTGGAAAACGTTTTTTCTGTATTGTCGACGGAGGCGGGGAACTCGCCGCACGGGAAGTGCGTGTGGGCTCTTCCAACGAACAGTACGTAATCATCTCAGACGGCCTGGAGGCTGGGGAGCAGGTAATTCTCGCGCCGCAAAGTTACGAAAACAATGTGGCTCTGCCAGACGTCGCGCTCAAAGAGGAGCCTGCGCGTGCCACCATCCGCAAGGCGGTTAAGGTTGCAGACAACTCCGGCACCCGCTAGCCGGTGCTTTCACAGAATCCGACTGATGATTCCGGCGATCCGGTTGGTCAATCTTCGCAAAGACTACGACCTTGCCGGCGAACCGCTCTCCGTTCTCAAAGGGATCGACTTGCTCGTACCGGAGGGCGACTACATCGCGATCATGGGCCCATCGGGTTCGGGTAAAAGCACGCTTCTCAACCTTTTAGGCTGCCTGGATCAGCCCACCTCCGGTGAATTTCTTCTTGGTGCGGACAACGTTGCACACCTTGATGACGATCAACTCGCCAGTATCCGGGCCTCGCGCATCGGCTTTGTTTTCCAGTCTTACAACCTGATTCCCCAGCTGACGGTTTTAGAAAATATCGAGTCGCCACTCGCCTACCAAGGCCCAATCACCGAAGAAGGCCGGGAACGCTGCCTCAAACTTGCGCGTCTCGTGGGGCTCGGCGACCGTCTCACGCACAGACCACCTCAGCTTTCCGGGGGCCAGCAGCAACGCGCCGGCATCGCTCGAGGTCTCGTCAACGAGCCGCGCTATATTCTGGCGGACGAACCCACAGGAAATCTGGATACGGTGACTTCCGCAGAAATCCTCGACCTCCTCAACAACCTAAACAACGCTGGCAAAACCATCATTCTCGTAACTCACGAGGAAGAAGTCGCCGCTCATGCGCGCCGGATTGTCCGACTCCGGGACGGCGTCATCCAATCGGACACGCGTTTACGTCCTGTCGATCAAAGCTCTCATACGCAGGTCCCTGCGAGTATCGTTGAAAAACCCCCTGGCACCGCGAGTGCCATGAGCCTTATTTTACGCACGGCCCGCCTCGGAGTGAAAAACCTGTTGCTCCATCCGCTGCGATCTCTGCTCACCATTCTTGGCATCTTCATCGGTGTGGCCAGTGTCATCTGGCTGCTTGCCATCGGAGAGGGCATCAGCGCCAAGGCCCAGCAGCAAATCGCTGAACTGGGCGCGAACAATATCATTCTCACCACCGTCGCACCGCCACCACAGCAAACCAGTGGGCGGTTCAGACCCTACGGCGTCACGCTCAACGATTACGAGCATATCGCGATGACCGTGCCGTGTGTGGAGAAGGCGATTCCCATCCGAGAGCAGCCCAAGAAACTTTTCAGCTACGGCCCCCGCCAGTTTTTTGGGCGCCTTCTTGGCTCCACCCCGGATTTTCTGGGTCTTTATAAGATGGAAGTGGAGCGTGGTCATTTCATCACCGCCACCGATGTTCTCCAAGGCAACAAGGTCTGCGTTCTTGCGCCTGAGGTTGCAATCGCTTTGCTGGGTTATGAAGACCCCATCGGTCGCGCCATTCACATCGGTTATGACTTCTATACGGTCGTCGGTGTTCTCAAACAAAAGGGCGGGATTTCAGAAATTCCGGGGGCCCGGGCCAAGCAGGAATTTTCGCGGGACGTCCATATTCCCATCACAACACTTTGGGCACGGCTCTCGGATATTTATACGCGCACCGAAAGCGGCGTGCCCATCGTGACACAGGTGACCATTTCTCTCACGGATTCGTCAAAGGTCATAGAAACCGCCGATATCATCCGCCGCTCCCTCGCGCGTGCCCACCAGGCGGACGACTATACCATCGCCGTGCCCCTTGAACTGCTTGAACAGGCTCGCAACACCCGGCTGATGTTCATCGCCATGATGGGCTTGGTAGCCGCTATTTCACTGGTCGTCGGCGGGATTGGGATCATGAACATCATGCTGGCGACCGTGACCGAACGGACTCGTGAAATCGGCATCCGCAGGGCCATTGGCGCACGACGCCGGGATATCACCCGCCAGTTTCTGGTGGAGACAGTCGTGCTCTCCATTGGCGGGGGCCTCACCGGAGCGGTTGGAGGACTTGCCTGCTCTCCCATTTTTAGCCTGGTGATGAAACTGCTTAAAGCGAGTTTTCCGGGTGCGATGGCGGCGCTTCCGGAGGTTGTGAGGACCATGGTTCCGATTATTGTTCCCTGGTCGCTTCCGCTCGCATTTGGCATTTCAGTGGCCATTGGTATTGTCTTCGGTCTTTATCCCGCAAAACGCGCGGCGATGATGAATCCCATCGAAGCCCTCAGACATGTGACCTAACCAATGAACCGACTCGCGTTTCTCTTCGCTGCAAGTCTGACGCTCGCATCTGCCTTAAGTCTGACCGCACAGGACGAACCACCCACAAGGCGCTTAAAGGCGCCACTATCAGCATCGCAGCAGAACGCACCGATTTTGGTAGCAGGATCCGAGTTTCTGATTCTGGATCCGCCGGCGAAACCGGCAAGAAGCGAAAAGTCAAAACCGCGGCTACCCGTGATCGTAGTGGTTCTGTTTTGGATTTTCGCCATGTTCCTTTGGCAGGTGTACTTCAACCGCAAACGGCGGCCATAAAAAAGCCTCCCGGCTCCGGGGAGCGGGCGAAACGAAAAAGCTTCGGAGGCGTCGCAGTGATGTTTTTGCCAAGTGCTTTGGCTGGCGTCTATGGCACGCTGCAGCCTTGCGCGGCCGTCCACAACGCATACCAATCTTCCCACTCCAACTGGATTTTTGCGGCCTGCGCGGCCAATCGAATCCTTTCCAGTTTGTGGGTTCCAATCACCGCGAGCGCACCCGCGGGATGATTGAGGATCCAAGCATACGCCAACTGGTCCACCGTCGCGCCTCCGTATTTCGCTGAAAGAGCCGCGCATACCTCGTGAACTCGGCGACTCGGTTCATGCGTGGCATCCAGTAGAAGTGCGCGGGAAAGGGGACTCCAAGCCATGGGCCGGTAACGGTGTTGCTGGGCATGGTCAAAGACGCCGTCGTAGATGGGGGCCATGTGCAACAAACTAAACTCCACCTGGTTCGTCACAAGCGGTTGGGCCATCCGCGAATTTAACGCTTCGAACTGAGAGACGCTGTAGTTGGACACGCCGGCGCAGCGAATCTTTCCCTCCTTCAACAGGCGGTTGAGGCCCTCTGCTGTTTCATCAATCGGGGCAAGCCAATCGGGCCTGTGCATCAGCAAAACATCGAGATGATCGGTACCCAGGAAACGCAGCGACTTTTCCGCGCTCTTCACAATCCGTTCTGCTGTCAGTTTATAGAATGCCGTTTTGCGGTCGGGATGGAACTCGCAGGGGACATAAATTCCACACTTGCTGACGATCTGAAGCTTTCTCCTCAACGAGGGGTCCAGGGCAAGCGCGGAACCGAGAGCTTCCTCCACCCTATACCCTCCATAAATTTCTGCTGTATCAATGGTTGTAATTCCCTCTTCCAGGCAGGTGTACAGGCGCTCGAGCAGGCCCGCTGGAACCTGCGTCGCCGGGTCATCGAGGATACGCCAGGTGCCGAAGGCAACGCGTGAAAACTTGGGACCGTTGGGAGTGAGGGAGACGGTAAGAGCCATCTCTTATTCCTAGCATTTCCAGGAGATGCTGCACAAACCACAAACGTTCAGCGGTTGGCCGCGCCTGACTCTCGTTCCCGAAACTGGCGCGGACTGAGGCCGGTATGTTTCTTGAAGTCTTTGCTGAAGAAGAACCGGTCCGGATAACCCACCTGCTCTGCAATCTCTTTGATCGGATTTTGACTGCCAACAAGCCGGCGTTTGGCCTGGCTGATGCGTTCTCTCCGAAGCCAATCGATGGGACTCGTACCGAAGGTGTTTTTAAAAACACGCGTGAAATGACCAGGACTGAGGCCCGCCATTTCTGCCAACTCGGACACTGTGATGTTCTGGAAATAATAGAGCCGCATCCATTCTACGGGTCTCCGCAATGCAGACGGCACTCTCTCCACCACCTCCCCGTTTCTGAGTCGCGCACAAAACACCACCGCCACCAACCGTGCTACGGCCGCGTGAATGAGCGCGGGGGCATCGGGAGACTCACCCCGCATGAGATCAAAAATCTCCTCGTAACATTCCACCGTTTTTTCCCCGTTGGACTCTGAGAACACAGGCCCCTCGGCCACTGACAGCATACGACATATCTTTTCGAGCATCGGCCCTTCTATCCTAACCCAATAGACCTCCCATGGGTTGGAAGCATTGGCCCCGTGTTCGTGGGGTTCCTGGCAGTTCACCCAGACCAAATCCCCCTTTTTTACCGCATGGATTCGCCCAGACACCCGCACAAACCCCTCGCCTCGAATGCAGTAAATCAGCTCATGGCCCGGAAAATGATTGCGTTTTACATGATGATCTCTCCCTCCCATCAAATGCCCTGCACGGGGCACAGTATAAAAAACCTCCTGGTGCCGCCCTTGGGGAGTGGCAAAAAATGAGAGGATAAAGCGGGTTTTAAGCACGGGCGACTGAGCATTGGATAATACAACTTAAACGGAAGTCTACTCCATTCCATCCCTTCAAATTTTGGGCATCATTAGAACCATGAAATCGCGGATTTTCGCCACAGTGCTGCTTCTGGCCGCGGCCGGGACATTGCACGCCTCCGAACCAGTGCGATTCGGACGGGATATTCTCCCCATCCTTTCCGACAACTGCCTGAGCTGCCACGGTCCGGACGAATCGACGCGCAAAGCGGGGCTGAGACTGGATCTGCGAAACGAAGCGATACATGCCAATAAAAACGGCACATCCGCAATTGTTCCGCTGAATCCCGAGAGCAGCGAATTGCTTAAACGCATCGTTTCTGTGGACCCAGAGGAGATCATGCCCACTCCGAAATCCCATAAACCTCCCCTCAAAGCTGCGCAGGTGGAGTTGATACGCCGTTGGATTGCCGAAGGCGCGCCTTGGGGGAAGCATTGGGCTTTTGAGTGCCCGCAGAAATCCCCGCCACCTTCGGCGGGCGGCAATCCCGTGGACGCCTACATCCGGGCCAACCTCCAGAAAGAGAACCTCACGCCGGCATCTCGAGCCGAACCATACACTCTTTTAAGAAGGCTCAGCTTCGATCTTACGGGCCTTCCGCCCACGACCGCGGAACTCAATGCGTTTCTCTCGGACTCCGCTCCCGATGCCTGGCAGAGGGCGGTGCAGCGGTTGCTTGCCTCCGCTCACTTCGGCGAACGGATGGCGATGTGGTGGCTCGACGTGTCGAGATACGCGGATACCGATGGCTTTCAATCAGACAGCACGCGCGCCAACTGGCCATGGCGAGATTGGGTGACGGATTCTTTTAATGCGAACAAGCCGTTCAACGAGTTTGTCGTCGAGCAGTTTGCCGGAGACCTTTTGCCAAATTCAACACCCGACCAACGGATAGCCACCTGTTTCCACCGCAACCACATGGCCAATGGCGAAGGAGGCCGCGACCCGGAAGAATCCCGCGTGGATTACGTCATCGACCGGGTCAATACCACTGGCACCGCACTTCTGGGCCTGACTCTGGGCTGCACCCAATGCCACAACCACAAGTTCGATCCAGTCACCCAGGCGGATTACTACAGCCTGACCGCATTTTTCAACAGCATCGACGAAACTGGAGCCGCCGGCAGCGGAGCAAAACCGTTTTACGAAACACATTCGGCTCATGCTGCACACTCACTGCTCGCTGCCAACAGCACCGTCTCCGAATGGAAACGTGCAGAGATTGAGGCCCGTCTTGCTGCCGCAGAATTCTTTCAGAAAAACCTTTCCCCACTCCTTGCAACTCTCGATGAAAGCTTTCAGGAATGGAGACCCCTGTCCGCCAATTATTTGGCAAGCTCTGAGGGAACAGTTCTCCTCCAGGAGTCGGACCAATCCATCCATGCCACGGGCCCAAATCCCAAGCAGGATGAATACCGGATTTTTTCTAACCTCACCTTGAAGCGTGCTACCGGCTTGAAGCTGGAAATCCTCCCCGAAGAGCGCAATACAAATGGTGGGTTATCCAGGGGCGCCTCCGGTGAATTCATTCTCACAGACCTCAAGGTTCAGGTCCGCCAAAGTGGAAAATCAGAGTTGCGCGACATCGCAGTCAAGGGAGCCGTCGCTGACTTTTCAGCGGACAAAAAGAAAAACGGCGGTTACGGGGACGTGAAGGACACGCTCGACGACGATCCCCGCAACGGCTGGTCCACGAAGGGCGCACCCCAAAATATTTTGCACACTGCGGTATTTGAGTTTCTGGAACCGCTTGTTTTGGAACCTGATGAAGAAATCGTAATCGAATTGCGGCAGCGCTCCACATTGGGTGACGCCAACATCGGATGCTTCAGGTTGTTTGTAACGGATCAGGCGGGCGAGACCGTCCGGAGCCTCACCCCCGGTGTTCTGCAGACCCTGGCAGGCACACAAATCCGTTCAGCGTCAGATTTATCCGAAGCACTTCACAAACGTCTTTTTGAGAACTATCTGGAAGACTATGCGCCTTACTTGAAGGTGCGAACTGCCTTGGCGCGAGCCAACGAACAAGCCGCAGAAGCCAAGGCGGCGAACGGGCCCCTAAAGGTGATGGTTCTCGAGGAGCGGAAGGAGCCTCGGGATACGTTCGTGCTCGTGCGCGGAGTTTGGGACAAGCATGGAGACAAGGTGGAGCCCGGTGTTCCGTTGGCGATAGCACCGTGGGCGGCCGAACTGCCTCGCAACCGGCTTGGTCTAGCGCGTTGGATCGTTTCCAATGAGAACCCTCTCACAGCTCGCGTTGTTGTGAACCAGCTTTGGCAGATCATGTTCGGCAACGGTCTTGTGCGGACACCAGAAGATTTCGGACTACAGGGAGAACGGCCGACACATCCGGAGCTTCTGGACTGGCTGGCCGTCGAACTCATGGAAAGTGGATGGAGCATCAAACACATTCTTGGTTTGATCGCAACGAGCGACACTTATCAGCAATCCTCGGCCGTTTCGGTGGATCTTTTAAACAAGGATCCCGCAAACCGTCTTGTGGCTCGCGGGTCTAGGTTTCGCCTTCCAAGCTGGATGCTGAGGGATTCGGCACTGCATGCCTCGGGTCTTTTAAACACATCGACCGGAGGGCCTCCCATGAGGCCTTATCAGCCGGCCGGCGTCTGGGAGGAGTTATTCATGGGCCGTTTCAAATACGAACCCAGCCTCGGTGCAACACAGTACCGCCGCACCTTGTATACTTTTTGGCGGCGGGCGATTGCACCGACGTTTCTTTTCGATTCAGCGCAGCGGCGGGTTTGTGAAGTTCGTAGCAACCGCACAAACACACCGCTACAAGCGCTTACTCTTCTTAATGACGAGGGCAGTCGTGAAGCCGCACGGGTCCTAGCCGCGCGGTCCATCGTGGCGTGTGGCGATCCGGAGAGTCGCCTCCGCTGGTTAAGCGAAGCGATTCTGAGCCGGGCCCCGAAAGCAGCGGAGATACCGCTTTTGCAGAGGTCTCTAGACTCAGCGCTCGCTCACTACAGAGCTCATCCTGAAGATGCACTCAAAGTCTTACAGGCGGGACAGTCTCCCATGCCGGTTTTCCAACAACAACCCGACGTGGCGGCATATGCGTTGGTAGCGAGTCTTCTCCTCAACCTCGACGAAGCCATAACCCATGAATGATCCCCTTGAAATCAACCGCCGGTATTTCCTTGGACAATGCAGCGGCATCCCGCTGGGCGCGATGGCAGCAGCCGCGATGGCCGAGGAAAACGACGCCCTGCCCGGACCTAATCCCGCACCGCTCGGAGGCCCGCTTGGCCTCAGAAACTTACCTCATTTTCCGGCGCGGGCGAAGAGCGTGATCTTTCTCACGCAATCCGGGGGCCCCTCCCAGATCGAACTGTTCGACGAAAAGCCGGGACTCCAGCGCTGGGCGGGCACGGAGCTGCCGGATTCGGTCCGACAGGGTCAGCGTCTGACAACAATGACCTCCAAGCAAAAGCAGCTTATCAAGCCCGCTGCCGCGCGTTTTTACCGCTCCAAAAGCGGGGCAACGGTTGGTGAGTGGCTTCCGCATACTGCTGCGGTGGCCGACGATTTGTGTTTCGTCAAATCGATGCAGACGGACGAAATCAACCATGCACCGGCGATGACAAAAATGCTGACTGGAAACCAGATTCCAGGCCGACCCAGCATCGGCTCATGGGCGAGTTATGGCCTCGGGAGCACCAATAAAAACCTGCCGGACTACCTCGTCCTCATTTCCAAGATGCAGCGCCCCAGCGATCAACCTCTCTATGACCATTACTGGGGAAGCGGTTTTTTGCCATCCCGTTACCAGGGCGTAAAATTGCGCAACGCCCGGGAACCGGTGCTTTATCTTCGCGATCCAGACGGGCTTCCACGCGGGCTGCGGCGCGACATGCTCGACAGCCTCGGTGCAATTAATTCCATACGGTTGAAAGAGACTGGTGATCCGGAAATTGCAACGCGCATCCAACAGTACGAGATGGCGTTTCGCATGCAAAGCAGTGTTCCCGAGCTGACGGATCTTAGTGATGAGCCCGGAGAGATTTTTGACCTTTACGGACCCGATTCGAGGCGGCCAGGAAGCTATGCAGCGAACTGCATTCTCGCGCGGCGTCTGGTGGAGCGCGGCGTGCGGTTCATCCAGCTTTTTCACCCTGACTGGGACCACCACAGCAGACTCACCTCCTGGTGCACCGCACGCTGCCGCGATACCGACCAAGCCAGCGC
>Ga0114974_10003342_pt1 | contig 12118 bp, 12 predicted proteins | sample S_130206_EF_Meta_FD_87318 | JGI IMG/M metagenome (GOLD analysis project Ga0114974, IMG submission 87318) | Freshwater microbial communities from Lake Simoncouche, Canada to study carbon cycling - S_130206_EF_MetaG | ecosystem: Environmental > Aquatic > Freshwater > Lake | place: Lake...
CACAACACAGTACACCAATCCTAATTATTCTCACTTCTTTGATCTTTATCCATACGAGTTGAGCAATTTCCAAAAATACGCAATTGAAGCGATTGCAACAGGAAACCATGTTCTCGTTACAGCACACACCGGATCGGGAAAAACCCTAGCAGCAGACTTTGCTATTCGCTACTTTAAGTCCATTGGAAAAAAAGTAATATATACCTCACCAATCAAAGCTCTTTCAAACCAAAAATATTACGAGTTCAAGCGACAATTTCCAGACATATCGTTTGGAATTTTAACAGGCGATGTTAAATTTAACCCGGAAGCAGACGTACTTATCATGACAACTGAAATTTTACATAACCGACTGTTGAACCCTAGTTTCCAAACGGAGAACACCTTTGCAATGGATATTCCCACCGAATTGGGATGCGTGGTATTTGACGAAGTCCACTATATTAACGATGCGGACCGAGGACATGTCTGGGAGGAGACTATAATGTCCCTCCCTTTAAATGTTCAAATGGTAATGTTATCTGCTACAATTGATAGTCCAGAACAATTCGCCGGTTGGTGTGAAGACCGCGACGTTACCGAGTGCAGAAAAACCGTATTTTTAGCACCGACCAATACACGAGTCGTACCACTTAAACATTATGGATTTCTGACAGCCACTCAAGGGTTATTCAAGCAGATCAAAAAAGATGAGGCCTTGTGCAAGACTTTGAAAAAAGAAATAGATGTCCCCTTTTTATTGGAAGACAATTTAGCGTTTACCCGGATATCGAACACGACAAACCTGTTGAAGAAGCATAAAATAGAGATACGGTCGCCATACGCGATCAATCGGGCATGTAAATATCTCGTGGGGAATGACATGCTGCCAGCAATATGCTTTGTTTTTTCAAGAAGGCAATTAGAGTCAATGTCCAAAGAGGTCACGTGCATCTTATTGGAGGACGATTCAAAAACTCCTTATATTGTGGCACGTGAATGCGAGACTATAATGCGAACATTACCGAATTATCAAGAGTATATGGCGCTTCCAGAGTATGCTACACTTGTGAGTCTTATGCAAAAAGGTATTGCGATTCATCATGCTGGGGTTATTCCAGTCTTCAGGGAAGTTGTAGAGCTCCTATTTGCAAAAGGGTTCGTCAAGTTGCTTTTCGCGACCGAGACTTTTGCAGTGGGAATAAATATGCCCACAAGGACTGTGATATTTACTGACCTCTACAAGTACGATGGCAAATCCAAGCGATTGTTGTTACCACACGAGTACACACAAATGGCAGGTCGTGCGGGCCGAAGAGGCATCGACACGATTGGACATGTCCTGCATCTAAATAATTTATTCTCAAGTTCAGTTGGCACTATAGAATACAAAGCAATGTTAAAAGGACAACCACAAAGATTGGAATCTAAATTTAATGTGTCTTACTCATTGATATTTGACACACTGAACGGTGATGTCTCTGGGTATTGTGCTAAAAGCATGTTGCATCGTCGACTACAATGGGACGCAGCAGCCCAAAGTTTAGCAGAAGCTGCATGCGAGGAAGAGTGTGTAAAAACATGCGATGCTCTAACTGCTTGCGGTGTCCGAGAAGATATTTTAACCCAATACAATTACTGTGTTATAGCACTAAAAACAGCAGTCAATAGTGCCAAAAGAAAATACACTTTGGAGATGCAAACGTTGCTAACGGACTATCCACAACTTGTGGAAGCTGCGGCAGCATATTTAAAGCACGAGACGTCTATAAAGAGTAAACAGCGATGCGTCGCCAGTCGCGAATCAAATGCCAACTATTTAAAAGATCAAGTCAGTGGTGTGATGACTATCCTTGTCGATGGCGGCTTTCTACAGGAAAACGATGGTGAAGATAAAGATGGAATGATGTGTCTAACGAAAAAAGGTATTGCTGCTTCAACAATCAAAGAATATCATCCGCTTATTTTTGCAGAACTGTTGGAAAATAGTTCGTTTCTGCGCCTATCGTCTAATGAGATAATACTTTTGCTTAGCTGTTACACGTCCGCAAACGCATATAACCAATTTCATGTGCCGCCACCAGTCGAGCAAAATTTGACACAAGTATTCTGTGATCTCGCTGCAATCAATGAAAAATATTTCGCATTGGAAGAACGTGTTGGTATCTGTACAAAAAGAGATGCTTCACAATTTGACATGATTATCCCTATGCAGCAGTGGATTGTTGCGGCATCCTTGGACGAATGTAGACGTGTCTTGGCCGATACTGGCGAAGAGGGAATATTCACTGGCGAATTTATTAAAGCGGTTATGAAAATCGCCAACATGGCCACCGAACTTGATCTTGCATCGGACGATGTAGAATTGAAACATCGCCTTGCCGAAATACCTGCAAAAATATTAAAATTTGTTGCAGCAAATCAGTCACTTTACATTTAAAATTTGTATATATATATAATATGCAATTGGAATTTCATGAAGATGTAGGACCGGACGGTAATCGGTTAACGAGTTTAGAGATGGAAGATCTACATATTCGACATGAGCTAAGGCAGCACCTGAGAGTAGGATTGGAGGTAGCACGACTACAAATGCGTTTTTGGCGGTTAAGTAATTCATCGATAAAATCATTATTTTATATGATAATACCTACAAACGAAGATATCCTCTTAAACTTACTAGATGGATTTTCTAAAGCGGTGTGGGACCAAAATCGTCTGTTTTTACCGAAGGCCGAAGTACAAAGGTGCACAGACATCATAGACGGTATTATATTTAACTTGCGTAATAACAACATATCAGCTTCATTAAATGAATGCATATGTTCCAGAAAGTTTGATAAATTTTTTTAGAATTTCAAAAACGATAGTCTATGAGCTCGGCCCAATGTGTGATGTTTCTTCCTTCCGTTCACCCGAGGAAGAAACACAGTTTAAATTGCTAAAGTATAGCGCCGTCGACATATTAGCCGAGTTTTATCACACAAATCCATTAGCTGAAACTTGGATAGAATCCACTGTAGCGTATCTTAGAGAGCGTTACCTGAAAAATTCTTTCGAGCACAACGAGACAAGATTGAATGTTTTTTCAAACTTATCAGGTATTTCATGGATTCACGTTTTAAAAAACTTGCAGGATTGCGAGGAATCCCATTTAGCGAATTTGAGACGTCTACTGCACCTGATGTAGTTGGGAGATCTGGAAGAAATGAAATTGGGTCATGGAAAGACGATGACTTCCAGACTGGTGGTAACAAGAAAGGTAACATACGGAAAACGAAAAAAATAATTACAACGCAGAAAAGATTGGGGGGAAGAAGGAAAGGAAAAAGAAAAAGAACCACAAGAAGGTAATAATTTGGAAATTCAAGACGTCAGCGTAGTCTTAAGAAGAAGACAACAGAACATTAAAACAACCGTTTTTGTGAAACTAGATTAGATACAAAAACATAACTTGATAACAAGCAGTGTTTGCAATTATGGAAATTACTATTAACGATACTGGTTCTGATGATTTCACGAAAGAAATTGTCTGTACAGATCCATATACACCATGTGTTCCACCGAACCAAGCAGCATTAATTTTTTACGTGTCGTTCCTACTTGGCTTCTCCTCTTTTCAAGCGTTATGGATGGGACTCTACTTTGACATGATTCTATTTTTTTGCGTATTTGCAACGTCAGTCAACTATTGGCGCAAGCCCGACTATTCTTGGCGCCGATATTTAGACATGACCTGCGCAAGCATCGGTATAAGTCTTCATATGCTAAGAGCATACGGGGGACAGTATGCTCTGGTATACTACGGTTTTATCTCTTGTGGTCTTTGTTCTTACGTCAGTGGCATGCATTTCCACAAGAATGGCATGCTTTGGCACTCTACAATTGCTCATGCTACACTGCATATCCTCGCATACATTGGGGGAGTGTACCTTTATGCTGGCACACTTCTGCCGATCACAGCAAATCCATTGTTCCAGCCTATGATGGCGATTCCACCATTCGCAACCATGGTGCGATTAAATAATGAACTTTAGTCTAAATATAACATAAATATAAATAAAAATAAATATAAAGAAGTCACAAAAGTGAAAAAAATGAAAAGTATTTGTATAACATCCCATCGGGTTAACAATTTAAACAATGGCCCAACCAACGAGTAATTCTTCTTACCCGTATGTAATGATCCCTGGTTATGGTGGTTCATACATGAACCATGGGACAATCATTCATAACGACCAAGAGCTGGACAAACACCAACGGCGAATGGCACACGGAGCAAGAAAAATTGGGATTACCGTGGAGAACGCATACGAATCTCTAGAGTCGTTGAAGCATGATTTAGATTACGCGTGCTTAGCAAGATGTCATCACTTGTCCGACGGAAGTCCTATCTACGTTTACAATACGCTGCGCATTTTGTGGAACGAAAACTTTTCCACAAATTTGCGAAAATGGAAGTTGTGCATTTTCTACCTGCTTAATAGCGAACCAATTCCCGGTCCTCAACAAATTGGAATGCAGGCGATTCGCTTGGAGCAGTGGGAGAAAAACCGACATAGACTACAGTTTCAACACAATGTCGTGTTGCGACCAATCAAGGTGGGCAGCAACGACTACGAACCAGAGTTCACTATAGGGTGCAAAATGTGTCCGTTAGTTTACCCTGCACAGCTTTTACGATGTGAGGGTTGCAAACTAATGGCGTATTGTTGCGAGGCACATCAGTTATTAGATTGGCCGGACCACAAAAAAGGGTGTCGTATGATGAAAAATTTGTATCCCCATGAATTTGTTTCCACTGTGGAAGAGCTTAATTGAAATTTTGGATATATGTAAAAATATTAATTATAAATATATTGTCTAAACCGCAATCATAATCCAAATTAAAAATTGACCTTTTTTTTTGGGTTTTTTTGAAATATTATTACCAAGGAATTCTTCATCACAAACAAAAATTATTCAATGGTTGTTGCTCGTTGCGTTATCGCCAAGTACGGTGTACACGAGATGCGAATGGATGTTGAATTCAAGACGGCCGAGGACTGGGATATATACTCCCGAAAGTATTTTATAATGGCTATATTCTGTGGTATTTCACGAGCAAATGTGTTTGATGTTCTCAATAGTATTAGCGAGGACATCAAAAGCGTACCGGCATGCAACGGTGAACACGACATGTCCGTGCAATGGCGTGGAAATTACAACGCGAAAGTATCTCGGTGGTTCCAAGCGGTCATGTATTGCAATAATTATGAACTGTTTACAAATGAAAAAGACGGGATTGAACTCATGTAGTACTCGTAGCTAAGGCGTCGCCTGGATTCTTTTCAATAACTACTTGTTTTGTTATTTTCCTAATAATTTTGTTCATATTCTGTTCCTCTTTTTCTGCAGTCGTCCCCCCCATGCTCTCATTCATTATCTTCATGTACTCGTCATGTTTTTTCGTCTGCGAATTATCGCACGAAGGATTTGACTTGCGCCAAAACAAAATTTGTTTCACGTTCTTGGATGCAACTTGTCGAAGCGCGCTTTTCATCTTGGTCATGTCGACATCTCTTTCCCATTCATCATTGTCCTTCACATACAGAGTTTCGCGTTTCAAATCGCTACAATGTATAGGCCGCATATGCACATCTAATTCTTTTAAGCCTCGTACAACTATCTGCGATATACCTTCTACATATCCCTGTCGTCCAACTGTTTCCAGTTCGTTCAATTGGACACTAAGCGAATTAACAAATTCCATAATGTTGAGGGCACCTTTGCATTGTTCGTGAAGAAACACATTCAAGTTAAAGCTATTTGTGTGGTAGTTGTGCGTTGTATTCGTGACACAAGTCTTGTTTTCATTTGCCTTTACAATGTCCAAAATTATTTTGTTTTGTTCAATGATAAGTTCTTTAAATTCATTATTTTGTCTTACAATATCCATCATGACACTATTACTGCTCGAAGAAGTACATACGGATGAGTGGCGATAAAGCGCCGAGGCGTGCAAATACCGGTTACCACAATTGCACGTGTAGACATTGTCCCCATGTTGTGCACTACGTTTTCGGTGACGCTGTGTTGCAGCATGTTTTGCATAATCATTTTTTCTTGTTGTGGTATATCCACAAGCCACACAACTGAAAATTTGATTCATCTTATTTTTTAGTATATGCCAATATAATGAAAAGTATGCATAAGTTGTTTATCTGTGTGAGTTAACAACTTCCAATATTCTACTGTTAATTGAAATGTTGATTTGATACCACCACGCAACCAAATCATTTTGTATATTTTGTAAAACTGCTGGGTTAATTATACTTTCTTGCAATAACTTGTTGCATTTCTCAATTGCCTTTGGCCAAGAGTCTGCGTAGATAAATGGTGGTACGTTTCCGTCGTAATTGAATGTGGTGTAGATCTCATCTTCTTGTGCTACTACGACAGGAATAGCACCAGCAACAATTGCTTCGTAGATTCGAAAACAATCTAAAGAAATATTTCCTCTGCCAGCAAGAACAAATACGGAGTCTGTATACATATTATGTAGTTGTTGTGGCGAAACTGCAAGACTTCCAATTTGCCAATTATTTGGCCCAGCGACAATGTTGGTTTTCAGCATACGACGCTTGCACTCATTGATCATTTCCACACGATCGGCCTTTACTTGACCAACAAAAGAAACGTTGAACGACCTGTCCGTAATTAGTTTAAAACTAGTATTTAATGACGATTTCCCGTTGAAAAAATGCGTGACGTAGGCACACGGTATTTGTATGTTATTAGTACCGTAAGTGTATGTGGAATGATTATACTGATGAAAAAATAACTTGGTATGGTTTGATATACTAATAGCATCCGGGCAGTTTCCCCACTCATCGGAAAGGTAAAATACCACTAATGGACGTGTTTGTTTCACTAACCTAATTATATCCTCCGTTCTTATACAACTACTAATAATGAGTATGTGATTATCAATAATTTCATTTGTGTCCGCAATCTTTTGCAAATCTGAAGCTCCGAAGTATACCACCTCGGGGGAATGTACATTGTTCAACAAATCAACCAAAATATAATCCACTTCCCAAGTTGCACCTTCAAAATAGAATATCTTCATTTTATTTTTTAATAGTTTAACATTAAAATATTATAGATTTGACGATTTTTAAGAATTTACCATTTTGAATCGGATTTTACGAGACAACGATGTTTCACATGTAAATACAAATAGTCTTACACTGATGTGATCGTAAATCATGTGCTCTGCAGATGAATAAAGTTTTCCCATATACTTGATTATGGGAATGTAAATTCTGTATGGTTGTACACTAACTATGTATGCAGAGTACAGTGTGTCTTTGTCGCTATTTTCACATAGATGCAGCAAAAAGCATTCATTCTGAAGTTTACTAATTTGTGTGGTTTCAGAATTAATTCTTGCAATTTCTGCGATGACCTTCACATAATAGATCGTTGCGTTTTCGCTCAAAATGTCTTTGCAAAGTACTATCATATTGAGCGCGTCGGTTACCCTACGTATGGGGGATGTAACGTTGCAATAAATATCCAGGCACAGCGAAGCGTGAAAAGTTGTTTCGGTAGTCTTAATATCACATGACAACGCTGCAGCGCTTTCAAATACATGCGCGAACTCTTTTATTGCTTCGGGTAAAAGAATGCTTTCCGCTTGTACTTGAACACGACAAATTCCTTCATTGATGTTTTTGAGCATCTCGGCACAACGATGATTCATCGCAATCATCCAAAACGAAACTACGTCATGACTGTCTTTAATTTCTGATTGGTACGGATGCACCGCGTGTACATGCTTTGTAACTTCGTAAAGCATCTCGTAGTTTTCATCTTTTAGCAGTAGTTGCTCTTCGTACACGTAGTTTTTATAAACATTTATCGTACAAGCTGGGACAATATTTACAGATAATATTGTGCCACCAACAATAAGAATTTCCATACACATCGCAACGCGTGTAGCACCACATTGTAAACTGCATATACCTTCCGATAAGCATGTTGGAAGCATAGGCAATTTTGATGTCGGCAAATAGATTGTAGCTACACGTTTGGATAATTCTTCCCACAAACCGAAGGTGTCCAACACTAGCGGAACATTGGATATGTATATTCTCACTGTATGCGATGTACCATCGTGTGCGATCGCAAACGCGTCGTCGTAGTCTTTACACCCTAACGGGTCTATCGTAAATATCTGATTGTCTGCTTGATTAGTTCTTCTTTTTACATATTCCATGTTTTCCAATGTTTGAATACATTTCCTTTCGCCACCGTTTTGCCGGATATAGTCTTTACAAAGTTTCTGAAGTTTCGTTAGTGAATGTGCTAAACCTCTACAAAGAGTCCTATATTTGTAAAAACTATCAAGGCATGTGACGTCACCAATTACCATGATTAACTTTCCTGTGGGATGTTTACCCACAACACCAATGTTCGGTTCTATTACGCAAAACTTATCGACAAATACTTTGCTGAATGGTATGATCTTCATTTCATATGGCACAAGGAAATGAAGTAGTTCTGGATTATCTGGTACGAACTTGTGCATGACGCGACGACCTTTTACATTTCCGTATTTGGTATCGCAACTCAATATTAAAACGCCAGGAATTTGCATTTGCATTTGCATTTGTCGCAAATAATTTTATTTATAATTTTGAAGTCGTTGAAAAGTTCTAAGTACTTTTGACTTTTGACTTTTGACTTCTTATTCTATTCTTGATTACTTTACTTTTCTAGGCCTCAATGCTTTTGCAGTCTTGCGCCGGGTTGGTTTCACATTTTCTCTTTTGGTACCGCGCCCGCAACGTTGTTTCAATATTTTATCTTTTGCCTTGGGTCTAGATTTGACTGCCTCTTCTACCTCTACTTCAACGTTGTCAACATCTACATCATCCCGTTCACATTCTTCATTAGAATCTTCATTCTCACGTTCGTTTGAAGACTCGTCGAAAGGCCACCACCAAGCAGACATCTTTTAAAATGATTTAAGATTTTATTTATTGGCAATGGAACTTATTAAACAAATGTTTTTTACGTTACGTTTTTTTTAACATATTTTTTTTAGTATTTCAATATAGTATAGAAGATGGATTGGTTGATTACTTTATACATCGCTTTACTATTTTTCTTTTTGAGCCCCGGCGTTGTAGTACGTCTGCCCCCTCATGGTAGCAAGTACACTGTAGCCCTTGTTCACGCCGTCATATTCGCCCTTATTTACAAGTACACTTGCCGACAAGTGTGGACGCTCACAAAAGGAGTCTAAGCTGAGAAATATACCGAAACAAAATAAATACAATCCAATTTATTGTATTTTTTTTTTAAACTTCAGATAATCAATCAAATCAATGAAATCAATTTTTGTGTCTCTTTCTTATCGTCGTCTGAAGTTGGTTTCCCACTGTCCTCGGGTTCAGGTTCAACATTGATTTGTGGGATCGGTACATCTTCCTGAATCAATGATGCTCGTCTTTGGACCATGTTATGTTTGACATTTTGTCGCTGAAGCGTGTACATTGCAAGATGAGGAACAATCGCGAGTGTGCTCATGTAAGTCCTATATTTGAGCGATGCCAAACTAGAACCGTTAGAAAAACGGAAACTGTACCACCAGTAAGCTGGTATATGAAGTGACTGTCCAACGGACATTGTTATTTCCAAGCATTTGACTTTGCTAAAATCTGCAGCATGGTCTGATTTTGGAGACCATGGACTAATCGGAGAGCGAAATTCAAAATTATCATAATCTTTGTATTCTAAAAGATATTTGGAACTTTTTGGTGGCGCCAGCTTAACGTGGACCGTTCCAGATGATACAATGTAAAAGTTTCTATAGTTTATATCATACCGCAATGGCGTTTCTGCCCCAGATGATCCAGTAAGTATGTCGTATGACGCATATGAAAGCATGGATGGTCTCAAAAAAGCGTCGTTATACTGAAAATGTTTAAGAACCCCAGTTTCATTAATAAACTCACCGTTCCGTTCAGAAATATATGTGGAAGCTTTGTCACCCTCAAATAATTTTGCAGCAGCATCTAAAGCGATAGGAATATACACTTCGCTGTCAAAATCAGGCTCTTTTGTATTGCGTATATTTACGTCGAATGCGTGGTACGTTTGCAGCAATGTGTTAAAACTTGCATATGACACAAAAGGGGAAGTGTCTATTTCAAATAAAACCGGTTGACGAAGATCACAAACTTCGTGCAGCTTTTCCCGTGAGCACATATCCACCTCAAAAACCTCCAAGTCGTCACCGGTTTTCATATGGAACTGAATATGTATAAAAACGAACAACACTATGCAAAAAATGAAAATACCGAAAATTATTTTCATGTTAAATGACAAAAGAGGTAATAGTTACAGTTACAAGTTAACCCAGAGATTTTTTCTTTATTTTGTCCTAATCCACAATCCACAATTCAACTCAAACGACAAGTTTAATCTTTTGTTGTGTCTGCTTGTCAATGACGACTGACACTATTCCATACAAGGCTGAAAACATGAATGGTGCGTTGTACACATAACAAACATCTAACTTTTCTGGAAAGGCGTCTTTCAAGACCACTGCAATATTTTGAATAAAAGAGTAATGTTTCTCAATATGTGTTATTAAAAGACCCTCCATATTTACATGAAAACTAAATGATCCATACCTAGCGACAATAATTTCCAACTGCCCGGTTATGAACTTCACTATAAAATTATAGTTTACTATACCAGCGAATACCCTAAAGTACCTGTAGTCTAAAATAACATTGTTACTAGTGGTTACGTAAAACATTCTATCGCACAACTCGCTTAAGGTCATCTCCAAGAAGTGGTCGCGAACGTATTGCACTGAATGTTTCGTTGAAAATATGGTTTCTTCCCGTTCGGCCGTCGGCATTGTGATTGCATTGCATTGGCACATCCCCCTTATAATGATATATCGTACAAATTTAAAATGCTTTTCTAAAGCATAAATAAACATTTTATTTTTAAACATAGTTTGAAAGGTCTGAGAAGGTCGTCTCTGATGGTTTCGTCGTCTCTGATGGTTTCGTCGTTTCACCGATTTCACCAATTTCCAAGTCAATTGGTTCTGAGGAGATGACGATATCATTACCACCCTCTCCTTCGCCTTCGCCTTCGATAATCGTCTTGTAGCCTTCGTCGTTTCCAAAATTTTGCATCATGAACCCAAGTTCAGTTTGATACTTGCTCTCAAAAAGCATTTCACACAATCGCTGATTAGTGTCCATTGTGAAGCTCTGTAACTTTACTATCGCTGATTGAAGATCGCGAATGTCCCCATCCACCTTTGACAAATCTGGGGTTGAAACACTTGGTGCAGGCGCGGCAACGGCAACAGAAATAGGGGCCTTAAGACGAACTGATTCAGTCAATCCTTTTAAGGTTTTTTCCAAGTAGTCAAGTCGTTGTACCATGCTTGTAAATACGCCGTCATCAACAATTCTTAAATTCTCGTCTCCTTTAAAAGATTCGTTCGGCATATTTTGAATAAGACCTTCAACGCGACCCAATCTTAGTGTAATGAGGCCGATAGCATCAGATATGCTAAGACGTGCTTGATTTGGTCCTTGACCTTGGCCTTGGTTTTGGTTTTGGTTTTGGCCTTGGTTTTGGTTTTGGTTTTGATTTGGGCCTTGAGAAAATCCTCTTCCTTGTGTAGGTTGTGGACCTCCGGACGGTTCGCCGGCACGACGTGATCGGGCTGCTGCGTTAGATCGTGCACTACTCATTTAAGACTATTAGTAACTATGTGCTAGTTTCTTTTTAATAACTTTTTTGCTTTGGAATTAATTACATCACATTTTTTCCTAATCAAGATAGTCCAACGCTTTAATAAGAACAATTTCTTGTTGAGTAAGTTTTTGAAATAAAAGGCATTCCTCTGGCTTCAAAGAGTATGTACCACCATTAAAATTCTTGTAGCGTATTGAGATGCCATTATCTGTCATTAATGCTTCACAAAATAGGGCCCCCTTCGTTAAACGTATTATATTGGGGTTTATGATTGGAATCCATCTGATGTAAGCCCCTTCACGCAGGTCACCAAGCTCATCTACATAGATATAATCGCGCAGCTTTGCCAATAGTGAAC
>Ga0114974_10003345_pt1 | contig 12113 bp, 19 predicted proteins | sample S_130206_EF_Meta_FD_87318 | JGI IMG/M metagenome (GOLD analysis project Ga0114974, IMG submission 87318) | Freshwater microbial communities from Lake Simoncouche, Canada to study carbon cycling - S_130206_EF_MetaG | ecosystem: Environmental > Aquatic > Freshwater > Lake | place: Lake...
ACTTTTTTAAAAAAAACTTTACTTTTAACGCACTTTTCTTATATTTAAGTATATTTATAATTATATGGCAACAAAAGGAAAACCTTATAAGGAAGAAAAAGATAAAAAAGTTAAATACGGAATTAGTATTGATAGATATCTTTTTGATAAGATGAAGAATGAGGAAATAAGTGTTTCTAAATTTATTCAGAATTTAGTTAAAGAGTATTATGACGGGAAAAATTTGTAGTAAATGTGGGATTGAGAAGGAATTAGAAGAATATTATAAAAAAAATAAAACCACTGATGATACTAGAGAATCTTGTATTTTATGTGTTAAAGATTATAATAAAAAACAAATTATAAAAAGAAAAGATGTTAATTATATTAAGAAGCGTAAATATTTTTATAACGAAGATTTCTTTGAAAGAATTGATAATGAAGAAAAGGCATATTTTTTAGGGTTTTTATTCGCTGATGGTTGTGTTATTAATAATGTGGAAAAATATAGATATCAAGTAACTTTAAAATTACATACAAAAGATAGACATATTTTGGAATCTTTTATTGTGAGTGTTAATGGTGAAATGCCCATATGGAAACATGGTCAGAGAGAGATGGTGGAAATTCATTTTTCGGGTAAAAAAATGGTTAACGATTTAATTAATTTAGGAGTAACCTCAAATAAAACATTTACATTACAATACCCCATCATTGATGAAACATTGGAAAGACATTTTTTAAGAGGTTATTTTGATGGTGATGGATGTATTAGAATTAAAGAAGATAAAAGAGATAATACAAAAAGAGGTGATTTAAGAATTGTTAGCGGATCAATAGATATGTTAAATAAAATAAACGAAAGAATGAATGTTTTGTTTGGTGTGAACACAAATAAGTTATACGGACCAAAAGATAAAGATTATAAATATATTGGTTGGTCAGGTATGTCAGATATTGAAAAAATTTACAATGGATTTTATTCTGAATCTGTCTTGTTTTTAAATAGAAAAAAGATTATCTTTGATGAGGTAATTGATATAATAAAAGATAAATATAAATACAGAAAAAAATAATAATTTTGGTTTCATATATAGGAGGTAAGAGTAAAATTGGAAAGTGGATAGTCCCTTTCTATGATAAAAATATGGAAACATATGTAGAGTGCTTCGGAGGTGCGTACTGGTGTTTCTTTAATATGGATTTAAAACAATTTCCAAATCTAAAAAAAGTTGTTTACAACGACTTTAATCCACTAAACTACAATTTATTCAAGTGCATTCAAAACCCAACAGAATTATTGAATGCAATTAATGCGATTGAGTGTCAAAAATTTGGTGAATTTCCTACACCACCGATTTACAAAGAACAATTCATCAGGTTTCAGGCTGAAATTTTTGGTGAGGGTTTCAGTGTAGAACCTGGTAATTATGAGGTTGCTGCGAAATATGTTTACATTCTAACACAAGTTTTTAGTGGTAGTAAACCTGAAACAAGTTCATTTATTGATTTAAAGGGTAAGTATAAATCAAAGTATTTAACATTTAGAGATAAATTGTTAAAACCTGATTGGATTGAACATTTTTTAAAAATTACTGATGTTGAAAATATGGATTTTGAGGATGTGATTAAAAAATATGATTCACCAAACACATATTTTTATGTTGATCCACCTTATTGGAAAACAGAGAATTATTATTCAAACCACGACTTTGACAGAAAAGATCACGAAAGGTTAGCGAAAGTATTAAATGAGGTTCAGGGTAAATTTAGTTTATCTTATTATGACTTTGAACAATTGCATTTTTTCTTTCCCAACAACATATACAGGTGGGAAAGAAAGGAGTTTGCAAAGGCTGCGGCAGCAAAAAAAGGAACCAAACAAAATATGGGTGAGGAACTTCTCATAATGAATTATTAATTAATTCGTCCATTTTTAATTATTGTAATATTTATAGTAAAAACATCAAATGAAATTAGTAAAAATTTTATCATCAGTAATAGTGGAAAATGTTGATCCAAGATTTAGGTTAACGGAAATATCAAATAAATTAATGAATCAACTTGTTGTTAAATTCCAAGAAGGAACTGAAGATTCGGAGGACGACATCAAAAGTTATATTAACGATTTTGACAAATATAAAAACGGATTGGCATCAGACAAACGAGACATTACAAAATATACATATGATCAACTTAAATCTTTAATTCAATCTAAAAGAGTTAAGAAAGAAGAAGGTGATATATATAAGACATATATGAAAGGTCCTGGTAAAGGTTCTGATCAAAGACAAGTTAAGTCAATGATTAAAAAATTCTTGGAGATAAGAAATTATTTACCTGAACCAAATAGAGATATTATGAAATATCCTTATTTGAAATTAGTGGAGGTAATCCAAAATAAATTTGGAGGACTTATTACTAAAGCGGCTTTTGAAAAATTTAAAAGAGAAAGAAATGATTTAACAAATGAACAAATCCTTTCATACATTGAAAGATATGTTGATTTATACGATAGATTGGAACCTAATACTCCACCAATTATGTTAATGTCATTTGATGATTTAGAAGCATCATTGGATCACTTACCTGATGGTGATGATGTTCCGCAAAAGAAAGGTGATGACTTTCAAGGGATAGAAAACATTTACGACAAAGATAATTTATACATCTTCAAACCAAATGGTAAAGAACAATGTATTAGATTAGCACACGGAAGACCTTGGTGTACATCAAGAGTTGGTGGTGGTAACTTATACTACAACTATCGTTTGGAAAACAACCTAACACTTTATTATGTTATTGATAAAGACAAACCATTTGACGATTTAAACTTTGCGGTGGTTATCTTGGTTGATGAATATGGAAGAAAAAGAATTGCCGATGGTAAAAATATGGCGGGAGGATTCTCGGGACATAAAACTGAAAGTTGGGATGTAATATCTTCAAAAGTTCCTAAATTAGCGGACAAAGAATATTTATTCACTGCCGATCCACTTACAGATAGAGAAAAGGAATTATTAAGAAGATATAAAAATATCAATGTGAATGAGGATGCGGTTCAAGAACTTGGTTCAGTTGAAGACGCTGAATTTTGGTTGGAAATTGCTAGTCCAAACTTAACTAACAAACCGAGAGTTTATATTAACTTACCGGCAGAACTTAAAAAGAAATATATTTCTTTGGGTATGGACTTGACAGGTGATATGATTACAAATTCTGAACCTGATGTTGTTAAATATTATTTGGCAAGAAAGATTGATTCTTTGAGAACTAAAACTTTGTCTAATCTAACAACTGCCGATATCGCATTAATCAATATGCCGACAATGAGAAACCTTAAAGAAGAATTAAAGGTTAAATACGCTGGACAATTGTCAGCGGAAGGAGATACACTTGTTAAGATAACATATCCAAATGATTCGTCATCAAAATACATCGCGTTATTTGGATTTGAAGAATTGTTTGAAAACTTATCCGAAAATATTCAATTTTTAACTATTAATAATACCTCACAAGATAGCCTTGATTTGGATATACCACCAAGTATTGGTAAATTCACAAATATGATGGCATTGGTTCTTGAAAACTGCGTAAAAACATTACCTGAAGAAATGGGACAAATGGAAAGTTTATCGTTCTTAACATTACAACGAAATAAAAACTTACAATCTTTACCATCATCTTTAGCGGATTTAGAACTTTTGGAACTTATCACATTGTCAGGATCAAATCCAAGTATGGTAATACCTGAAAGATTGAAAGAAAAAATGGTGGAGGAATCCGCAGGTGTTTATGTTATTTCTGTAGATTAATTTAAAACCATATATATGAGCAATGTTGACATTGAAATTTATGTTTCACAATTAATTAATTTCTTTGAGAGTAATCCAAACGATTTAATTGATTTGGTTGGTAAGATTCAGAAAGAAGAGTTTTATTTGATGTTGAGACAAAAATGTGAAGAAAACCATAAGAAAGGTGAGGACATTGTTTTAACTAAAAATCAAATTATTGAAATTGTGGTGGAACTTAAAATACCTGAACTAACTGAAAAATTAAATCCCAAACAAGTTGTGGAGGGTTTTATTCAGAAAACAAAATTTGGTGATATTATTTTGAATTAATTTCATTTCATATTTGGCTATTAAAGATTAATTACTATCTTTGTGATGTAATTAAAAACAGACATTATGATTTATACACCAGAACTTATCAAATCCGTAGCACCTTCAGTGTTCGCTACCTCGGCATCTAACAAATTATCAGACAAATATGTTTTTGTCCCAACTGATCAAGTAATTGAATATTTTGATCGTGAAGGATGGGAAATTTCTGATGTTAGCCAAACGGGTAAAGGTATTCACGCAACTCACCAACTTAAATTCCGTCACGGACAACTTCCTGCGGTTGGGGACACATTGGTTGAGGCAATTGTAAGAAACTCACACAATGGTATGTCAACCTTTTCAGTAAGTGCGGGACTTCACAGATTGGTATGTTCTAACGGACTTGTGGTTCCGACATCAGTAGCGGAAAAATTCAATGTTAGACACAGTGGTTTTGAACTTGACGATGTGAAACGATTGATGGATGGGTTCTCAAAAAAATTACCGATAATCCAAGGATCTGTTGGACGAATGATGGGGAGAGAACTTACAATTGACGAACAAATTCAATATGTTCAGAAAGCGTCAAAAATCCGATGGGTAGAGGGTTCAATCCCAAGTGATAGTCAACTTGTTGACATCCTTACACCAAATCGTGTGGAAGACAATAAGAATGACTTGTGGACAACATTCAATGTGGTTCAGGAGAAGTTTGTAAGAGGGGGGTTTGACTACCGAACTAAAACAGGAAGAAAGTCAAAATTACGAAATCTTAAAAGTATCTTGACGGTGAACAACATCAACACAAAACTTTGGGAACTTGCTGAAGAAATGATTTAAAAATAATGGAGGGTTAATCACCCTCCTTTTTTTGGTGATTATGAATAAACAAAAAATTATATTAAAATGGTTGAACAAGGAGTTTGGTAATCTTACTTCGGTGGTTAACGATGATAGAACATTTTATGTTGATAAAGATAGGTTACCTTTATTTGTTTATTACCAGGATCAAGAAAATGGACAGATTTACATCAATTACGATAGAATTTGGTCACTTTTGGAATCCATTTTTAGTATGAAGGATTTGGAAATCCGTGAGTTATTAAAGGTATGGTTGGAGGACACCTATAATTTAGGGGGGTACACACCAAAATCGCGAAATATCCTGTTGAGCCGCGGTTGGAGGACACCTATAATTTAAAATGGTATGAATAAACAAAAAATTATATTAAAATGGTTAAATAAGGAATATGGTAATCTTACTCCGGTGGTTAACGACGATAAAACATTTTATGTTGATAAAGATGGGTTACCTTTATTTGTTTATTACCATAATATTCAAAAAAGTAAACATATTTATTCTAATTACGATAGAATTTGGTTATTTTTGGAATCCGTTTTTATTATGAAAAATTCGGAAATTAGGGAGTTATTGAAGATGTGGTTGGAAGACACCTATAATTTGAGGGAATACATACCAGGAATTGTGATTTCACCTATTTCATTCAGTTGGAGGATATCCATAATTTAAAACACTATGAATAGACAAAAAATTATATTAAAATGGCTGAATAAAGAATTTGGGGATTTAACTCCGGTAGTTAGAGGTAATATCACATATTATGTTGATGAAAATAATTTACCTTTGTTTTATTACTACCAGGATGAAAAAAATGGTTTGATTTACATTAATTACGATAGAATTTGGTCACTTTTGGGATCCATTTTTAGTATGAAGGATTTGGAAATTAAGGAGTTATTAAAGGTATGGTTGGAGGATACCTATAATTTGAGGGGACGCACACCAATCGCTGATGTACAAAAAGCGACAAGGAGTTGGAGGATACCTATAATTTAAAACACTATGAATAAACAAAAAATTATATTAAAATGGCTGAATAAGGAATATGGTAATCTAACTCCGGTGGTTAAAGGTGATATAACATATTATGTTGACGAAAACAATTTACCTTTGTTTTATTATCACCAGGATGAAAAAAATGGGTGGGTTTACATTAATTACGATAGAATTTGGTTATTTTTGGAATCTGTTTTTAGTATGGAGGATTTGGAAATTAAGGGGTTATTAGTGGTATGGTTGGAGGATGCCTATAATTTAAGGGGAGTCACACCTTGGTATCGCCGTTTTTGATATTTTTATAAGTTGGAGGATGCCTATAATTTAAAATGATATGAATAAAGAAAAAATTATATTAAAATGGTTAAATAAGGAATATGGGAATCTAACTAAAGTGGTTAGAGATGATAGAACATTTTATATTGATAAAGATAGATTATCTTTGTTTTATTATTACCAGGATCAAAAAAATGGGTATATTTACGTCAATTACAATAGAATTTGGTTATTTTTGGAATCTGTTTTTAGTATGAATCATCTGGAAATCAGTGAGTTATTAAAGGTATGGTTGGAGGATACCTATAATTTAAGGGGAGTCACACCAGTTATTTTTGTGGGAACAATCATAATCGGCGTTGGAGAATACCTATAATTTAAAATGATATGGAAAACGAAATAAAATATTTTAAAAAAATTGATGACTTTATTAGTTCCTTATTGGGGAAAACAAATAAGGTTTATAGTGTTATTGAGTGTATGGATCATATACCAATCACACCCGAACTTTTATTAACTAAACGATTTACAATTGAGTATCTTGATAGTAAATCTTATGGAGGTGCTTTAATCCACACTGAAGGTATTTTTAGAAATAATGCTGGAATATACTTATACCTATCTAAAATGGAGATGGAAACTACTTATAAAATAAAAGTAATATACGACATAACACAACTTGATGAGGTGGTGTTATTCATAAAAAATTTAACAAGATTGAAGTAATATGGAAATTACAGGTAAAGAATTAGAGAAAAAAATTAAAAATGGGGAGAAGGTTATCGTTGAGCTATGGGCAAATTGGTGTTCGCCCTGCAAGATAATAAAACCAATATTTGAAAAAGTTGCGTCAGAAAACACTACAGATGTTCAAATGTATACAATGGATGTTGATCAAAACAGAGATGTTGCGGTGAAATTAGGGGTTAGAAGTGTTCCCACTATTAAAGTGATTAATGGAGGTGATGTAACAAAAACCAAAGTTGGGGTCCTTCAAGAAGACGAAATAAAAGGGTTAGTTCAAGAATTGATTAATGGATAAGGTGGTAGTTGTTTTCACAATGCAAGGATGTCCCTATTGTGTTGATATGAAAGATATGTTAGTTAAAGAGGGGATTGATTTTGTTGATCGTGATATTGACGAATACGAAGAAGAATATAATATGTTTGTTGAGATTACAGAGAATGAATTTGTACCGGCATTTATGTTAATTGAGAATCCCGAAACAGAACCAATCAGTGAATTATATGCTCCCGACAGAGATTATCAAGACATTGAAGACGGTGTTAAGATAATTAAAGAATGGATTGAGAAATAAAACAAAACCCCACCTTTTTAGGATGGGGTTTTTTGTTAGAAAAGAATTATATGTTCCAATAAATCTTGTTTAAGGTATGGTTTGTCTCTATTAGGATTCAGGATATCATCAATTAGATTATAGTCCGATAAACGCTCTCTAAATGATTCCATATCAAAATCAAACACATCAAGAATAAGTGACTTGATTGATTTCTTATCAATTTTTGAGTCAGACACAATTTTGATTTTTAAATCCTCGTCCTCTTCTTCATTTGTGAAATAAAACGAAACCTCATCCACACTTAATAAATTAAACATATGGTTCATTATGTAGTGTGAGTAGTAAGTGTTTATTCTTCCACAATCTAAACTATAACCGTAAGGAAATTCTGATGAAATAGATATCTCCGAAATGTCAGGATCAGGTTCTTCAACGAAGGTATTTTTATTTACAATAACCCAACCTTTATGAATTGGTTTAATATCCTCATTGTATCTGATAACATCAATCGTATTAAGATCCAACATCTCCAATTCCTTCAGGACATCACCGAAAGATTCCTTAAATTCGTTTTTAATTTCGTTTATGTTTAAATACTCATTTGATGTTGTTAAACCATTAACAATCATAAACGCACCACAATCTGTAACTTGGATTATTGATTTTTCTGTTCTTTTGATTTTTGAAAGGATGAAGTCGGCAAATAAATTTGCAATTCCCCTTCTTGAGTTTTTATTAATTAATCTCATATCTATTATATTTTTATAATGTGTATGAAATTAAAATAACAATATAAATAGTTTGTTAATATAGGTAATCAGGAAACCCGTCGTTGATATAATCGTCAACTTTACTACTATCTGGATAATCAGGAACTCTAATTCTTAAAAATTCACCATCATTATCCATATAATGTTTCATCATTTCGGTATAACTACTGTAGTAAAATAGAGTATCTCCATATCCTTTAAATGCTTCTAAAAAGTTTGTTACATCTGCATTCAGATTACGAATTTTAATATAAGGAATGTGAAGGGTTCTATTGTTTTCCAAATTCTTTGTTTGCCATTCGTATTTACCATCAAAATGGGTTGATAACTCATCAAATACTTCGGAATAAACATCATCACTATACGCATTATTATAAGCGTTGTCACCTAAATTTTTCAATTGATATTTTAAATCGTTTAATCCACCTTTAAATAGTTTATTCATTGCGTCAGGATCATTAACAACGGACATCACATTTGATTCGGTTATGATAAACATACCATCATCGTCCGACATATCATTAAAAAGAACGGTATTATACTCCTCAATGGAAAGTTCTTCGTTACCCATTATCTCAATAATTCGTTCTGCCAGTAAAGTTTTATTTTTATCGGTTAATACATTTACAATTTCGTCATAAACATCATAGATAGTATCACTATAAGGTTCCCACCAATCTTCACCTAATACCGATTTAACAACTTCTCTATCATTATATTCTCTACTCCAACTATCATCTTTAAAAAACTCTGATAATTCCTCTAAATCGGCTAATTTTAAATAATAACCATCGGCACGAACTTCAACATCCGTTAAAATGTCTTTCACAATTGTATTAATGTATGTTGGATCGTTATTTAGGATAAATAACATTATTTCATTTATCAGTTCTTCATTGTGACGACTAATGTTGTCTAAATCAATTGTGGATAATAAACCAGCTCGTTTTACTGACGATAAAAATAACTTAATGTTATCACTAAAAATGTTTGAAATATCGTCCCAATCACCTTCGTTAAGTTTTTCAACTAAATCTTTTATTTTTGACATACTTATAAATATAAAAAAAGGTAGAAACTTTCGTAACCACCCTAATAATTTTTCGGTAGAAATTGATTATTTTTTGTTATAATACTTCTCAACGATTTTTTTAACTGACTCTTGAACAGTAGCATTTTTTACTTGCTGAGGCTGCCCTTGACCCGGTGATTGTTGAGTAGATTGAGATCCACCATTATTTTTTTGCTTGCACCCACACGACATTGCTAATTGGTTTTAATAAGTTTATTTTATAATAAATATCTTATGAATGTGTAATATGTAAATAATTTTGGAACTTCAATTATATTTATATAATATGAAAAAAGTAATTAAACTTACCGAATCAGATTTAATCAAAATAATTAAATCCAAACTTAATGAAGAAGAATCTGAAACAATTGAAATTCCGGCATCTGAATACAAACATTTATTGTCCATAACAGGTAATAATGGTGCGATTTTAGAAAAAACCAGAAGATTCAGAGGTAAAAAAATTGTAGTTAAAGGTAATTTAGATATTACTAATTTACCTGTTAAAAATTTAGGAACAATACATATTGACGGAAATTTAAATGCTCACGCATCATCACTTGAAACTTTAAAAGGTGTTACGATTAAAGGATATTCGTCATATTGGTCAACACCTTTGGACAATGCCGAGAAAGCAAGACAGAGAAGAATGGAAGAATTGGAAGCCGATGAAAGAAGACAAAATGGTGAATGGGATAGTGATAATCCAAACATTGATGAGATAGGGTTAAAGGCAAATGCTGCCTTTGACTTCTTGGTTCAAAATGGAGAGATTGCGGCAATGGATGACGAAGAAAAACAAGAATTAAAGGACAAACAAAAAGAATTAGATAGTTTAGAACAACAACAAGAAGATTACGATACATCAAATGATGATTGGCAAGAAGTTTGGGATGAAATACAAGGTAGAATTGTTGAGTTACAAGAGGAAATTGACGATTTAACAATTAAAAACAATGATGTATATGGGTTAATACCTGAAAAATATGATCACTATGATATGACATCCTTTAAGACAACATATGATAATATTTCCGAATATAAAATTGCGGTTGGGACAACATCTGAAGCGGATACATCATTAAGAGATTGGGTAAAAGGTTTGTTGGATGATGTGGGATATAGAGGATTCAACACATATACTGTTGAAAACCATATTGATGGAGATGAGGTTGCCGATTATTTAACGGACGATATGAGAGAACAGATATATGATGATCCCGAAAATTGGGATATTTCTAGAGAATTAAGTAAAAGTCAAGAAGAAGAAATTTGGGTTCTTAAAATGGAAAAATGGGTATACGAGAATGAAGGTATAAGATTCCCAATTAAATATCCAACGAGAGAAGATAATGGTAAAATATTTGATTTTATGGATGAAAATGAAGAACACGAATTTCAATTAAGATACGAAGGAGATGAATGGGTTTTGTATAAAGACGGAGTCGTTACTCAACCAGGAAAATTATATGATGATGAAGATACTGAAGATCACCAAGATGACCGTGATAGTAGAATCGTAGATATTGAATATGAAATACAGGAAATTGAAGAAAATCCTGATGGTGATTTAAATGAAGATGATATTGAAAATGCGGTTGACGATAGAAGAAGTGAAATATTGAGAGATCCGATGAGGTGGATTGATGATTATGGTTTATCTATGGATAATTTCATAGATGAAGGACAATTTATTGAAGATGTTGCGAATGAAGAGGATTATGGAACTTTAAATAGTTATAGTGATTCCTATGACAGTATTACAGTTGGTGGAACAGATTATATTGTTATGGTTTATGAAAAATAATTTACTGATAACAAAACCTTTATTATATTTGGTAGAATGGTGGGAAAGAAGAAAAATAAAGGGATTGAATTTATAATGGAAACTAATTGGTTGTTTGAAAAACCAATAGATAAAGAACATAAGGAGTATAAGTTATTGGGATATTTCCAAAAAGTGGGTGAAAAACTTGATAAAATGGAACTATATCCTTGGTTTATAGAATTATCACTTCATTTGGCGAGCCTACAAACTCTAATCAAAGATAAAAAATATCTTTACACAAATAAAAAGTTCAACACCGTTGATGATGAACTTCTTGTTAAAGATTTGAAGATTGAACAAATTCCTGAAATGAATCAGGAAGAAATTCAAGAATTTATTAGTATCCTAAAATTCTCCGCACCAAAAATGATGGAGTATTTTAATATTGCAAAATCCGTTTGGTCGGTTGTATTTGATTCAATAGATATTAAAATTAAAAAAAACAAAAAAAATATACCAACGAATAAAGGATATTTTTTCTATAATGAGATAAAAACAAATAATTTATATGTTTGGGAATATAATGTGATACCGGCATCAACGAAATCCATAGAAAAAAAAACCCTTGTTAATTTAATTTATTCGGAACCAAAAGGTAAGTTGACAATACCAAAAATAATTAATACACTTTCTCAGTGGAGTGATGAAGTGGAAAAACCAACATTACCCGTATTTGAAATGAAGTGTAGTGATATTTTTCCAATCAATGAAACATTACTACCTTTATTTAAAAGAAAACTCATTTCATATGTTAATCAAGAAACATATGAAAAAGAAAAAAATGTTAAAAATTTAAATTAAATAAAAATGGATATCTTAGAAATTTTAGAACAGTTAGTTAAGGAAACCCCAAACGATATTGAATTGGGTAAAAAGGTTAGACAAATGTATTACAACCTAAAAGACAATAAAGATGGGAT
>Ga0114974_10003348_pt1 | contig 12101 bp, 9 predicted proteins | sample S_130206_EF_Meta_FD_87318 | JGI IMG/M metagenome (GOLD analysis project Ga0114974, IMG submission 87318) | Freshwater microbial communities from Lake Simoncouche, Canada to study carbon cycling - S_130206_EF_MetaG | ecosystem: Environmental > Aquatic > Freshwater > Lake | place: Lake...
GCCGACTCCAACAGCCGGCGGGCCTTCTTGACCACCGGGTTCTGCCGCATTCCGACCACCACGACCGGATGCGCGGCCACCGCCGCCTGGACCTCCCCGACGATCTGCTGCCCATGGCTTTGGACCAGATCGCGAATAGCGGGGTGCATCTGGGATTCGGCCAGTATCGCTCGCGCCATTTCTTTTCCTTGAAGTTATCAGGCTGGGATTATGCGGGCCGGCGTTCCCGCGCCACCCGGGTGCGGACACACGGAAGGCTCAGCCTATCGGCTTGACGCCGATAAGCAGGCCGTGCAGCACGAAGGCGAACAGCGCCCATACGACCAGTCCGATCGCGATGGCAACCACCGTTGGCCCGACTCGGCCCGGCGGATAGACGGTCTGGTTGGCGCGATCACGGCGGCGCGCCGAGCGAAAATCCAGCGCCGCCCACAGCAGCACGGAACCAAACAACAGCAGATGCGCCAAGTTGCCGTTGGCCAGCAGATGCGCCAACGCCCAGACCTTGACGCCAAGCACCATCGGATGGTGCAAGCGGGCCCTGATCCAGTTGCCCGGCACATAGGCCGCACTCAACAGGACGAAGGCGAGCAGCGTCAGGAGCGACGCCAGGTGGCGCATCGCCAGCGGGGGAGTCCACAAGGCCTCAGGCTGCGCACGCGCCATCCCAAAACCCCAGACGATCAGGCCAAGGCCCGCCAGCGACGCCAACGAATACAGCCCTTTCCATGGCATCGCGCCGATGCGCGCGATCGTCCGCGCACGCCAGCCATCGGCGAATAGGCGCAGCGAGTGCACACCCAGAAAAAGCAGCAAACCCAGCACCAGATAGTCCATCCTAAGGCCCCCCCAATCCGTCAAAAAATTCCGTGAAAAGCCGCTGCTCGACGGGTATCGGGTCGTCGGACCGCCCGCGACCTACCCGCTAAAACCTGTGCAGCAGCACGATGACCCCAATGTACCCGCACGCTGCAACAATTGCGCAACACCCGATCGCGCCCAGGGTCATGGACGAACGACGCCCCACGCTTTGGGCTTTAATACGTGGCTGCATGCGCCAAACCCCGACCAGAAACGAAGCCGCCCTTGCGCCTGAGCCCAACCGGCTGACGAACATGATGCACGCCAGCGTCTTCGGTTCACCCGTCACGCTCACGCTGCTGCTGCTGAACTTGCTGGTTTTTGCGATCACCCTGGCCTATGGCGCCGGGCTGTGGCACACCAACAACGGCGTGCAACTGCAATGGGGCGCAAGCTTCGGCCCGGCGACGCAAGACGGCCAATGGTGGCGACTGGCGACAGCGATGTTCCTGCATTTTGGCCTCGTCCATCTGGTACTCAATATGTGGGCCCTTTGGGACGTTGGCAGGCTGATGGAGGCGCTGCTCGGGCGACTGCGCTTTGCCGCCCTGTACCTTGGCGCGGGCGTCGTCGCTAACCTGCTTTCGCTGGTGGTTCAGGGCAATCAGGCGGTATCCGGGGGTGCGTCGGGGGCGATTTTCAGCCTGTACGGCGCGCTGTTGGTATTTCTGTGGCGAGAGCGCAGACAGGTCGACCGCGGCGAGTTCCGCTGGCTGTTCGGTGCGGCGTTGGTATTCACCGTTGTTTCGCTGGGAATGGGGCTGGTGGTCGAGGGCATTGACAACGCCGCGCATTTGGGAGGTCTGGTTGGCGGCGTCCTGCTGGCCATCGCGCTGGCGCGGCCCTGGACCAGCGACAGCCCGCGCCCGCGCACCCGTCGGTGGGTCGCGTTGGCGTTGTTGATCGCAGCAACGGTCGCCCTGGTGACGCAGATTCCAGCGCCCAGCTACCGGATGGGGGACGAGTTGCGCGCGCGCGAAGCGATTCGCCATTTCCTGGACGAAGACCGCCGCATCAGTGCGCGATGGGGGTCGATTCTGGCGTCGGGCCAGCGCGACAAGCTATCGTTCGACGAGCTGGCCGGCCGCATAGATTCCGGCGTCACTTCGGACTACCGGGAAAGCTTCGAGCAACTTTCGACCATCGCCATTAGCGCGGCCGCGCCTTCGGCCAGGACCCTGGAACTCCTGCGCGAGTACGCTGCACTCAGGGGAGACGCATCACAAGCCATGGTCGAGGGCTTGCGCAACAACGACCGCGCCAAGATCCGTCAGGCCCTCGACAGCGCGCAACGGGCGCCTGGCCTTCTCCAGAGCGCCGCGTTGCCGGCACCCGCCGCCTCCATGCCAGGCCCGGCCGCTGAGAAATGACCGGCCGCTGAAAGCGGGTGCGGCACGCTTTTCAAATATCGATATTGCCGGCGCGAAGCGCATTGGTCTCGATGAATTCCCGCCGGGGCTCGACTTCATCGCCCATCAACATGGTGAAAACCCGGTCGGCCTCAATCGCGTCGTCAATCTGTACCCGCAGCAGCCTGCGTACGGTCGGGTCCATGGTCGTCTCCCACAGCTGCATCGGGTTCATCTCGCCCAATCCCTTGTAACGCTGGCGCGACGTCGCGCCCTCAGCCTGTGCGATCAGCCAGGCCATCGCCTCGCGGAAGTCGTGAACCTTTTCTTCCTTCTGCCGCTCGCCCTCGCCGCGCATCACTTTGGCGCCCTCGCCGAGAAGGCCCTTGAAGGTGTTGGCCGCCTCGGCAAGCGCCGCATAGTCGGCACCGTAGACGAAGTCCTGCGTTAAGACGCTGCTCTTGACATTACCGTGGTGGCGCCGGCTGATGCGCAGAATCGGCTTGTCGGTGCGCGCGTCAAACTCCCCTGCGACCTCCGCATCCGGCAGCCTGGCCTGCAGCGCTGCAGCGGATATTTCGGCGTCGGCCACCGTGTCCAGATTGAGCGCGACGCCATCGGCCACCGACCGCAGTGCTTCAGCATCCATGAAGTTACGAAGGCGTGCAATGACGGCCTGCGCGACTTGGTGCTTACGCGCCAGTTCAGCCAGCGTCTCGCCGCTGATCACGCTGCTGTTGTCGCCACCGGTCATAACCGACGCATTGACCAGCGCTATACGCATCAGGAAGCTGTCGAGCGCGCCGCCGTCCTTCAGGTAGAGCTCTTCCTTGCCCGCCTTGACCTTGTACAGGGGCGGCTGGGCGATATAAATATGGCCGCGCTCGACCAATTCGGGCATCTGTCGGTAAAAGAATGTCAGCAGCAGCGTGCGGATATGTGCGCCGTCGACATCGGCGTCGGTCATGATGATGATGCGGTGATAGCGCAGCTTTGCAACGTTGAAGTCGTCATTGCCCGTGCTGCCGCCCGCCTTGCCGATGCCGGTTCCAAGTGCCGTGATCAGCGTGAGAATTTCGTTGCTGGTCAGCAGCTTTTCATAACGCGCCTTCTCGACATTCAAGATTTTCCCGCGCAAGGGAAGAATCGCCTGAAACTTGCGGTCGCGCCCCTGCTTGGCCGAACCACCTGCCGAGTCACCCTCGACGATATAGATTTCGCACAGCGCCGGGTCCTTTTCCTGGCAATCTGCGAGCTTGCCAGGTAGGCCCATTCCGTCCAACACCCCTTTGCGCCGCGTCATGTCGCGCGCCTTGCGCGCCGCTTCACGGGCACGCGCCGCCTCGATGATTTTTCCAACAATGATCTTGGCGTCGGCCGGCCGCTCCTGCAGGTAGTCAAACAGCAGCTTGCTGACAATGTCTTCAACCGGCCCGCGCACTTCGCTGCTGACAAGTTTGTCCTTGGTCTGGCTGCTGAACTTCGGCTCGGGCACTTTCACACTCAGAACGCAACACAGCCCCTCACGCATATCATCGCCAGTGACTTCGACCTTGGCTTTTTTCGCCAGTTCGCTGTCGTCAATATATTTGTTGATAACCCTTGTCATCGCGGCGCGCAAACCGGTCAGATGCGTGCCCCCGTCGCGTTGCGGAATGTTGTTGGTAAAGCAAAGAACCTGTTCGTTGTATCCGCTGTTCCACTGCATCGCGACCTCCACACCAATATTGGTGTTCTGGTCACTTTGACGGTCGCCCGTCGCGTGGAAGATGTTCGGGTTGAGTACCGTCTTTCCCTTGTTGATGAAGTTGACGAAGCCGCGCACGCCACCCGCGCCAGAAAAATCGTCCTCCTTGCCACTGCGTTCGTCTTTCAAACGAATCTTGACGCCATTGTTCAGAAAACTCAGTTCGCGCAGTCGCTTGCTCAGGATTTCATAGTGAAAGTCGGTATTGGTCTGAAAGATTTCCAAGTCCGGAAGAAAGTGCACTTCCGTACCGCGCTTCTCGGTGTCTCCGATAATTTTCATCGGCGAGACCTGCACCCCTTGCACCTCTTCGACGATCCGATTCTGTACAAAACCCCTCGAAAATTCGAGTACGTGCACCTTTCCATCCCGGCGCACCGTCAGTCGAAGCATCTTGCTCAAAGCGTTCACACAACTGACACCCACGCCGTGCAGCCCGCCCGATACTTTGTAGCTGTTTTGGTTGAATTTTCCGCCCGCATGCAATTCCGTCAACGCTATCTCGGCGGCAGATCGTTTTGGTTCATGTTTGTCATCCATCTTGACGCCAGTGGGAATGCCACGGCCGTTGTCGACGACGCTGATGGAGTTGTCGGAATGGATGGTTACCAGGATATCGTCGCAATGCCCCGCGAGCGATTCATCAATTGAGTTGTCAACCACTTCGAAAACAAGATGGTGCAATCCGGTTCCGTCCGAGGTATCCCCGATGTACATGCCTGGGCGCTTACGAACCGCTTCGAGTCCCTCCAGTATCTGGATTGCTCCTTCCCCATAGGCTTCTGAGGCACCTGCCTGGTTGCTGTCAATGGTGGGTTGAAAATTGGAGCTGTCCGAACCACTTTCGCCCGTATGAACTGCTCCTATGTCTGATTCGGTCATCGGCGTCGGCTTATTGTCTTCTGTCATGGATAATTTTTCAACGATTTTCAAAACTCATAAATTACCAGACCCGCATGGTGGCGGGTCTGTTACTCACATTGTCTTCGGATGAAGAGGTCAAATACGCATCGGCATGACAACGTACTTGAAATTAGCATTTTCCGGGATGGTGAAAAGCGCTGAACTATTGTTGTCAGAAAGTTCAAGTCTTACCATTTCCTGCTCCATGTTGCTAAGTGCGTCAATCAAGTAGGTCACGTTGAAGCCAATTTCTATGCTGTCACCCGAATAGTCAATATCCAATTCGTCATTCGCTTCTTCCTGCTCGGCGTTGTTGGAAGAAACGCGCAAACTTCCAGGGTCGATATTCAGCCGAACCCCCTTGAACTTGTCGCTGGTGAGGATTGCAGTCCGTTGCAAAGTCGACAACAGTGCAACCCTTCCCAACATGATGCTGTTCTTATGGTTCTTCGGTATGACACGGTTGTAATCAGGAAATTTCCCCTCGACCAACTTCGTCACAAACTCCATTCCCCCGAAACTGAACTTTGCTTGGTTGCTTGCAAACTGCATTTCGATAAAACCATCGGCGTCACTCAATAGACGTTGCATCTCCAGCACCGTCTTGCGCGGCAAGATGACTTCCTGGCGCGGAACTTCGACATCAAGCGTTGCCGAAGCGAAAGCCAGACGGTGTCCATCGGTGGCTACCAGACTTAACTTCTTTCCTTCGACCACAAAAAGAATTCCATTGAGGTAGTAGCGAATGTCATGAACCGCCATTGCGAATGACACCTGGCCTAACAAGTCTTTCAGCGTCTTCTGTGGAACATTGAACGCCGGTCCGAATCCCGGAGATTCCTGCACCAGCGGAAAGTCCTCTGCCGGCATGGTCTGCAACGTGAACTTGCTTTTCCCGCCCTTGAGGATCAACTTATTCTGGCTCGACTCAAGCGCCACTAGCTGCTCGGTCGGCATGGTTCGCAGGATGTCGATCATCTTGCGTGCTCCGACGGTCGTCGTGAAATTTCCTTCATCGCCATCAAAGGCCGCCGTGGTGCGAATCTGGATTTCCAGATCGCTGGTCGTCAACTGAATCGAGTTGCCAGTCTTGCGGATCAACACATTGGCCAGAATCGGCAACGTGTGGCGGCGTTCCACGATTCCGGAAACCGATTGAAGGACTGCCAAGATCTTTTCTTGAGTTGTTTTCAATACGATCATGTCTAACTATTCCTTTATTTCTCTAATTTCAATTAGTAGTAGTAGTAAGGGACGGGCGGCTCTGTGGATAGAGCTATTTTCCCCTTTTTTATCAAGTACTTGTACAAGTTTGAAGACTGTGTGTAGCCCTGATGTCCGGATGTATCCTGTTCATGAACAACTTTTGGAGGACATCCCTGGCTGTGGATAACTTGCAGGTTGTGCGCAATTTATCCCCAGCTTTGTGCATTGCATGGCATCCCGTCATCCTTTGAGCGTCTGTTCAAGCACATGCAGTTGCTGGTTCAACTCGGTCATCTGCTGGCGTTCTCCACCAATCTTGCGTACGGCATGGAGCACGGTGGTGTGATCTCGACCGCCAAAAAGGTCTCCAATTTCAGGCAGACTCTTCTGCGTCAACTCCTTGGCCAGATACATGGCTATTTGCCTTGGCCTTGCGATGCTGGCGGGTCGCTTCTTGGAGTACATGTCAGCAACCTTGATCTTGTAGTAATCGGCGACGGTTTTTTGGATGTTGTCAACGGAAATCTGCCGGTTTTGAATGGAAAGTAGATCGCGGAGGGCATCGCGGGCGAGCTGAATCGATATCTCTTTTTGGTTGAACCGTGAGTAGGCCAGAATCTTCCTGAGCGCGCCCTCCAACTCCCGCACATTGGAGCGTACATTTTTGGCCACAAAAAAAGCCACTTCTTCAGGCATTTCGGTGGCTTCCGCCCGCGCTTTGTTGATCAGGATTGCCACCCGCATTTCGAGCTCAGGAGGCTCAATCGCAACCGTCAGGCCGGAATCAAACCGTGAAACCAGTCGTTCATGGATATTGGCCAAGCCTTTTGGGTAAGTGTCGCTGGTCATCACGATATGCGACTTTTTAGCTAAAAGGGCCTCAAATGCGTTGAAAAACTCCTCCTGCGTCCTCTCCTTGTTGGCAAAAAACTGAACATCGTCTATGAGCAGCAAGTCCAGCGAGTGGTAGTGGTCCTTGAACTCGTCAAAAGTCTTCCGCTGGTAGGCCTTGACCACATCCGACACAAATTGCTCGGCATGGATGTAGAGAACCTTGGCCAGCGGTCTCTCGCTCAGTAATCGGTTGCCGACGGCATGCATCAAGTGCGTTTTGCCCAGACCGACACCGCCATAGATAAAAAGCGGGTTGTATAGATGCCCGGGCATGTCAGACACATGCAGCGCGGCAGCGCGTGCCATCCGGTTCGCCGAGCCTTCGACCAGATTGTCGAACGTCAGGCCCGTGTTGAGTCTGTTCTTTTGCCCGCCTCCCGCTTTTTCACCGCCCAGGTCGGGCGGCTCCTCCATGGCGTTTTGGCTGGAACTCTGCGAACCATAAGCCATCCTGACAGGGGCATCTCTGGGGCTAAGCGCCAGCTCAATATCGACCCGTTGGCCATATATTTTTTCCAGTACCGCGGCGATCTTGCTGCTGTATTGTGCGCGAATCCAGTCCAGCTTGAACCGATTCGCAACGAACAGGGTTACGCGGGACAAATCGTCCGAGACGGTTGCCACCAAGGGCCGGACCCAGGTGTTGAACTGCTGTTCCGGCATCTCCTGCGCCAGCTGTTCCATGCACGCCTGCCACAGGCTCTGGCCCGCCCCGTATGCTGCGCCTGCTGTCTGCTGATCCTCGGCCATGTTTTTCTTTTTTTCTGTGGATATTCTGTCTTTACGGGACTTGGAATTGTAGATTGTCCAGAATTTATCCACAAGCCCCCGCCAAGCCGCCCATCGGGCTTGTGAGGGGCAAAGCACATCGGCTTCATCACGCAAGGCCTTGCCGGCATTGAAAAATCGGTGATAATCAGCGGTTACCCGAAAAACAGTGCCTCCGAGGATTTCACCATGAAACGCACCTACCAGCCTTCCAAAATTCGCCGCGCACGTACGCATGGCTTTCTTGTTCGCATGAAGACGCGCGGCGGCCGTGCGGTCATCAATGCCCGCCGTGCCAAAGGCCGCAAGCGCCTGGCGGTCTGAGCCTTCCCGCTTGACGGACAGCGCCGGGCAGTCGCGCCTACTTGCTGTGCAGCGACTGAAATCGCGCAACCAGTTTCAAGCCGTACTTGCAGGTCGTCGGGTGGCCAGCACAGCCCATTTCGCGCTGCATCGGTGCGAACTCTCCGCCGTGCCGGCAGTAAGCCTTGACGGGGCCCGTGCGCACGCGCTGTTCGGTTCCGCAGATGTCTGGCTCGGCGCAATGGTTCCCAAGCGGTGGGCCAAACGCGCGGTTACCCGCAACGCGATCAAAAGGCAGATTTACCATGTTGCCATCCATTTTGAATCCGGCCTCGCGGTGGCAGCCCACGTGATCCGGTTGCGCGCGGCCTTTGACCGCATGGTATTTCGAAGTGCCACCTCGGACGCCCTGCGGGTTGCGGTCCGCAACGAACTGCAACAGTTGTTGACGCGCGCAACGCTGCCGACCCCGTCCGATCTCACGAGCCAATGATCCGGAGCGCCTTGATCGGCCTGGTGCAGATGTACCGATTGTTGTTGGGTCCTTGGCTCGGCAGCGCTTGCCGCTTTGAGCCGACTTGTTCGGCCTACGCGCTGGAGGCCTTGCGCCGGCACGGTGCTGGAGCGGGCAGTTACCTCACGCTAGCGCGCCTGGTTCGCTGCAACCCGGTCTGCGCGGGTGGCTGCGACCCGGTGCCGGCGCATGGCCCGCGTCTGTTCGCCCGGCTGTGGTCCCTATCCTCTCAAAAGAAAGTTTCATGAACGATATTCGACGTACCGTGCTGTGGGTGGTGTTCGGCTTTTCCATGGTCCTTCTGTGGGACCAATGGCAGATTTACAGTGGCCATCAGCCAACCTTCTTCCCGGGTGCCGCAAAGCCTGTCGTGGCGGTTGCCCCCGCTGCCGGGGCGAGTGCAGGGCTTGCAGCGGCCGGCTCCGCAGTTCCGGCCGCGATCATTCCTGCCGGCCAGGTTGTCCCCGCTAATGCGGCGCCCGCTCAGCCGATGGCGGCCCTAGCGGCAGCCCGGGAGTTGGTGGTGGTACGCACCGACGTGCTCAAGTTAAGTTTCGACAGCGAGGGCGGGTCCCTGGTCAGAACCGAGTTTGTGAAACACATCGACATGGCCGACAAGAGCAAGAACTTTGTCCTGCTCGAAGAAAGCCGCGACCGCATTTATGTTGCCCAGTCGGGTCTGATCGGAGCGGGAGCGGGGGTTTCCTTTCCGACACACAAGACGGCGATGGCGGTAAGCGGCGCCAGGGAGCTCAAGGACGGGGAGAACGAGCTGGTTATCAACTTCACCTCGCCCGAAGTGGGCGGCGTCACGCTGGTAAAAACGTATACCGTGCGCCGGGGCGCCTATGACATGGCGGTGCGCCATACCGTCAGCAACACCGGCAGCACGACGGTCTCGCCGCAGTTGTACCTGCAACTGGTTCGCGACGGCAATAAGCCCGCAGGCGAGTCCTCTTTCTACTCCACCTTTACAGGCCCGGCGGTGTACACCGCGGCCAAGAAATACCAGAAGGTTGAATTCAGCGACATCAAGAAGAAGAAGGCAGATTTCGAAAAGCAGTCGACCGACGGCTACATCGCGATGGTTCAGCATTACTTTGCCAGCGCATGGATGCTCGCCGACGGCATCAAGCGCGACGTGTCGCTGGACGCCGTCGACATTGGCGCGCCCGTGACAGACTGCTGCTACCGGGCGACCATGATCGCGCCGCTTGAGGCCATCGAACCCGGGGCGACCAAGACCATGGATGCGAAATTCTTCGCCGGGCCGCAGGAGGAAAAGGTGCTCGAGTCCCTGGCGCCAGGACTCGAACTCGTGAAGGACTATGGCTGGCTGACGATTCTCGCCAAGCCGCTGTACTGGTTACTGGACGAACTCTATCGGCTGATTCTGAACTGGGGCTGGTCCATCGTCGCCCTGGTTGTGCTGCTCAAGATCGCGTTCTACTGGCTCAACGCCAAGGCCTATGCGAGCATGGCCAAGATGAAGGCCATCAACCCCAAAGTAATGGAGATGCGCGAACGGCTCAAAGACAGCCCGCAGCAGATGCAGCAGGAGATGATGAAGATCTATCGCGAGGAAAAGGTCAACCCGATGGGGGGCTGCTTCCCCATCATGGTTCAGATACCGGTCTTTATTGCCCTGTACTGGGTTTTGTTGTCGAGCGTTGAAATGCGCAATGCGCCATGGGTCTTGTGGATCCATGACCTGTCGTCACCCGACCCGTATTACATTTTGCCTGTCGTGATGACGCTTACCACCATGCTGCAGACGGCGCTCAATCCAACGCCACCCGACCCGATGCAGGCCAAGATGATGTGGTTCATGCCACTGATCTTCTCGGTGATGTTCTTCTTCTTTCCGGCCGGCCTGGTGCTGTACTGGATCACGAACAACATCCTGTCGATAGCGCAGCAATGGATTATCAACACCCGCATGGGCGTTCCCCCGCAGTTCAACCTGCCCAAGTTCTGAGTTGGCGCCGCAAGCGCGGCGCACCTTGATTTCACTATGCTGCAGCGCCAGTTGGACCCCATCGCAGCGCTGGCTACGGCGCCCGGCCGCGGGGCGGTTGGCATCGTGCGGCTGTCCGGCGCGGATCTTTCGGTTGTCATTCAGGCACTGTGCGCAAGACAGCTCAAGCCACGTGAGGCGCATTACCTCGCCTTTCGTGACGCCTGCGGCGCGGCGATTGATCGTGGGCTCGCGCTGCACTTTGTGGCGCCGCACTCCTTCACGGGCGAAGAGGTATTTGAACTGCACGCGCACGGAGGCAGCGTTGTTTTGCAGCTTCTGCTGGCGCGCTGTCTGGAGGCTGGCGCGGCCATTGGATTGCGGCTGGCCGAGCCAGGCGAGTTTTCGATGCGCGCTTTTCTCAACGGCAAGATCGACCTGACCCAGGCAGAAGCCATCGCCGATCTGATCGACGCCAGTACCGAGGCTGCTGCGCGCAGCGCCGGGCGCTCGCTTAGCGGCGCCTTCTCCGCAGAGATACGCGTGCTGCTCGCCGCGCTTACGGAACTTCGTGTGCTGGTGGAGGCCACGCTGGACTTTCCCGAGGAAGAGGTGGACATCCTGCTTAGCGCAGATGTCACCGGCCGTCTGTCGGCGATGCTGCAGACGCTCGACCAGATTGCGCAAAAGGCCCGACAGGGCGCCTTGCTGCGCGAAGGGATCAAGGTGGTGATCGCGGGCCAGCCCAATGCCGGAAAATCCTCGCTGCTCAATGCACTCGCCGGAGCCGAACTGGCCCTTGTCTCACCCATCGCTGGCACGACGCGCGACAAGATAGCGCAGACCATTCAGATACGCGGCATACCGGTTCATGTGGTCGATACCGCCGGCCTGCGCACCAGCGGGGACGAGGTCGAACAGCTGGGGGTCGCACGCGCCTGGTCCGAAATCGATGGCGCCGACGCAGTCGTCTTTTTGCACGACCTGACGCGAAGCCCGGATGTCGCCGCGTCGGGCGCAAGCGTCGATGCGCCGGCGTATGCCGAGGCCGACGCGCAGATTGCCGCCAGCCTGGCCCAACGGCTCGCCCCAACCATTCCCGTGATCGACGTCTGGAACAAGGTTGACGCCGTGTCGGCGGCGCGGCTTTGTGCTGGCCGTTCGGCGATCAAGCTGTCGGCCCGAACAGGAGAGGGCCTCGAGCTCCTGCGCGATCGTCTGTTGCAGGTTGCTGGCTGGCAGTCTTCTGCGGAGGGCGTCTACATGGCGCGGGAGCGGCACCTGCACGCATTGGCCCGGGTCGGCGCGCATATTCGCCAGGCGCTGTCGCTTGCGTCTGCCAGCGCGGCGCCACTCGACCTGCTGGCGGAGGAGTTGCGCTTGGGACAGAACGCGCTCGCTGAAATCACCGGGGCCTTTGGCTCCGACGACCTGCTGGGAGAAATATTCTCGAGTTTTTGTATCGGAAAATAGTACGGATCAGGGCCGGCAGCAGCATGCCCGAAAGCCACCGCCGGCATGGTGCCCAATGACCCGGCGGGGCCGACCACGAAGCGACTTGGGTGGCCAGGGTGGCGCGTCTATAAAATCGAACAATGA
>Ga0114974_10003349_pt1 | contig 12100 bp, 11 predicted proteins | sample S_130206_EF_Meta_FD_87318 | JGI IMG/M metagenome (GOLD analysis project Ga0114974, IMG submission 87318) | Freshwater microbial communities from Lake Simoncouche, Canada to study carbon cycling - S_130206_EF_MetaG | ecosystem: Environmental > Aquatic > Freshwater > Lake | place: Lake...
ACGCTCAGCGTGAAGCCAGGCGGCAGCAGCGGCGTCAGTGCGGCGTCTGGAACATGAAGGTCGAGCTGGAAGCGCACTTCCGCACTGTTCTCCACCAGCGTCTGTGCCGACGCGCTCGCGCCTGACAGGAACAGGGCACATGCGCCCGCCGCCAGGCCGGCCGCGCGCGAGGAGCGGGCAAGAGTCATCGTCTGCATAGCCGCGGATTCTATCCGAAGCGCTTCAAATCAGCCGTGGGATGCACCAGGTACTGCATGCGAAGATCCTTGCCGGCACAGGTGAGCCGTCATGTCTCAACAGGCCCCGCTGCTGAACCATCCTCTTGCCCTCCCCTCGGTGTTTCGTCCGGAAGACCTGATGCAGGCCGTGCGCAGGAGCCGTCGCCTGCGTGGAGACGGGGAAGCGACTGATGGAGAGAGCCGCACACCGGGACACCGTGTACCGCACGAAGACCGACCGCGAGGTGAGCTGGTTCGAGGCCGCGCCGGAGCGGCGCTGGCACGTGCGCGTACGCGGCTCGGTCCAGCGGCGTCAGTCCCAACGTGGATCGAGTCTGACGTCACAGGCGTGTGGAGTCTGGCATGACCGCGCGGTGTTCCACTTCCTGACCACCCGCGAGGATCGCGTCAGCGACTGAACTCATCTGCACGAGACGCTGGAAATCGGCGGAACCGCGCTCGTCGCCACGTTCGCGCTGGCGGAGGCGGCGCTCCACCTCCACACGACGCACTGGGGTGCATCGCAGTCGTTTCAGTATTCGCGATTCCGTCGCGTGCGCGGACCGTCGCGCAGATACAGTGTCGGCACAACGATCATGTTGAGCAGCGTTGACGTGGTCAGCCCGCAGAGGATGACGATGGCCATCGGCGTCTGAATCTCACTGCCGGCTTTGCCCCCTCCAAGCGCGAGCGGGATGAGCACCAGCCCCGCGGCCATGGATGAGCGACGCGACGCTCAGCGTGCCACCCGTTGGTTCGGCAAGCGGTTCGCCGCCATGACGTCCGCCTTCGCCACCTCGATGTCTGGTTGACGAAGTGTGGACGCTGCGGTCGGTGTGGCGGTGGACACCTCGTTCACCACCTCCCAGCTCGGTACGAAATGAAAGGCGCGTGGCGTCACGCCAGCGCCGTTCACCCAAACCACTCCGTCATTGTCGGTGCCGATCTCCGGCCGATCGTGGTCAGCGGCTGCGGGGTGGTGCGTGTCTTCATGCTGATGGAAGTCGACGTGGCTATGCACGACGGCATGCCTGTGCGCCTCGTCGGCGTCGTGAACGTGCTGCTGCGGCATGACCGGTACGAGGACCAGACACGGCGCAAGGGCCAGCGCGACACGCCCTCGGCGGAGGAGGGCACGCACGCCGAGATTCGGTGTGCCCAGCCGTGTTGGCGTCAATCGCATCGTGGCCGCCGCATTCAAGGCGGCGGTCGACCAGACGGGAACGCGTCTCGACCGGCAGTGTGCGGACCTGGTGGACGCGCACTTTGTCTCGACCGCGTGGCGGCAAGACACCAGGCGCACCCAACCCGTCCGCCAGAACGGATCAAGCCCATCGCTCGAATCGCGATGAATTGCCAGGAAGACATGGAGCCGGCGACAGGAGTCGGACCTGCGACCTGCTGATTCCGACGGGCGTGGTTGCGGGGCGACCTGCTGATATCGGTCAGGCGCCGAGCGAGCGCTGGCCCGCACTCGGGTGGGCTGCCGTCACCGGCTTGCGGGTATGATCGCGCCGTGGACCGCAAGGACATCGTCGAGTTCGCCAGACGTGACTGGGCACGCATCGCCGATGCGAAGACGGACGTCTGGTTGAGCCGCAAACGGTCGAGTGCGCCGGCAGATCTGCTGGCAATGGGCGATCAGTTGCATCGACATGCGCGGGCGATGAGGCCCGACTGGCCAAGCGAGGCTGACCGCGCCGCGGACCTGGCGGTTCATCAACGGGTCGCGGAGGCCCTCCGTGCCACTGGCAGCCGGCTTCGCTGAACTCCTGCTCGATCTCTCCGCAGCGCTCACTGCGCTTCGCACACCTTGGTATGTGTTCGGCGCGCAGGCTGCGCTCATCTGGGGGCGTCCGGACGCTCGCAAGCCATGGCTTTTCTCTCAGTATTCAGGCCGACCAGGACTTCGTCCAGCGCACGCGCGTGCTGCCTCTGCGGCACGAGCGCTCCGGTCTGGCCCTCGACCTCGTACTGGCTGGTCAGGGTCTCGAAGACCGGTTCCTGGAGAGGGCCATTCCCGTCGAGGTCTCTGGCGCGGTCATCCCCTTTATCAGCCCCGATGATCTCATCGTGACGAAAGTCCTCGCGGGGCGCCCCAAGGATCTCGATGACATTCGCGGCGTGCTCGCGGAGCGTGGCGGACTGCTGAAGGCAGATCAGATCCGGGACACATTGGCGCTGTTGGAGGAGGCACTCGGTCAGAGTGAGTTGCGGCCAGTCTTCGAGACCGAGTTCGCGCGTTGGCGGTCCGAGGGCTGACGCCTCGCTGGTCGTGCCCAGGTCTCGTCGTGCCGAGGCCAGCGCGCGCTGCGCGCAACGTCTGAAAGAAGACGTTGGCGCTTCCGCGTGACCCAGGTGTGACCCCGACGCGAATGGGTCGACGGCAACCTCAGCGAGACGACTGAAGTGTCTAGAAGAAAATGGAGCCGGCGGTCCGGATTGAACGGACGACCTGCTGATGACGAACGGCCTGGTCGCTGCCGACCTGCTGCTGTCGGGTGCTAACTGTGCGAGCCGTTCGCCCGGAGGAAGATGCCGCGCCGGACGCTACGGTTGCCGCTGCGGCGCTCGTTCAGTGACGAGCGCCTTCAGGCGCATCGTCCAGGTGAGCGGCACCGAGACGGGGTTGAAGCACACCGTGTCGTCGCAGGCCTGGTAGTCGAGGGCTCCATCGATGGTGATCGACTCCTTGCCTCTGAAGGCGGCCTGAGCGGCGGGCGTACCCTCGAGCACGAGCTCCTGCGTGAGCGTGAAGGGCTTCTGAAACACCGGCACACGCTCGTTCAGCGGTTTGAAGAAGTAGATCTCAGACTTCGGGTAAGTGGGGGGCAGGGCGCGGACAAATGGCTGCGGTGTGACCGTGACGCCAATGACCCGGTAGCCGGATGCGCCTGGCGCGTAGACGTGCACGCCCGCGTGCGGGACGACGGTCACGGCGAGCGAGAAGCGGTTGCCCGCCGCGACGCTGGTGTCGCTGGGATAGGTCGTGATGTCGACGTGCGTGCCGCTGATCTTCGTGGCGGTCACAGGCGCGGCGCCTCCGTCCAGTCTCAGGAGGATGTTCGAGAACGTCGCGCGCTCGACGTAGTAGTCCTCGAAGAAGCGGGACACCACCTTGCCCTGCCGATCGAGGATGAAGGTGCCGGGGAAGGCGATCCCGACCCACGACGGATTGGTCCGCCCGCCGGAGACATACTTCTGCAGTTCTGCAACGACCGCGGGGTCGTCCTTGTCCGGTCCAAATGCCATCTCCGGCATGGGGTTCAGAATGCCGAAGGCCTTGATGGTGGCCGAGCCGACGTCGGAGAGGAGCGGAAAGGTGATCTGCTTGCGCGTGGCGAACTCCGCCAGTGTGGGCACCGGGTCGTAACTGATCGCCGCCACCCCCAGCCCCTTCGCGCGCAATTCACCGAGCCGACTCTGCAGGTCGATCAACTGCGTTTTGCAGTAGGGGCACCAGTCGGCGGAGCGGTAGAAGAGCAGGAGAGCACCCTTCGGTCCCATGATGGACCGGCGCGTCCACACCTTGTCGGTCTGGTCCGAGAGGCTGAAGTCGGGGACCGTCTGGCCGACCTGCGGGCCGAGCGTCGAGACGTCGATCTTCGTGCGGGGCGGGGCAACTGGCTGCGCCGCGAGCGGCGTGGCGATGAGGGTGCACAGGCCGACCATACCGGTCGACAAACCGTTCCTGAGCCGACGCGAGAGTTCCACGCTGCCTCCAGACCAACGACCAACGACCAACGACCAACGACTAACGACTAACGACTAACGACCACAAGCGGGTGATGCGGGCATCACACCTCAGGAGCCGGGCTTGTCCGGCCGCCTTGAACGCGCACGATGGGTCCGCCGCAATCGCTAGCGCCCGCCTGCGCTCTTCTGCTTCGCCCACCGCTTTCGCTGCGCCGCGGCGATCTTCTCGCGTGCTTCGGCCGACATCGAGCGCTTCTTCTTCGCGGGGCGATCCCCCCCACGCTTCGCCCCCGCACCGGTAGCCTCGGCCTTCACGCGATTCTTTGACCCAGGCTTGCGGCCGCGTCTCGCAGCCGGGGGAGCGTCGCTGATACCGAGCTGCGCCAGCAACCGACTCGCGGTGTCGCGCACGCCAACCAACTGATCCGCAATCGCCTTCCGCTGTCCCAGCCAGCTGTCCGCCTTGTTCTGGGCGTGCCCGAGTAGCGTGCTGAGGTCCTCGGCGAAGTTCTTCAGTTGCTCCTCGGCGACAGCGATCGTGCCAGCAGGTTCAGACGTGCGCGTTTTCTTTGCCATAGAGACGAGCGTAGTCTGCGCAGGCGTGTCGGTCAATGCAGGCGGTGGTGGAGGAGTTACGGAGAGCTATGTTGTGCCGGCTCTTCGCCTGGACGCCGGCGTCCGCACACGCGAAGGCCCGCCGCGCGCAGGTGCCGCGTTGGTGGGATGCCATTGCTCCGGTCAACTGCCGCCCGCTCATAGGTCCTATCCCCTCCAAGCAATAGGTGACGGGGAGTTCAGAGTGTCAGTTCATCTGCCGCCAATTGCTCGCAAGTGTGGCGGTGTCGACGTTTATGAACATGAGCGTGGCGTCGTCAGTCCAGAGAACCAGCGTGCCGTCCGTTAGCGTACCGATGTCGCGCAGTCGGTGCCCTAGCCGGATAGGCTCGCTGTAGATGACGCGGTCTTCGCTATCGCGGCGAAGCCGGAAGAGGCTCTGCTCCTTGAGTGACTCCACGAGCAGATCGTTGTTCCAGGCGATGTTGAAGTGGGTGACCTCGATCAGATTTGAGGGTCCGACCGATGGAACCCAGGCATACAACGGCTGTTCGAAGTGCGGGGCGGCGGTCTGGCTGGAGTGATGTGGCCAATCGTACGTGGTGTAATGGGTCCCCAGCGTCGTTACCGGCCAGCCATAGTTCCCGCCTGCGACGATCGTGTTCAGGCGGTCCCCGCCACGCGGACCCTGCTCGGTCGCATACATCGTCCCGTTCGCAGTGATTGTCAGGCCCTGCGTGTTGCGATGGCCCATGCTGACGAGACGCTTAGCCTTCGTCCGCAAATCAATCTTCAGAATCTTTCCGAAATCATTGTCCGGATTCTGAGACTCCAGCTTCGAAGCCATGAAGACATTGTCTTGGTTATAGTCTCCGACACTCAGGTAGAGATAGTTGCCCTTCGTCGTCATGCGACCGCCGCCGGCTGCGCCGGAATACCATTCAGCTTCGAGCGGCTGGCCCCGATAGATGTCCTGCCAGGAACCACGCGGCCGCAGATCCGTCTCGCCGAGCAGTATCGTCGATACCACGAGTGCCGTGGTGTTCAGCTCCTTCAGATATCGTTCATACGACACGAAGAGACGAATGCCTGCGGGCTCCATTCTGGATTCCACGTCGTGCAGACCAAATCCGGTATTCACCATGGGACCAGTAGTTCCAAGTGGAAATGGCTTGCGAGCGAATTGATCGTACTGATCTTCGAAATTGGGAAGAGCGGGCAGCGCCAAGGTATTGCTCGTATCGCCCTTTGCTCGGACTGCGAAAAATGCACCCTTCACATCGGCGATGATGATCGTGTCGCCCACGACTGTGATGCCGCCGCCCCCGTGGTGGACGCCGAGTACGTCCGGCATCTCGACAGTGTCGATCAACAGTGGCAACAGCGCCGTGTCCAGCGTGCTTCTGGAATGCAACTCGTGGACGGTGAGACCGACGGGCCTGGGCATGGCACGAACGTCGATGGTCTGGCGTGCGCCCCACAGCTCATCCAGTAGCCGACGGTGTTTCTGAAACCTGGTTCCTGCGATGAAGGCCGCGAGCACGACCAGGAGTGACGCCAGTGTTGTGACTCTGCTTCTCATAACCCACGTCTTCGATGACACGCCAGTCTAGCGTGAGGGCGGAGCGGTCTATGTGAAGGAAGAGTCGGAGGGGAACCGGCGCTCGATAAGTCGCGCCGCCTGGCCCCTCAGTCGATCGCATCCGCGGCGTTCCGGCGCCGCTCACTCGCCAAAGCGCCGGTAGAACCACGCCTTTACTACCTGAGTCAACGCCACGTAACAGGGCAGCAGGATCGCCAGCAGCAACCAGTAGCGCGGCGGCAGCGGGACGAACCCGAGCATGCTGGCCAGTGGAGACACCGTCAGCCAGGCGCCCGCCGCGACGATGACCACTGAGGACAGGATCAACGGCCAACTGGCGCGGCTCTGGAGGAACGGAATCTTGTTGGTGCGGATGACGTGGATGATCAGCGTCTGGGTGAAGAGCGACTCGACGAACCAGCCGGTGTGGAAGAGCGCTGGATTGTGCCAGGCGTTGAAGACCGTCAGCATGATGACGAACGTCAGGTAGTCGAAGACTGAGCTGATCGGGCCGATGTACAGGATGAATCGCTGGATGTCGCTGATGGTCCATTTACGTGGCCTGGTGAGCCAGTCCTCGTCGACTGCGTCGGTGGGAATCGTCGTCTGCGAGAAGTCGTAGAGCAGGTTGTTGGTCAGCACTTGGATCGGCAGCATCGGCAGGAAGGGCAGGAAGATGCTGGCGCCGACCACGCTGAACATGTTCCCGAAGTTGGAACTGGCCGCCATCTTGATGTACTTGATGATGTTCCCGAAGACACGGCGGCCTTCCAGCACGCCCTGCTCGAGAATCAGGAGGCTGTTCTCCAGCAGGATGATGTCGGACGATTCCTTGGCGATGTCGACGGCGCCATCCACCGAGATGCCGACGTCGGCCGCCTTGAGCGCCGGGGCGTCGTTGATGCCGTCCCCCATGAAGCCGACGACATGCCCCTGGCGCTGAAGGGCCTTGATGATGCGCTCCTTGTGCGCGGGCACGAGTCTGGCGAACACGCTGCCACTGCTGACCGCCGCAGCGAGTGCTGCGTCATCCATCGATTCGATCTGGGAGCCGAGCAGGACGTGCTCTGCCGACAGGCCGACTTCCTTGCAGATGTACGCGGTGATGACTTCGTTGTCGCCGGTCAGAATCTTCACGTCGACGTGCAGGCGTCGTAGCCGGCCGAGGGCCTCGGCGGCCGTGTCCTTGGGCGGGTCGAGGAATGCCAGGAAGCCCAGGAGGATCAGGTCGGATTCATCCCTGACGGTGTAGACCGGTTCATCAGGGGCGTCGGGCATCTCCTTGTAGGCCAGCGCGATCACGCGGAAACCTTGCCCGTTGAGGTCGTTCACCATCTGTCGGCGATGCGCATCGTGCTCGGGTTGTACCGCCAGCACGTCTCCGTTGAGCACGACCCGGGTGCATCGACTGAGCACTTCATCGACGGCGCCCTTGCAGATCAACGTATTCAAGCCGGACTGGTCCTCGACGATGACCGACATGCGGCGCCGCACGAAGTCGAACGGGATTTCGTCGATCTTCCGGTACTTCTCCTTGGCCTTCAGACGTTCTTCGAGGTCTTCATGGGCGAGGATGGCCTCGTCGAGCAGGTTCTTCAGCCCGGTATGGTGATAGCTGTTCAAGTAGCCGTAGTGCAGCACCTGTTCGCTGGGTGTGCCGTGCGCATCCAGGTGCTTCTCCAGAACGATCCGCCCCTGGGTGATCGTGCCGGTCTTGTCGGTGCAGAGCACGTCCATCGCGCCGAAGTTCTGGATGGCATTCAGGCGTTTGACGATCACCTTCTGGCGCGCCATGGCGAGCGCGCCCTTGGACAGGTTGACCGTCACGATCATCGGCAGCATTTCCGGCGTCAACCCGACAGCCACCGCCATGGCGAACAGGAACGCCTCGACCCAGTTGTGCCGGCTCCGACCATTGATGATGAAGACGGCGGGCACCATGACGGCGATGAAGCGGAGCATCAGCCAGGTGAATTGGTTGACGCCCTTGTCGAAGCTGGTGAGCAGGCGCTGTCCGACGATGCTCGAGGCCAACGATCCGAAATACGTACGGTCGCCAGTGTGGATGACAACGGCGGTGGCCGCACCGCTCTCGACGTTTGAACCCAGGAAGCACAGGTTCGCCACATCGAGCGGGTTATCGACGTCGGCCGGCGGCGGAACGGCCGTTCGCTCTACGGGCAGCGCTTCGCCGGTGAGCGCGGACTGATTCAGGAAGAGATCTTTCGCCGCGAGCACCCGCACGTCAGCGGGCACCATGTCGCCGGCGGCCAGCCGGATGATGTCGCCTGGGACCAGTGTCCTGAGTGGAACCTCCCGGTCAGTGCCATCGCGGACCGCAGTCGCCGTGCTGCTGACCATCGCCTTGAGTTGTGCGGCGGCATTGTCGGCGCGCCACTCCTGGAAGAACCGCAGGACCACACCCAGTACCACCATCACGAAGATCACCACCGTGGCGCGGAGGTCTCCGGTCGCATAGGACAACACACCCAGCGATGTGAGCAGAATCACCAACGGATTCTTCAGGTTGTCCCAGAGGCGCCCGCGGAAGGTCTGGCGGTGTTCTCGGGCAATGTCGTTGGGGCCGTGGTCCGCGAGTCGAGCCTCGGCCTGGCCCTGGGTGAGGCCCTCCATGTGCGAGTCCAGTTCCCGCAGCAGCGTCTCGGGATCGACGCGCGCCTGCGCCACCAGTCTGGCGGCGCAGGCCGCGAGGTTCCCATCCGGTGGAGGGTGTGGGAGCCGAGGCGGGGTCGGTGTCTGCGTCTGAGCGCTCATGTCTTGGCTCCGACGCAGCCACCCTCTCCAGGTAGCGGATCGCAGTGGGAGCGTGGGCGGGGGGTGCTCCAGGTCATGGTAGAGACTCCATCGGAGTCGCGTCGGTCCGCGCTCCGCACGTCCACTTTATCTGGGCGCTCTGGCGAGAGGTGTGCGGAAGAGCACAAAGACAGGGATGGATGCGCCGGGGTGCGCCGTCGGGCTGCCCGACCCCGACCTCCGCGATCGGATCGTCGCACTCGCGCATCGGCACCGCCGCTACGGCGCCGGCATGATCTACCTGAAGCTGCGCCAGGAAGGCCGAGCCGTGAATCACAAGCGGGTCGATCGGCTCAACGCACTGAGTTCTGCCGTTTATTCCGCTTCGGCGGACGGGAGAACGCCGCCAGGATGACGTTGTTTGGTAGGTTGTCCAGAAAACCAACCCAGTAGCCCTCGGTGGCGAGCTGTGCCAGGAATGCCTGGCGGCTCTTGAACAGGCCCCGCCAGCGACAGGACGGGTCGCCCTGTCCTTCGACCCCTACTTCGCATCCCAGGAATGCCTTGGCGCCGCTGGATGCGACGAGTTGACAGGTATGCACGGTGGGGTGCGTCATGTCGTCCTCCCAGCCTTCCAGCACCTGGCGGCCCCAGGCGATGCGTGCGGCATCGGTGAGCGGCGTGTCAGGCGTCAGGTCGGACCACTCCCGCGCATCACGGTCATCGCACGCCTCCTTGAGGGCGGCCAAGGGCAGCGCCAGTGGCTGGTCTCCCGCATCAAGCATCCACGGGTCCCAGCCTTCTGTTTCGAGCCACGCACACAGCGTCAGGAGCGCGTCTGGCGGTGGCTCGGCATCCGCGTGAGACGCGGCGACGAGCGCATCACAAAGGGGCTGAAGGTGCGCGGGCAGCGGCAACGACATTGGCGTCTCCTGTCTCTCCCCTCGTGACGCACATGGTGTGACTTGGGTCGGGAGAGTGTACCTCCGCTTTCTTGCCGCCCTGGGTAAGTCGCGCCGCGCGGCGCACAATCGACGCGTACTTCTCCGAAATCCTGGTTTGGAAGATGTCGGTGCAAATGGACCACACGCCCCAGGGGAGAGAACAACCGTGCCGGGGCCGGCCGGCTTGTCCTGTTCGTTCGGGCGACGTATTCTCTGGGCTGCCTTCCCGTCTGCACCACAGATCATTATGAAGATCCTTCACACCAGCGACTGGCATCTGGGCCGCAGCTTTGGATCTGCGTCGTTGCTCCAGGCCCAGCAGGCATTCCTCGACTGGCTGATAGCCCAGTGCCGCGAGCATCAGGTCGGACTCGTTGTGATGGCTGGCGATGTGTTCGACCGGGCCGTCGCGCCGACCGAGGCTGTCGTAATGTTCCGCAACGCGCTCGAGCGCATGCTCGACACCGGGGCCATCGTGGCAGTGATCACGGGGAACCACGACGGTGCCGACCGGGTGGCTTCCTACGACACGCTCCTCGACTTGAGCGGCGCCTATGTGCGAGGTGGCTACACGAATCCGGGTGACGTCCTGCATCTGCACTTCCCAGATGGTCCTCTCGACGTGGTGATGCTGCCGTTCCTCGACCCACAGGCCGCACCTGACGACTATCCCGACGCCACCGACGTCCCCGTCGACGCTACGCCGGACGGGGCCTTCGAACGACGCGTTCGACGGACACACCAGTCGGTGCTGCGTTCGGCGATTGCGGCCGCACGCGGGAATCTGACGGCCTCGCGTTCCGTGGCGATCGCCCATGCCTACGTGGCCGGCGCCACCACGAGCGAGTCTGAGCGTCAGCTCAGCGTGGGCGGGACCGGCACTGTGGATGCCGCTCTCTTCGACGGCTTCTCGTACACCGCGCTTGGTCATCTGCATCGGCCGCAAACTGTGGGCGGACGAGACACGCTGCGGTACGCCGGCTCGCCAATGGCCTACTCGTTCTCGGAGAGTCAGCCGAAAAGCATTGCCATTGTGGACATGGCGCCGGACGGCACCTGCACAACCGAAACGGTACCGGTGCCGGTGGGACGTGCGGTGGTTACGCTCACTGGCACCATGGACGAATTGCTGTCGACGACGCCTCCGACGTCGGTCGTCGAGTCGTTCGTGCGGGCGATTGTGACTGACCCCGGCGTCGTGCTCGACGCGAAGCAGCGCCTGAGCGCTGTCTACCCACACGTAGTGGAAATTGATCTGCGACCGCCGGTGGCGTCTGGAACGAGCGGCAGCGGCTCGTTCGAGCTGGCGACGATGTTGCCGGAAGATGCGATCGAAGCATTCTGGCTCGATTCGATTGGCGCCAATCCCGCGGATGATGAGCGTGCACTGCTGCACCAGGCCGTTGCCGAGGCAAGGCTCAAGGTGACCGCGTGAGGCCAATCCGACTCGAGTTCCAAGCCTTCGGTTCGTATCCTGGGGTGCAGACGGTCGACTTCGAGGCGCTCGCGAATCGCGGCCTCTTTGTCGTGACCGGACCGACCGGAACCGGCAAGACCACGATTTTCGACGCCATGGTCTACGCCCTTTACGGCGTGTTGCCAGGCCAGCGTTCGAGCGATGGCGACCCGCGCTCGCATCATGCGGCTGCCGAGACCGAGACCGAGGTGACGCTTGAATTCGAAGTAGAGGGTGACCGCTACCGCGTGCGGCGGCAGCCACAATGGGAGCGCCCGAAGAAGCGCGGTGAGGGAACGACGCCGCAGGCGGCGAAAGCGATTCTCACGAAGCTGGTCGGAGGCGTCACCGAGCCGTTGGCGACACAGGCCAGCGCGTGCACGCGGATGTGCGAGGGTTTGATTGGCCTCGACGCCAAGCAGTTTCAGCGCGTGGTGCTGCTGCCGCAGGGGAAGTTCACTGAATTCCTGATCTCCACCGACGACGATCGCGAGAAGCTACTGCGACAGTTGTTCGGGGGCGAGCTGTACGAACAAGCCGTGGTCTGGCTCAAGGACCAGATGAAGCGACTGGACAGCGAAGTCGGGGACGTCGATATTCAACTGCAGCACCACCGGAGCAACGCCGTCAGCTCGCTGACCACCGTCGAGGCTGCCTGGTTGGGCGCATCGCACGGCGCCGCATTGGAGGCGCTCGATGATGTGGGCCTGCGCGAAGCCGTGGAAGCGTTGCAGCCGATTCGCGCAGATCGACTGCGTGCGGTCGCGGCGTCCAAGACCAGAGCGACCGTCGCCACAGAACGGAAGACAGCGGCGGAAGCGTTGGCGACGCGCTATGACGCTGCAGAGCGCACGAGGCTGCAGCTCACGGCGCTCGAGTTGCAGAGGGATGACGT
>Ga0114974_10003351_pt1 | contig 12099 bp, 15 predicted proteins | sample S_130206_EF_Meta_FD_87318 | JGI IMG/M metagenome (GOLD analysis project Ga0114974, IMG submission 87318) | Freshwater microbial communities from Lake Simoncouche, Canada to study carbon cycling - S_130206_EF_MetaG | ecosystem: Environmental > Aquatic > Freshwater > Lake | place: Lake...
CAGTCCAGATGGGGGGTGTTGGGTTGCTGGGCGAGGGCGTCAAGGTCGGCCCCCCATTGAGCCAGGCCGGCTTGTAGCGTCAGCACCTCGTCGGCGTGTTGATGCATTTGGGTTTGGGCGCGGGTCATGCCGTCGAGCCCGCGCCAGCTGATGGCGGCCATCAAGGCCATGAGGGCAATGGCCACCAGCAACTCGATCAGCGTAAAGCCGCGCTGCATGTTGAGAGAGCGAACCCTGCGACCCATCAGAAGCGCCCCACAATGGTGGACAAGCGCAGCACGGGCACTTCGACTTTGAAAACTTGCGCATCCACCCGCAAAAAGTTGGGGTTGGGCGTGGCCCGAACCGCCAAAGCCACCGTCAGGGATTCACCTGCTTGCTCACAGCTGACCCGGGTATCGCCCACGCCGGGCATTTGTTTACTGAGGCGGATTTTGATAAGTTCGTTTTCAGCGCACAACTGGCCCAGCAGCACGTCGGACTGGCGCTCTGCATTGCGGGTCAGCGCTGCTGTGGCCTGCAAGCCCGCCGTGAGCGCAATGGCCACAATGCCGAGTGCGACCAGCACTTCGACCAAGGTAAAACCACGTTGGCGGGCGCGCAGCGTCACGGCAAGGCCTTGACGGCAAAGGGGCGCACGCCATCGGTGGCCAGGCGCACTGATTTACCGGGTTGGGTGAGGGAGGTGAGCACCAGTTCCTGGGGTTCAATCAGGGGGTCAGGCCCCAGCTGCAAGCTGACCTGGGTCCCGTCGGGGCTGGGGGTCACTCGGGTGTTGGCGTCCAGCCAGTTTTCAGGCAGATCAGCGGTTTGAAGGCCTTCAAATTTAAAGCCCTCAGGGGTGGTGCGCCAGCGCACGGGCACGCCCATCACCCGGGAGCGGGCGCGGGCGGATTCGAGCAGCGAGGCCAGACGCTCCGCATCGCGTTCGAGTTGCACCTGGCTGGCATCGCGCATCGACAGGCCCACCCCAGCCGAGACCATCGCCACGATGGCCACCACCACCAGCAGCTCAAGGAGCGTAAAGCCAGACTGGGTTTTACGGCTGCCAGCTGCCAATGTCTGCATTTTTACCTTCGCCACCGGCTTGTCCGTCGGCGCCAAAGGACATCACATCGACCTCACCCTTGATGCCGGGGTTGAGGAAAATATAAGCCTTGCCCCAGGGGTCGTTGGGCAACTGATCAAGGTAAGACTTCCAGTTGGGTGGCACCGGGGCAGCGGTGGGCTTAGTCAACAAGGCTTGCAGGCCTTGCTCACCAGTGGGGTAACGCTGGTTGTCGAGCTTGTAGAGTTTGAGCGCCTGCATCAGGTTGTTGACGTCGGTTTTGGCCGCTGTCACCCGCGCATCGTCCGCCCGGTCCAGCACATTGGGCACGATGAGGGCGGCCAGCACGCCGATGATCAGCAGCACCACCATGAGTTCGATCAGGGTGAAACCGTTCTGGACGCGGCGGCGTAGGGAGGGCGGGCGTGTAGTCATGGGTTTGGATGAATTTCAAATAATGGGCTGATCTATGATAGTGCACCCATGCAAAAGCAATTTAACCCAACGCAGTCAAATCTCTGGTGGCAACGAGGCGCAACCTTCATCGTGGCCGCCTTGGCGGCGGCGAGTGCCACATTTTGGGGATTGAAGTTGTCGGCACCTGTACCCCTGGTTCAGACAGTTGCGGTGGCGGCCGTTGGTTTGGAAGCCTCTGATGCTCAGGCGTGGGTACGCTTGCTGGGGGGGCAAGAGGCGGGTGCCTCGCCGGCCGCCGATGTGGTGGCCTCAGATGTTTCAAGCGGCCGTTTCAAGCTTATGGGCGTGGTCGCCGGGCTCAGTCGCCACGGCTATGCCCTGATTGCCACCGACGGCAAGTCTGCCAAACCCTACCGGGTGGGGGCGCCGGTTGAAGACGGCCTGATTCTCAAGTCGGTGTCACCCCGCAGCGCAGAACTAGCGCGTACGCTGGAGGCCCCAGCGGGTCTCACCCTCGAGTTGCCCAAGATCGCGCCTTAAAGGCAAGCGATCCATGACGGGGAAGAGGGCTTAGGCTTTGAGCGCCAGACGCATCGCATCCACCACGGCTTTGTAGTTGGGTTGGCCAAAAATAGCGCTCCCGGCCACAAAGGTGTCGGCCCCGGCATCGGCCACGCGGCGGATGTTGTCGGTTTTGACGCCGCCGTCCACCTCTAAGCGAATGTCTTTGCCGCAGGCGTCGATGCGTTTACGCACGTCTTCAATCTTGCGCAGGGCGGAGTCGATAAAGCTCTGGCCGCCAAAACCGGGGTTGACACTCATGATGAGCACCATGTCGATGTCGTCAATCACCCAGTCCAGCACGTCCAGCGGCTCGGCGGGGTTAAAGGCCAAGCCCACCTGGCAGCCTTTGGCCTTGATGACCTGAATGCTGCGGTGAACGTGGTGCGAGGCGTCAGGGTGAAAGCTGATGAGGTCGGCACCGGCGTCTGCAAAGGCGCTGGCCAGCGCATCCACGGGTTGCACCATCAAATGCACATCAATGGGCACGGCGACACCGGAGGCGGTGACGGCATGCGGCTTGAGGGCGCTGCAAATCATGGGGCCGAAGGTGAGGTTGGGGACGTAATGGTTGTCCATCACATCAAAGTGAATCCAGTCACTGCCCGCGGCAATGACGTTTTTCAACTCTTCGCCCAAGCGGGCAAAGTCGGCGGCAAGTAAGGAGGGGGCAATTCTGTAAGTCATCCCTTAAGTTTAATCATTTAAGCTGGACCTCCCCACGGGAACTCGGCCCCTGTCACTGATCTGGCCAGGTTTCAGGATAGGATTGGCGCATGTCCAAGTATCAATTCCGCGTTGTCGTTTTGCCCAACTACCTGGCTGAACAATCGTCCCCGCAGCAGGGACTGTATGTTTTCTCGTACAACATCACCATCAGCAATGTGGGTGAGGTGCCGGCGCAGTTGATCTCGCGCACCTGGAATGTGAACGACGCCAACGGCCACACCGAACGCGTCAAGGGTCTGGGGGTCATCGGGCAGCAGCCCTTGCTCAAGCCGGGACAGTCATTTGAGTACACCAGCGGCACCCGCTTGCGCACGCCCACGGGCACCATGCACGGCAGCTTTTTTTGCGTGGCTGAAGATGGTGAAAAGTTTGATGTGGACGTCCCCATGTTTGTGCTGGACGCCCTGAGCGCCAGCGGCGGCACCCGAACCCTGCATTGAGTGCGTTGACCGCATGACGGCCTTGCACGACTTATCCGAACTACTGGCCGACCTCGATCCCGACGCTGAGCCCGTACACCGCCACTTGTGGTTGGTGGCGCTGTTTGACTGGATTCGGGGTGACTGCAGCTCGGTGCCCGCTTCGCTGGCCCGGGTGCAGCTTTTAATGGACGCCTTTCAAATTCGTCTGGCGGAGCGGGCGCGATTGCAGGCTTGGTGGCAAAAATTACTGACCACGCTGGACGGTACCACCCTGCTGGCCGATTACGGGTTTTCGTCCAACAGTGCGTTCATGAGCGAACTCGTTGACCGGGTGTTGCAAAAAATCTTGCCCGGCACGCCCGAGACCGCCGATGCTTCGGCGCTGTTTTCACTGGTCTTGTGCCACCGCTTTGATGCGCAATGGCTGAGCGCGCTGGAGGAACCCTTGCTGGCGCGCATTGCCGAGTTGCTGCAACCGGCCCAAGCCCCCAACCCCTGGCAGACCACCCTGCTGGAAGCCATCACGTTTTGCACCAGTCAGATTCGCGCCACCGGGTTTTCGCCCGAGCTGCGTCTGCGCATGAGCGCCCCGGCCCGCGAAGCCAGTCCCTTTCATGATTTGGCGCGAGATTTTGACCTGCTGCGCGAGGCTTATCTGGCCTCGCCCGAGCAGGATGACCTGCCCAGGCAAGCCGCCTTGCATCAGTTTCGGGAGCGCCTAGATGCCTGCCGTCAGGCGGCAGCCACGGTCTACACGCACTTGGAGGTGCATGGCATTTCGGTTAATTTGGTCTTTCAGTTGCGCCAACTCCGAGAGCGCGTGCTGCGCATCCGGGCCTTGCTGGATTGCCTGCTGTCGGCCCCAGCGGCGCCCAATACAGCCCGCTTGCTGGCCCATCTGGTCACTGTCGGGCAGGAGCGCCGCAGCGTGCGGGTGCTGATCGCCTCCAACACCTCGCTCTTGGCGGCCAAAGTGGCCGAGCGCAGCTCCGAGACCGGCGAGCACTACATCACCCGCACCAAGGCCGAGTACCGCAACATGGTGCGCCAGGCGGCCGGGGGCGGGGCGCTGACGGCACTGACTACTTGGATGAAATTTGGCGTCATGGCGCTGGGGTTTTCGGTGTTTTGGAGTGGCTTTTGGGCCGGTGCCGCCTACGCGTTCAGTTTTATTCTGATTCAACTGCTGCATTTCACGCTGGCCACCAAGCAGCCCGCCATGACCGCCCCGGCGATGGCCGCCAAGCTCAAGGATTTGAGCGAGCCTTTGGCCCTGGATGCTTTTGCTGACGAGGTCACCCACCTGGTGCGCTCCCAGGTGGCGGCCGTACTGGGCAATGTACTGCTGGTGTTTCCTGTGGTAGTGCTGATATCGGTCCTGTTGCAGTTGACCACTGGCCACGCCATGATTGACGCCGCGCAGGCGGAGCATGTGTTCAAGTCGCTCACTCTGTGGGGCCCCACGGTGGTGTTTGCCGCCTTCACGGGTGTTTTGCTGTTTGCGTCAAGCATCATGGCCGGCTGGACCGAGAACTGGTTTGTGCTGCACCGGTTGGACTCGGCCATGCGCTACAACCCGAAAATTACCGCGCTGTTGGGCGTGGCGCGGGCTGACCGCTGGGCCATTTTTATGCGCACCCATATTTCGGGCTTTGCCGCCAATATTTCGCTGGGCTTCATGTTGGGGTTGATTCCCGCCTTTGCCGATTTTTTTGGCCTGGGGCTGGAGGTGCGCCACGTCACCTTGTCGGCTGGACAGTTGGGGGCGGCTTGCGCGTCGCTGGGCTGGGGTGTGCTGCGTGAGTCGGCCTTGTGGTGGTGTGTGCTGGCGCTGCCGGTTATGGGGGCGCTGAATCTGGGTGTCAGCTTTTATTTGGCCTTCCGGCTGGCGCTGCGCGCGCATAACGTGACCGGGTTTGGTCGGGCGCGCATCAGCGAGGTCATTGGCAGACGCTGGGTTGAGGCGCCTTTGAGTTTCTTCTGGCCGGTCGCAACGACCTTGGCCTTGCCCGATAACAAGGATGAACAGTGATGGGTGAGTTTGACTTGATTGAGCGCTACTTCAAGCGCCCCGCTCGCCGCGCTGCGCTGGGTATTGGCGACGACTGCGCCCTGCTGCAGCCTGTACCAGGCACGCAGTGGGCTATTTCCAGCGATATGCTGGTCGAAGGACGCCACTTCTTGTCCACCGTTGACCCGTTCAAACTGGGCCACAAAGCGCTGGCGGTTAACTTGAGCGACTTGGCCGCCTGTGGCGCCAAACCCGTGGCCTTCACCTTGGCGCTGGCCTTGCCGCGCGCGGATGAAGCCTGGCTGGCCCCCTTCTCAAAAGGCCTGCTGGCGCTGGCGGATCACCACCGCTGCGAGTTGGTGGGTGGCGACACCACGCAGGGTCCGCTCAATATCTGCATCACCGTGTTTGGCGAAGTGCCGGTGGTGGGTGGGCGCTCGCAAGCCTTGTTGCGCTCAGGCGCGCAAGCGGGTGACGACGTGTATGTGAGCGGCACGGTGGGCGATGCGCGGCTGGCCCTGGAGGTGTTTCGCGGCACGGTCACTGTGCCTGCGCCGGTGTTCGAGGCCGCACGCCTGCGCATGGAGCAACCGACCCCCCGGGTCGCCCTCGGCTTGGCCCTGCGCGGTGTGGCGACGTCCGCCATTGATGTCAGCGACGGCTTGCTGGGAGATCTCGGGCATATCCTGAAACAGTCCGGTGTGGGGGCGACAGTCAATGTCCCTGCTGCTGTAAATTTAATAGCTGCTTTAGCAAGTTGCACGGGCCTTGGAAGTCTATTTGATGCTCAGATAACCCCCCGCGACTGGCAGCGCTGGGCGCTTTCAGGCGGCGACGATTACGAGTTGATTTTCACCGCGCCTGCGGCGCACCGAGAGGCTGTCGCCCTGGCGGCTGAGCAGAGCCAAACCCGCGTGACCCGCATTGGCCAGATCGACGCCCTTCGTGGCCTGCGCCTGGTGGACGCGCAAGGCCATGTGCTGCCCAATGAATTCACCTCCTTTGATCACTTTGCCTGATGGACACACCAAGCCTTGCCCCCGTGCGCCCCAGCGCCCGCTTCATGCTGTCGCACCCAGCTCACTTTATGGCCTTGGGATTTGGCTCGGGCTTAAGCCCGGTGGCCCCCGGCACAGCAGGCACGCTGTGGGCTTGGGCGGCTTTTGTGGCGCTGCAACCTTGGATGAACGACCTGCGCTGGGCCGTGCTGATCGCGCTTTCGCTCCCAATCGGTTGGTGGGTGAGCACGATCACCGCCAAAAATATGCGGGTGCTGGACCCGAGTTGCGTGGTGTGGGACGAAATAGCCGCCTTCTGGCTGGTGCTCTGGCTCATCACCCCGGCAGGGTTTTGGGCGCAGCTGGTCGCGTTTGCCTTGTTCCGGTTTTTTGATGCGGTCAAACCCGGCCCGGTCGGCTGGGCCGATCAGCTATTTCACGATGTTCAGCCTGAGACCGATCCCGCCGCCTGGCGCAAGGCCGGGTTCGGCATCATGTTTGATGACGTGGTGGCGGCGGCCTGTGCGCTGCTGGTGATGGCCCTTTGGAGATTTTTTCAATGACTCAAGCGCTACTTAATAAAGAGCTGGTTAAGCAAGATATGTGTGGCTTGGTGGCCGATTTACTCATAAAAAAACAACTCAAACTGGTGACCGCTGAGAGCTGCACCGGTGGACTGATTTCGGCCGCCTGCACCGATCTGGCGGGCTCCAGCGTCTGGTTTGACCGGGGCTTTGTGACTTACTCGAACGATGCCAAGATGGAGCTGCTGGACGTCGAGGCGCGGTTGTTACGCCGCGCCGGCGCTGTCTGCGAAGGCGTGGCCCGCGCCATGGTGCTCGGCGCTCTGGCCCATTCGCACGCGCAAGTGGCGGTCGCCGTCACGGGCGTGGCGGGTCCTACCGGCGGCAGTCCGGCCAAGCCGGTGGGCACGGTCTGGTTTGGCTTTGCCGTACCGGGTCAGGTGCTGACAGAGAAATGCCATTTTGAAGGCGACCGCGCCGCCGTGCGGGCCGCCACGGTGCAGCACGCTTTCCATCGTTTGGCCGAATTACTTCAGGGGACCGCCGTATGAACTGGTTCGAGCATTTCGAGACGCGCCACTTTGACGTCAGTGGTGTCCGCATCCATGCCCGCGTGTCACGCGGTCTGCCAGACGATCGTCCGACCTTGCTGCTCTTGCACGGGTTTCCCCAAAGCCATGTGATGTGGCACCGGGTGGCCCAGTTGCTGGAAAAAGACTTTTTTCTGGTCATGCCTGATCTGCGCGGTTATGGCGACTCCAGCAAACCGCCCGGCGAGCCTGACCACAGCAACTACAGCAAACGTGCGCTGGCCCAAGACATGGTGGAGGTGATGGACGCCCTTGGGGTCAAGCAGTTTTCGCTCTGTGGCCACGACCGAGGTGGACGCGTAGCGCACCGCTTGGCGGTGGATCATCCGGACCGTGTGCAAGCCCTGTGTGTGATTGACATCGCGCCCACGCTGGACATGTACGCGGCCACCAACATGGAGTTTGCCCGGGTCTACTACCACTGGTTCCACCTCATTCAGCCACAGCCCCTGCCTGAGAACATGCTGGGCGGCAACCCGCTGGCTTATCTGCATGCCAAGCTGGGCGGCTGGGGTTCTGAAGGGCTTGCCCATATCGAGCCCGCCGCTTTGGCCGAGTACGAGCGTTGCTTTTGCCAGCCCGAGACCATTCATGCCATGTGTGAAGACTACCGGGCCAGCGCCGGTATCGACCTGGCCCATGACCGCGCCAGTCGGGCCACCCAGCCTCAAGGTGGCGGGAAAATTGCCTGCGATACCTTGGTGTTGTGGGGGGCGAGGGGGGTGGTGCAGCGCCTGTTCAAGCCGCTTGAACTCTGGCAGGCCCAATGTGCAGGCCAGGTGAACGGGCTGGCGATGCCTGCCGGGCATTTCATTCCTGAAGAGATGTTTGTGGAAACGGCTGCAGCCTTGGCGACTTTCTTTAAACCTCGATCCTGAGCGTGCCCATGCTGACCTCATTCCCCCCGGGCGGCTTGGCGGTGGTCATTGGCGCCACCGGCAGCATTGGGGCGGCGCTGATGGCGGCCCTGAAGTTGGATGGCACTTTTGCCCAGGTCATCGGCATGTCTCGCAGCAGCATCCCCGCGCTGGACTTGCTGGACGAGGCCAGCATCGCTGTAGCGGCCCTTAACGTGGCGTCGTTGGGCATGGACCTTCGTTTGGTGATTGACGCCACTGGCGAGCTGCATAGCCAGGGCTTTATGCCTGAGAAAAGCTGGCAAAAAATTGATCCGGAGCACATGGCGCGCTCGTTTGCCATTAACGCGATCGGCCCAGCGCTGCTGATGAAACATTTTTTGCCCAAACTGCCGCGCCAAGGCAAAGCCGTCTTCGTTTCTTTGTCGGCCAAAGTAGGCAGCATCGGCGACAACCGTTTGGGCGGCTGGTACAGCTACCGCGCCAGCAAGGCGGCTTTGAATCAATTGGTTCACACGGCAGCGATTGAATTACGCCGGAGTCATCCCCATGCACTCTGTGTGGCCTTGCATCCGGGGACTATTGAAAGCCATTTATCATCACCTTTTGTTAAATTTGGTATTATTGTCAAAACACCGCAAGAGGGAACAGCCCGTCTGTTAACAACCATCAATCAACTGAGTGAAAATGATTCGGGTGAATTTTTTAACCAATTTGGCGATATATTGCCTTGGTAAAATGATTTAACTGGATTTATTTCTTTAAATTGGCTATCATTATTCTTATGACAACATCAGCACAACACTCCTCCACCTACATCCGCTTCCTCAACTTGGTTCAATCTGTTCGTCAGTTGCCCAGCTTTCCAGAAATTGACGCCGTTGAGGAGCGAATGCTCAATCTATTTGCGGCGACTTGGCATTCCAAGCAGCCCATCACCGTGCTGCAAGCGATGGGGATGATGACCGAGATCTCCAGCACCACGGCGCATCGACGCATCAAGTCCCTGCGCAAGAAGGGTCTGATTGCGCTCAATATCGACGATGTGGACAACCGCATCAAGTACGTGGTGCCCACAGAGCATTCAAATAAATACTTTGCCCAACTCGGTCAGTGTCTGGATAAAGCGCAAAACGCTTGAATTTAATTCCCCCATCTGGGGGATGGACAGGCTGAAGCGGGTGCGGGATGATCAAAATCTATCATCCTGACACTGACAATGCTTTCAAAAAAATACGCTTTGCCCACCTTGCTGGCCACAGCGCTGGCCTATTTTTTACTTGACGCCTTCAACCGACTCCTGTTTTCATCCTCCATGTTGACCACCGGGGGTAGCTGGATTTACCTACCGAGCGGCCTTCGCCTCGCCTTCATCCTGATTTTTCTCAATACTGGCGCCTTGGGCATCGTTTTAGCTTCATGCGCTATAGGCTTGGTTCATTATTCGGGCATGGACACCCTGACTGTCTTGGGTGTAGGCCTCATTTCAGGCTTTTCCCCTTGGCTTGCCCGCCTCGTTTGCCTGGATAAATTTAAGCTTGACACCCAGTTGCACCAACTGAACGCCCGTGCCTTGGTCAAAATGGCTGTGATCTTTGCGGCGCTCAATGCGGTGATGCAGCAGCTGTGGCTGACTTGGCGCGCACCGTCGACTCAGTTTGTAGACGCCACAGCCGTCATGTTTATCGGTGATCTGTTGGGCACCTTCGTTCTGCTCTACATCGCCAAATATGTCATCAGCCTGCTGCCAGGCCCCAATCCAACCTAAATAAGACCGGCTGCCGCTTATGCGCACCGGCTTGCTTGGGCTTAGGCCCCGCAGCACTTCTTGTATTTTTTCCCGCTGCCGCATGAACAGGGGTCATTTCGCCCTGGGGTGACGACCTTGTGCACGGTTTCCACGCGGGGGCCAAAATTGCGCCACACTTCCCGCAGGTCGTAAACCGCCCAGACCCCATCGGCAAAAGCATTCAGACGCGCCACACTCATGCTAGGTGGGCCGTCTTCATCAAACACCGACAAGGTAGGCGTGCCGAGGTCATCTTCAGTCAAAGCCACAATCGCATCCAGCGCCTTGTTGAGCCACTTGACGGCTTCTTTGTCACGTGGTGCCGCCCACTCTTCAGGCCAAGCTTCCACCACAAACATAAAGCCCAAGGCCCACACTTGCGCAAAAGAGGGAATGGCTTCATCGCCCATGTCGGCGCGCTCTTCCTCGGACAAGGCGGCAATCGCCCCACGAACATCCATGACTTCTGGCTGGTAGGCCTTATCGTCGTCCAGTCCCTCAATCTCGGCGTTCAGCGCGGTGGCGACTTCATTCCAGCGGCGAAACCAGAGCGATAAAAAACGTTCTTGTTGAGCCACATCGGCATAGGAGCCTTCGTCTTCACCGGTTTCGTCGCCAATGGCGAGCAGTACGGGCAGGTACTCGGATGGGGCAATGGGGCGTCGGCAGCAAATCAGCGCGGCCATGAAGCCTTCACAGAACTCCCACTGTGGTGTTTCGTCGTATCGGGTGCGGAGCTCGTCTAGGATGGCGTCTATTTCATCGTATTCATCGGGGGTTAAGGGCTCGGGGGTGACCATTTGTGAGGTGTCGATGAGGCCTGCAACGGTCAGGTCGGTGTCTTGGTTCATGGTGCGCTTCGTTTGATTTAGCAAACCCCCATTTTGCCTTGCCCGTTCGACGCCGGTTGGAAAAGGCTGAAGGTAGCAAGTCTCGTATCTTGCCAGTCGTAAAAACCACGATGGCAGATGCGGTTTTCAACGTTATATTTGTAGTGTGCCAAATTGTTGCAAATAATTTCGAACCTGAATCGCTATGCTGAACTATCTCAACACCTTGTTTCCTGTTCGTTACACCGTATTTTTTCTAAGTGCCCTTGGCCTTTTGCTGAGTATTTTTTCAGTCGTGGTGTTTGGCACCGGAGCTTTGGAAATGCTGGGTTTTAGCCTGCTGGCCGGGCTGGGCATCTTTGATGTTCAGCAGACCAAAAGCTCCATCCTGCGCAATTACCCGGTGATTGGGCATTTGCGATTCATGCTGGAGTATGTGCGCCCGGAGATCAGGCAGTACTTTATCGAAGGCGATGGAGAAGCCAGTCCCTTCTCTCGGGCACAGCGGTCCTTGGTTTACCAGCGCGCCAAAGGCGAGTCTGACAAGCATCCGTTTGGCACGCAACTCTCCGTTTACGCCGAAGGCTATGAGTGGATGAACCACTCGGTGGCGCCTTCAACGGTCGATTCGCACGACTTTCGCGTGACGATTGGCTCGACCACCGCGCAACCCTACAGTGCCAGCGTGTTCAATATCTCGGCCATGAGTTTTGGCGCCTTGAGTGCCAATGCTATTTTGGCACTGAATGCCGGCGCGCGGCGCGGCGGGTTTGCCCATGACACGGGGGAGGGCTCCATCTCGGCCCACCACCGCGTGAATGGCGGCGACCTGATCTGGGAGATTGGCTCGGGCTACTTTGGCTGCCGCAATGATGACGGCACTTTTTCTGAAGAAAAATTCATTGCCAATGCCGGTGACCCGCAAGTCAAAATGATTGAGCTCAAACTCAGCCAGGGTGCCAAACCGGGCCACGGTGGCGTGTTGCCTGGCCCCAAAGTGACGCAGGAGATTGCCGATGCGCGCGGCGTGCCTATCGGGGTGGATTGCGTGTCGCCAGCAGCCCACAGTGCCTTCAGCACGCCGGTGGAGATGATGCATTTCATAGCCCACTTGCGCACCCTCTCCGGTGGTAAGCCGACCGGTTTCAAGCTGTGTATCGGCCACCCTTGGGAGTGGTTTGCCATGGTCAAGGCCATGCGCGCCACCGGCATTACGCCGGACTTTATTGTGGTGGATGGGGCGGAGGGCGGCACGGGCGCTGCCCCATTGGAATTTACCGACCATGTGGGCTCACCCCTGCAAGAGGGCCTGATGCTGGTGCA
>Ga0114974_10003353_pt1 | contig 12092 bp, 13 predicted proteins | sample S_130206_EF_Meta_FD_87318 | JGI IMG/M metagenome (GOLD analysis project Ga0114974, IMG submission 87318) | Freshwater microbial communities from Lake Simoncouche, Canada to study carbon cycling - S_130206_EF_MetaG | ecosystem: Environmental > Aquatic > Freshwater > Lake | place: Lake...
TCACAGTTAACGACCCACCCAGGGTCCCCTAGCAAACGGAGTCTGTCGTGCCCCGATCGCTCACTACCCCCAGCGACCACGCAACCGCCGGCACAGGCTTTGAGGCCTCGCAGGCCTTTTTGATCTGTTCGCTGGCCAACCGCATCAACGTCATTGCCGAGCGTTCGGTCCGACAGCGTCTGGACCTGTCCTTGATGGAGTGGCGCGTACTGGTTGTTTTGGCGGTAGAGCCTGCAGCGCCGCCCGGCCGCATCGTGGCCATCGCCAGTGTCAACAAGGCCGCCGTCAGTCGGGCCGTCAATTCACTGGAGCGTCGCGGGTTGCTCGAACGCAAGGCACGTGCGCCCAACATTCGTCGCCGTCTGCTGCATCTGACTCAGGCAGGACTGGACTTACACGATCAGGGCGACAGTTCCCGGCTGCAATTTGAAGCACAGTTGCTGATGGGACTCTCTGCAGTGGAACGCGAACAGTTCCATCGGCTGCTCAAGCTGGCTCTGCACAACCTGGATGACAGCGCACTTTAAAGTGTTGCGACCGCAACCTGAATCGCGCTACAAGACGCGATCTCACCGGAGTTCTGCCATGACTACACCCATCACCGCTGGCCTCAAGCATCCCGACCGCCTGTTCATCGACGGCCGCTGGGTCGCACCCGCGGCAGGCGGACGCATCGAGGTGATCTCTCCCATCGATGAGTCGGTAGCAGGCGTGGTGGCCGGCGCCGGTGGGGCGGACATGGAAGCGGCCGTCAACGCCGCGCGGCGCGCTTTTGACAGCGGCCCGTGGCCGCGCCTGACCGTGGCGCAACGCGCCGAGTGGATTACCAAGCTGGGCGAAGCGCTCGATGCCCGCGCCCCCGAGATGGCCCGCGCCTGGGTGCAGTCGGTGGGCGGCTTGGCTACTGTTGCGCCGTTCATGGTGGGCGGTGCACTGGCGCTGGTGAAGTATTACGCCGGTGTGGGCCAGACCTGGGCCGATGCCGAATACGCCGCGCCGGCCGACGGCAAGGGTGCTGCGATCATCGCGCGCGAGCCGGTGGGTGTTGTGGCGGTCATCGTGCCGTGGAACGCACCGCTGACCATCCTGATCAACAAACTGATCCCTGCACTGTTGGCCGGCTGCACTGTGATCATGAAGCCCGCACCCGAAACACCGGTTGAGGCCTATGTGATTGCCGAGTGCGCCGAGGCCATCGGCCTGCCGCCGGGTGTGATCGGACTGGTTCCGGCGCAGCGTGAAGCCGCCGAACTGCTGGTGCGCAACCCTGGCTTGGACAAAGTCAGCTTTACCGGTAGCACTGCCGCAGGCAAGCGCATCGCCAGCATTTGTGGCGAGCGCATTGGTCGTTGCACTTTAGAGCTGGGCGGCAAGTCCGCGGCCATCGTGCTCGATGATTACGATGTGGCAACGGCAGCGGCGCAGTTGGCACAGACCATCTCAATCATGAGTGGTCAGGTGTGTGCCACGCTGAGTCGCGTGGTGGTGCCGCGCGCCAAACAAGGTCAGTTTGCCGAGGCACTGACCGCAGCACTTAAGGCCATTCGCGTTGGTGATCCGACGGCGCCCGAGTCGCAGATGGGACCGCTGGCCATGCGCCGGCAGCTCGAACGTGTGGAGGGTTATATGACCATCGGCCGCGCCGCCGGCGCCAAGCTAGTGTGCGGTGGCACGCGCAGCGCCCACATGGATAAGGGCTGTTATTTCGATCCGACGCTGTTTACCGATGTGACCAGTGGCATGGTCATCGCCCAGGAAGAAATCTTTGGGCCGGTGCTGGCACTGATGCCCTATGACGACGAGGCTGATGCACTGCGCATCGCCAACGACTCACACTATGGGCTGTTTGGTGCGGTGTTCACCCACGACACCGAGCGCGCCTATCGCATTGCACGCGGTGTGCGCACCGGCGCGTTCTCTCAGAACGGTTTTCGACTCGATTACTTTTTGCCGTTCGGCGGCTTCAAGCAGTCGGGCATCGGTCGCGAGGGCGGCATGTCGGGGCTGCTGGGCTATACCGAGGTCAAGACTATTTTGCTCGACGCAGCACCCGCCGCGCTTTAACCATCAGGTGGCCGCAGCCACCTGTGCCATCACGGCATCGACCTCGGCGCTGCTGCCCAACACCACGCAGCAGCGCTGATGAATGCCTTCAGGCTGCACCTCCAAAATGCGCTCACCAGGGGCCACCAGCGCCTTGCCGCCGGCCTGCTCGATGAGCATGGCCATAGGATTGGCTTCATACATCAGGCGCAGCTTGCCCTTAGGGGCTTTCTTAGTCGGCGGATACATGAACACGCCGCCCTGCAACAGGATGCGATGCACATCGCCCACCATGGCGCCCACATAGCGGCTTGAGTAGCCGTTGGACTGCGCCCACTGCAGATAGCGCTGATAGCCCTCGGGCAGGCTCAAGCGATTGCCTTCGTTGAGCGAATAGCACTTGTTGGTATCGGGGATGCGCAGGCCCTGTGCCACGCGCACAAATGCACCGATGGCAGGGTCGAGCACGAACATGTCCACGCCATTGCCGATGGTCAGCATCATTACCGTGGACGAGCCATACAGCACATAGCCCGCCGCCACCTGCTCCAGGCCGGGCTGCAGCAGCGAGTCTTCGGGGCGGGTGCTGTCCTCGCGCTTGCGCAGGATGCTGAAGATGGTGCCCACCGAGCCGCAGATGTCGAGGTTGGACGAGCCATCGAGCGGATCAAACAATACGCAATAGCGCGTCTCACCATCGTCCTGACGACGCAGGATGACCGGCTCTTCATTCTCTTCCGAGGCGACAATCGCCACGCCTTCGCGCCCCCCGAGCATGCGCAGCAGAATGTCGTTGGCGATGACGTCGAGCTTCTGTTGCTGCTCGCCCTGAACATTGGCTGCGCCGGCAGCGCCCAACACGTCTTCTAGTCGTGCCCGGCGCACCTGCGAGGCGATCATCTTGGCGCAGATGGAAATAGCGGACAGGATCCACGAAAACGTGCCGGTTGCGCCGGGGTAACGGGACTGCTGCTGCAGGATATGGGCTTGCAGCGTGACGATGTCACGCAAGGCAGGACGGGTGGTCGATACGGTGGGAATACTCATGGGTTGATTGTCGCCAAGGCCAGCGGCATCGGCAATGCATACAGCCACAGTTTATGCTGCACGGATGAACTGGCTGGGCGAACCCGAACTTGCCGCATTACGACTGAGCCTGGATGTGGCAGGTCGCGCCGTGCTGCTCAACCTGCTGCCCGCCATCGCCATCGCCTGGTTGCTGACGCGCCGGCGCTTTGCCGGCCGCACATTGCTTGATGCGATGGTGCACCTGCCGCTGGTGCTGCCACCGGTGATGGTCGGCTATCTGTTGCTGCTGTTGCTGGGCGTACACGGGCCTGTGGGGCGCTGGCTCGACCAACTCTTCGGACTGCGGCTGGTGTTCACTACCGGTGGCGCAGCGGTGGCCACAGCCATCATGTCGTTCCCGCTGATGGTGCGCGCCATCCGTCTGTCACTGGAGGGCATCGACAGCGGATTGGAGCAAGCCGCGCGCACGCTAGGTGCTGGGCCCATCGACAGGTTCGTCTCGATCACGTTGCCCTTGATGCTGCCGGGTGTGCTGGCTGGTGCCATCACTGCCTTTGCTGCAGGTCTGGGTGAGTTCGGCGCAGTGGTCACGTTCGTATCCAACATCCCCGGCGAAACTCGCACGCTGCCACTGGCGCTGTATGCCGCACTGCAATCACCCGACGGTGATGCACTAGCCGCAAGACTGGCATTGCTATCGTTTGGTCTTGGGCTGGGCGGACTGCTGACCGGCGAAGTATTGGCGCGCAGCCTGCGTCGCTGGTTGGGGCGCTGACCATGCTGCACATCGCACTACGCCAGCAACGCGGCACTTTCACTCTTGATGTGAACCTGACCGCCAGTACACCCGGTGTCATCGCGCTGTTTGGTCGCTCCGGTTGTGGCAAGACCACCTTGGTCAATCTGCTGGCCGGGCTGTCGCAGGGTGCGCAAGGTCGCATCGTCGTCGATGATCAAGTGTGGTTCGACAGCGCCCGTGGCGTGCAGGTGCCGGCCGAACTGCGGCGCATTGGTTATGTGTTTCAGGATGCGCGCTTGTTCCCGCATTACAGCGTGCGCGGCAATCTCGACTACGGCGCCAAACGTGCGCCACAACCTCCGTCAGCTGCACGCTTTGACGAAGTGGTCGACCTGCTGGGTTTGGCGCCGTTACTGCAGCGCCGACCCGGCGGGTTGTCGGGAGGCGAGCGTCAACGCGTGGCTTTGGGCCGCGCGCTGCTCTCGCAACCACGACTGTTATTGCTTGATGAACCACTGGCCTCGCTCGATGCCGCCCGTCGCGAGGACGTGCTGCCGTGGCTGGAGCGACTGCGCGACCAGCTGCAGATCCCCATGGTGTTCGTCAGCCACCAGTACGACGAAGTGCTGCGGCTGGCCACCGAGGTGCTGGTGATGGATGACGGTCGCGTCGTTGCACAAGGCGATGTGGCAAGCATCAGTCTGGCGCCGGCACTGCGCGCCATTGTCGGCCCCGATGCCATCGGTGCAGTGCTCGACGGTCATATAGAACGCAGGGACACTGCCACCGGTCTGGCTGATGTGCGCGTCGGAGAAGGACTACTGCAACTGCTCTGCGCAGATGCATCTGTCGGCCGTCGCGTGCGCGTGCAATTGCGTGCGCGCGACATCATCCTGGCAACTGTCGAGCCGCAAGGGCTTTCTGTGCGCAACCAACTGCGCGGCACGCTGTGCAGCATCAGCCCGGATGGCGACAGCGATCTGATCGAGGTGGATATCGGCGGCGGCACTCGTGTGCTGTCGCGCATCACCCGCAGTGCCACACAGCAACTGCAACTGCGACCAGGTCTGCTCTTGTGGGTGCTGGTCAAAGCAGTCTCAACGCGGGGCCACATCTTCCCAGCGGAAGCCACAGATTGATCAGACGCACGACACTGGCCGTGCTGCTATGCGCTGCAACTGCGCAAGCTGTCGCCGAACCGCCGCAAGTGGTACTGCCCTCACCGGCGCCAGCACACAACTTGGTCGAAGAAGGCCCGGCAGGCAAGTCACTGGATCGCTGGCACGACCGACTGTTTCTAGGCGTGCAAGATTTCATCACCCACGCCGACGAGCGCTACATCGACGACTCAAGCACTGCGCTGCCTGTGCCGGTGTCACCGTTTCGTATCGGGCTGCAGGGGCAATCTCTGCGCCGTGCCGATGGCACGCTAGACACCTCACCACGCATCGACGTCGACCTGCTGCTCAAGATGCCCAACCTGCAGCGCCGCCTGCAGCTGTTCGTCACCAGCGATTCGGTCGACGAATCTCCCGATCGCCTGGGCAACAGCCTGTACGACCTGCGAGCTGGCTTGCGCTACAACCTGCTCAGCAATTTTGACTTCGACATAGGCCTGCGTGCCGACCTGCCGCCGGTGGCATTTACATCCGTGCGCTGGCAAAAGCAGTGGGCCTTGGGCGACTGGCAGTTGCAGCCCTTCATCAAGGCTTATGCCGAAACCAAACGCGGCGTGGGCATGGCCTCCGGTGTGAATTTAGAGCGCTGGATCGACCACTGGGTGCTGCGCTCGGCAAGCTATGCCAACTGGCGGCGTGACAGTGCAGACACCCAATGGACGCAAGCGTTCATCGTGGCGCGCGCCAGTGAGGTGATTCGCTTTGGCCGTTATAGCGACGTGCTCGGCGGCAAGGATTTGGCGCGCGGCTTCGGACTGGAAGCCAAGCTCGATGGCACGCGCGCCAAGCAGCTGGAAACCTATGAGGTGAGCCTGTTCTCCAAACAGCCCACCGCGCGGCGGTGGCTGTACTGGCAGGCGGCAGTGTTTATGCGTTGGGACCGCCAGCGCAGCTGGCAGGCAGATCCGGGCATCAGACTGAGTTTGGATGCGCTGTTCTGGGATCGCGCGACCCGCTGATCAATCCTGAAGTTCGTCCAACTGCACCGGCTCTGACTGACCGGCACGCAGTGCTTGGGCAACGCGCCGGGTGATCAACAGCTTGTCGATCACCAGGCCATCCATATCGACCACTTCGATAGACAGATCACGCCAGGCCATCTTCTCGCCCTGCTTGGGCAAGCGCCCCAGGTGCCAAAGCACGAAGCCCGCCATGGTGTGGTAGTTGTCACCGCGCGCCAGATCCTTGCGGCCCAGCGCCCGCTCGGCCTCATAGATGGACAGATGGCCATCCACCAGCCAACTGCCATCGTCGCGCACCAAAGCCGCAGCGCTATCGCGACTGCCCATTTCCGGCATGTCTCCGGCAATGGCCTTGAGAATGTCTGCCGGCGTGACCAAACCCTCGATGCCACCGTATTCGCTGGTCACCACTGCCAGATGCACGCTGGAGCGGCGAAACGTGTCGAGCAGTTTGAGTACAGAGATGCTCTCGGGCACATGCAGTGGCGCCTGCACATCTTCATCAGCATCGATATGCCCACGACGCAGCGCCTCACCCAGATTGGCCAGCGAGATCACACCCATCAACTGTTCGAGTTCGCCGCGGCACAACAAAAAGCGCGCATGGCCACTGCGTCGCGCTTCATCCCACAACACACTGACCGGTTCGCCGGCATCGAGCCACAGGATGTCGCCGCGCGGCACCATGATCGAATCGATCGAGCGGTCTGATAGGCGCAGCACCGAGTCGATCATCTCCATCTCGTGCTTGTGGATGTCGCCGCGCACCATGCCCTCGGCAGCCAACGCGCGCACGTCGTCATCGGTCACTTCGCCCTGTGAAGCATTGGACGTGGGCACCAGCCGCAGCAGACTTTCGGTGGACTTTTGCAACAGCCACATCAGCGGCGCGCCAGCATTGGCCAGCCAGTGCATCGGCAGCGCCACCATCACCGACCAAGTGTCGGCATGGGCCATAGCCAGGCGCTTGGGCACCAGCTCACCCAGCACCAGCGACACATAGGTCATCACCACCACAATAACGCCGTAGGCAAGATCCTCGGCATAGGGCGACAGCAGTGGGATGAGCCGGATCACCGCGGCAAAATCATCGGAGAAGGCCGCACCGCTGTACACGCCAGTCAGGATGCCGATCAGAGTGATGCCCATCTGAGAAGCCGACAACAGTCGGGTGGGGTTGTCGAGCAAGATCAGTGCAGCGCGCGCGCCGCGACTGCCTTGATCGGCCAAAGCCTGTAACCGCGGTCTGCGGGCCGAAACCAGCGCCAGCTCGGCCGAGGCGAACAGGCCATTGAGCAGGATCAGGATCAGCAGGACCAATGCCTCATGCATGGCAGGAAGACCTTGCATGGGCGCAGCGACTAGGTCGCAAATGCATAAGTTAGGCAGCGGCGCACGGAGGCGGGACGGCAATGATACCGCGTTGGCGGCCGTTGTGTTTTCATGGCGGTTTTAGGCTCAGCCGGACACCCCTGTGAATACTGAACGCCCCGTTTGGAAAACCTTTCTGCTGTTTCTAGGCCCGATGATGCTGGCCAACATCCTGCAGGCCCTGTCCGGCACCCTCAACAACATCTTTCTGGGCAAAATGATCGGCGTCAGCGCACTGGCAGCCGCCTCGTCATTCTTTCCGCTGCTGCTGTTCATCATCTCGTTTGTGATGGGACTGGGCTCGGGTGCCTCGGTGCTGATCGGTCAGGCTTGGGGAGCCAAGCAACCTGAGCGGGTACGCGAAGTGGCCGGTACCGTACTGTCTTTGGGCCTACTGCTAGGTCTGGCTATTGCGCTGGTGGGCGGCCCGTTTGCCGGCGCGCTACTACGCGCACTCAACACACCAGCCGATGTGCTGGATGACGCCACCGGCTATGCCCGCATCATGCTGGTGACGATGCCAGGGTTTTTCGTGTTCATGATCTTCACATCCGTACTGCGCGGCGTCGGTGACATGATCACGCCGCTCAAGGCGCTGATGGTCTCCACACTGACCGGCCTGCTGGTGACGCCAACGTTGATTCGCGGCTGGTTCGGCTTACCGCAAATGGGCGTTGCCAGTGCAGCTTGTGCCTCCGTGGCCTCGTTCTTGGTGGCTCTGCTGTGGCTGTGCTGGCATCTGCGGCGCACCGGCAATCCGCTGGCCCCCAATGCCGCGCTGCTGCGCCATCTGCGCCTCAATCGCAAGATCCTGCTGGCCGTGCTGCGCATCGGCATTCCCACCGCCGTGCAAATGATTGTGATGTCGCTAGCCGAGATCGCGCTGTTGTCGCTAGTCAACGGCTTCGGCTCCCAAGCCACCGCAGCCTATGGCGCCGGCAACCAAGTGCTGGGCTATGTGCAATTCCCAGCCATGTCGATCGCCATCGCGGCATCCATCCTGGGCGCACAGGCCATCGGTGCAGGCAACCCGCAGCAGCTATCGCAGATCACGCGTGCCGGCATTCTCATCAACTTTGCCGTGACCGGTTCGTTGCTGACGCTGTGCTACGTGTTCTCTCGCTCTATCGTCGGGCTCTACACAACCGATACAGCAGTCATCGAGATCACCCAGCGCTATCTGCATATCTGTCTGTGGAGCACGCTGGTCTGGGGCTGCTCATCGGTGGTAGCAGGTGTGATGCGCTCCAGCGGTTCGGTGTTGGTGCCGACGCTGATCTCGATCAGCACCATCCTGATAGTAGAAGTGCCGGTGGCTTGGGTAATGAGCGGCCGTATTGGGCTGGACGGCGTGTGGTGGGCCTATCCCGCCACCTTCAGCGTCATGTTGCTTGCGCAGAGCACTTACTACCGTGCGATCTGGCGCCACCGTCCCATCCAACGTCTTATCTGAACAACGGCAAGGCCTTTACTACCGTCGTCCATACGCCCCAAGCCAACGGCAGTGACACTGCCGTCCAAGCCAACACCACCCACAGCACCGGCGTGGGTGCGCTGGCGCCGCCAGCCTGCAACTGCTCGCGCTGCGATACCTCATGGGCTAGCGCCCGCTCACGCGCCAGCTCTTCATCGCTCATAAATCGATCGGCACGCACCGGTCGTACCAACAAATTGCACAAACAGCCGATCAGCAGAAAGCCGGCAAGAATGTAGAGCGTGGTGTTGTAGGCCTGACTGGCCGGGACACCGGCTTGCAACTGCGACTCACGGATGTAGTTGACCACCACCGGGCCCAAGATGCCGGCGAACGACCAAGCGGTGAGCAGACGACCATGGATGGCACCGACATGCTGCGTGCCGAACAGATCGGCCAAGTAGGCCGGAATAGTGGCAAAGCCACCGCCGTACATCGTCAGGATGATGCAGAACAGGCCGACAAACAGCGCCACGCGACCACTCTCGCCAGCCGACGGTGCCGAGGCATACAACACGATGCCGAACAGGAAGAACACAAAATAAGTGCCCTTGCGGCCGATGAAGTCGGACACCGACGCCCAGAAGATGCGGCCGAGAATGTTGAACAACGACAGCAGGCCTGCAAATGCAGCGGCAATGGTGGCCACCTGTGCGCGCTCATCGGCTGCCAACTGCGCCAATGCGCCGCTGCCACCCAACAAGCGCCCACCAAAGACCTCTTGCAGCATCGGCGAGGCCATACCCACCACGCCGATACCGGCGCTGACATTCAGGCACAGCACGCCCCACAACAACCAAAACTGTGGCGTGGAGAACGCCTTGTCTACGTGCAGATGTCGCGACGTGACCATCGCCTCAGTACCTGCGGCAGGCGCAGTCCAACCCGCCGGCTTCCAACCGGTAGGCGGCACGCGATACCCAAAGGCACCCAGCAGCATCGAGATCAGGTACAGACCGGCCATCACCAGAATGGTCTGCCACACACCCACCTGGGTGGGGCCGGCAAAGTGGCGCATCAGCAGATCTGCCAACGGCGCGCCGAGCATTGCGCCACCGCCAAAGCCCATGATGGCCATGCCAGTGGCCATGCCGCGCCGATCCGGGAACCATTTGATGAGCGTGGACACCGGCGAGATATAGCCCAGCCCCAAGCCAATGCCGCCCAGCACTCCGGCGCCCAACCACAGCAACCACAACTGATGCTGCGCCACGCCCAGCGCGCCCAATGCCAGGCCACCGGCCCAGCACAGCGCCGACACCACACCGGCTTTGCGCGGGCCGGCAGTCTCAAGCCAATGGCCGAACAATGCCGCCGATGAACCCAACAGCACGAAGAACAGGGTGTACGTCCAGCCCAGCATCGATACTGTCCAATCGCAGCTGGTGGTGGTGAGCATCTGCAGCAAGCCCATATCGACTGCGCAAGTCAGGGGTTTGTCGATGCCAATAGCACGCGATAGCGGCAGCCAAAACACGCTAAAGCCATACGCCATGCCGATACACAGGTGTATGGCCAGCGCCGCCGGCGGTATCAGCCAACGATTAAATCCTGGTGCGGCGACGGTACGCGCCTTGTCTAGTAACCCCGGCATCGTAGACATTAGAGGCCCTTTTCTTATTGTGCCGGCAGCTTAGTCATGAAAGCCAAGTACAGCTACCGCGGTGTGGTGATGTCACAGCCGCCAAAACCCGTCGTCGCGGCACCTGTTGCCAATAAAGGCCCGGCCAAAGTGCGTGTCGGACGCGAGGTTGCCGGTCGCGGCGGCAAAGGTGTGACGGTGATTACCGGCCTGCCGCTGGCTGCCGCCCCCCTGGCAGAGCTGGCCACCAAGCTCAAAAAGGGCTGTGGTGCCGGCGGCGCAGTTAACGGTGATCGCATCGAGATACAAGGCGACCACCGCGACAAACTGGTGGCCGAACTGCAAAAGCTTGGGTATGACGCCAAGCGTTCGGGCGGTTGATCAGCGTTTAAACGCATTGAACGCAGCAAAGGCACGCCGCGCCAACGAGGCATAAGCTGCCGCACGCAGACCCCAGCGCACCGCGCGTGCCGGCTTGAGCCACATCAGCGCCACTGCAGCACCCAATACCAGAGGCCGCTTGCCGGCACTGCGCAGCAGCGCCACGCCCCGGTCTGCCCAGCCGATGCGTGCCATCAGGTGGGCACTGTGGCCGACCAGCTCTTCACGCAACTGCGCGCTGCGCTGCTGCAAAGCGCTGCGCCGCGCTGCTAGCTGTGCAATGCGCTGGTTCATGCTCATCGCTGCGCGCTGTCACCGCGCAGGGCGGCAACATCGCGTTGCAGTTCGCCAAGCGTGGCGGACAACACGCGAGGTCGGGCTGCCAAACGGCGTCGCAGCGACCACAGCGCGGCCAGAAACACCAACGCAAAACCTGCGGTCAGTAGCGCCGCCGCCAACACGCGATGCTCATCCCAAAACACGACCATCACGGTGAAGGCCAACATCAATACGGTCAGCGTGCCGCAAAACAGCGCGATGGCACCCCACAACAGCACACCGGCCAGTCGGTGCAATTGCTCTTCGAGTTCGGTGACCAGTAGGTCAGCGCGCACCTGCAGCAAGGCCACAACCGTGGCCAGCAACCGGCGCAGGGAATCAATCAGGCCCGGCGGCGACGTGTTGTCTTCGCCGCGCGAGCTCATCGACGACTGACCAGCAGCCCTACGACAAAGGCCACACCGGCGGCGATGCCGATGGCCTGCCAAGGCTTGTCGTGCACATAGCGGTCTGCATCGCGAACACTGCGGCGCGCCTGATCGCCGATGGCCTCTTGGGCCGATGACAGGCGCTGCTTGGCATCGTGCAGCGTGTGTTCGGCCTTGGCCTTGATCTCGGCAGCCTGCTCACCGGCACCGGTAGCGGCCGACTCGATCAAGCTCTCGACCTCGGCGATGGCCGCCCGCAGGTCATCCATCAAGCTGTCAACATTTTGCTGAGACATGGCCGCTATGCTCCTTGAGGCAAAATAATGTATTGCTTAATTCTAGCCCCGTCGGGCAGACGCAGTGGCGACCGTGGTGCAGTACTTGTACTGCAACGCTTGTGGTTACCAGCAGGTTAAAAGAGGAGCGTTCATGAAGATCCGGTCGCTGGCATTCAAGCTGCTCATCGCCTGCGCGGTCTTGGCGCTGCTCTGGAGCGCTTTGGGTTACTGGGCCGTGCCCCGACTAGTGAAGTCGCAGGCCACGCAGTTGGTCCGCGAGCGCATGAACCGCGAACTGCACCTAGGCCAGGTGCAGTTCAAGCCCTGGCAGCTGCAACTGTCAGTCGA
>Ga0114974_10003355_pt1 | contig 12084 bp, 8 predicted proteins | sample S_130206_EF_Meta_FD_87318 | JGI IMG/M metagenome (GOLD analysis project Ga0114974, IMG submission 87318) | Freshwater microbial communities from Lake Simoncouche, Canada to study carbon cycling - S_130206_EF_MetaG | ecosystem: Environmental > Aquatic > Freshwater > Lake | place: Lake...
CCGTAAAATAAATCTATTTTTTTCATATTATTTTAAATTCCAAGTATTTAATTGTTGAATTGCATGGTGCGCTGTTAAATCAAATTGAACGGGAACCACCGAAATAAATCCGTTTTCTAAAGCCCATTCATCGGTATCTTCCCCTTTATCTTGGTTCACAAACTCGCCAGTGAGCCAATAATAATCTTTGCCTTGAGGCGTAATTCTTTTATCGAATTTTTCCATCCAAATGGCTTTCGCTTGACGGCAAATCCGAATGCCTTTAATTTCGTGCTCTTTTAATTTTGGAAAATTAACATTCAAAACTACATTTTTTGGCAATCCTTTTTCCAAAACTTCTAGCGTTATTTTTTTAATAGAAGATTTTATAGCGTCAAAATCAGCATTCCAATCGTAATCCAATAATGAAAATCCAATGGCGGGAATTCCCTCAATTCCAGCTTCTACAGCAGCACTCATCGTTCCCGAGTAAATTACATTTATTGAAGAATTAGAACCGTGATTCACTCCCGAAACACACAAATCAGGTTTTCTATGAAGAATTTCATTTACCGCCAATTTCACACAATCTACAGGAGTTCCAGAACAACTGTATTCTGAAACAACAGCGTTTTCAGCAGAAACTTTATTGATAAAAAGAGTACTGTTAATAGTAATAGCGTGACCCATGGCGCTTTGAGGTTTGTCGGGGGCAACAACCACAACGGTTCCTAGTTCTGACATAACTGAAATTAAAGCGCGAATTCCTGGGGCAACAATTCCATCATCATTTGTAACTAATATTAAAGGTCTGCTCATTTTATTAGATAGATTAGCTGCTTTTTAAAGCAAAATAAATTAATTTATGCTGCAAAATTAATCAATTTTATGCCGAAGATGCTATTTTTGTATCTTTAACAAAAAATTAGCCAAAACAATGAATGATGACGCTAAATTTTGTTTAATTTAGACTAAAAAATTAATGCACACATTTTTGAATTTTATGAAAAGGAATTACAAGATTATACTGATTGTTATAGCACTGTCAGTTTCATTATGGAGTTTTATACCAACTAAGAAAAGCGACCCTGAAAAAGACAAATTACTAATAGAACTTCTGACTTTTGTCATTGAAAAAGGACATTACAGTCCTGCAGCCATTGACGACACTTTCTCAAAAGGGGTTTACAAGGAATTTTTGAAAGCGCTAGATCCTACCAAAAGATTCTTTTTGCAATCGGATATCGATGAGTTTTCTAAATACGAAACCGAATTGGACGATGAAATCAAAAACAAAGATTTGACTTTCTTTGATTTGACCTACACCCGTTTGATGCAACGAATCGAGGAAAGTAAAAGCTACTATAAAATTATTCTCGATAAACCATTTGACTATACTGTTGATGAGGAGTTTAATACCGATTATGAAAAACTGCCTTACGCAACTTCTATAACAGAATTAAAAGAAAAATGGAGAAAACAAATCAAGTTGTCTACATTGGCGTCAATTACAGATAGATTACAATTAGAAGAAGACAAAAAAAATGGTGTTTTTAAAAACAAAAAAGACTCAATTGCTTCTACTAAAACTGAAAAAGTAGCTGATAATAATCCAAAAACATTGGAACAAATCGAAAAAGAAACAAGGGAAAGTTCCTTGAAATCTATGAATGAATATTTTGTATTTATCAACGATTTAAAAAGAGACGATTGGTTTGCTGTTTTTGTAAACACTATTGCGGAACGTTTTGACCCGCATACTTCCTATTTTGCACCTGAAGAAAAAGAGCGCTTTGACGTAAGTATGTCCGGAAAACTAGAAGGAATCGGAGCAAGACTTCAAAAGAAAAATGATTTTACAGAAATTACAGAGTTGATTTCTGGAGGTCCTGCTTGGAGAGGGAAGGAATTGGAGCCTGGCGATGTAGTGCTAAAAGTAGCTCAAGGCGATAAAGAACCTGTAGATGTCGTTGGAATGAGAATTGATGATGTCGTTAAGAAAATCAAAGGTCCTAAAGGAACCGAAGTACGTCTTACCATTAAAAAAACTGACGGTACAATTAAAGTGATTACTCTAATTCGAGACGAAATTGAAATCGAAGAAACCTATCTAAAATCAAGTATCGTCGAGAAAAATGGATTGAAATATGGAGTAATCTATTTGCCAAAATTCTACATAGATTTTGAAAATGCCGACAGTAGAGATGCTGGAAAAGACATGGCTATTGAGGTAGAACGCTTGAAAAAAGAAGGTGTAAGTGGAATTGCACTTGATGTTCGCGATGATGGTGGTGGTTCGTTAAAAACAGTCGTTGACATTGCAGGTTTATTCATAGAACAAGGACCAATTGTTCAAATAAAATCGGCTGCAGGGAAAAAAGAAGTGCTTTCTGATAAAGATAAAAAAATTCAATGGGACGGTCCTTTAGTAATCATGGTGAATAGCTTTTCTGCTTCTGCTTCAGAAATTTTGGCAGCAGCAATTCAAGATTACAAAAGAGGAATTATCATTGGAAGCAAACAAACATACGGCAAAGGTACTGTTCAAAATGTAATCGATTTGAATCAGTTTGTGCGCAATTCTAATCTTGGCGATTTTGGTGCTTTGAAAACAACAACCCAAAAATTCTATAGAATTAATGGCGGTTCAACACAATTGGACGGAGTGAGTAGCGACGTGGTAATGCCAGATCGTTATTCGTATGTGAAAATGGGGGAACGTGATGTTGACAATGCCATGCCGTGGGACAAAATTGACGCTGCAGAATATTCTGTTTGGAACAAGCAAACCAACTTTAATACCGCTATCGCAAATAGCAAAAAGAGAATGTCCGAGAACAATCAGTTTAAATTGATTGACGAAAATGCTAAATGGATCAACGACCGAAGTGAAGACGACGTTTACAGCTTGCAAATAGACAAATTTAAAGCGGAGCAAAAATTACTAGAAGCAACCGCTAAAAAGTACAAATCAATTGTAGATTATAAAAACCAATTGAAATTTTCATCTCTTCCTTATGAAAATGAAGCAATGAAAACTGATTTGGCGCTGAAAGAAAAAAGAGAAAGATGGCACGAAAGCTTGTCTAAAGATATTTATGTTGATGAAGCCCTAAATGTTCTAGGAGATTTGCAATCGAAAGTAACAAAAACTAACGTTGTGCTTAAGAAAAAAGACAAATTGGTAAAATCATAATTCAAATAAAAAAGTCCCGAGTACAATTACTCGGGACTTTTTGTTTAGTGTCAATTCTGATAAAAATCTTATTTATTAGGCATTAGCAGTAACCGCTTCTCTGTCTATTTTTCCTACCAAGCCGGTTAATACTTTTCCAGGACCCACTTCTGTAAACAAAGTAGCACCGTCTTGTATCATTTGCTGTACCGATTGCGTCCATTTTACAGGAGCTGTCAATTGAATAATTAGGTTTTTCTTAATCTCCGAAGGATCAGAAACCGCACTTGCCGTTACATTTTGATATACGGGACAAATTGGTGTTGAGAAAGTAGTCGCCTCAATTGCTGCCGCCAATTCTTCTCTTGCAGGTTCCATCATTGGAGAGTGAAATCCGCCTCCAACAGGCAATAACAACGCTCTTTTTGCGCCAGCCGCTTTCATCGCTTCGCAGGCTTTTTCAACCGCTGTGAATTCTCCCGAAATTACCAATTGCCCTGGACAATTGTAATTTGCAGCCACAACAACTCCGTCAATTGTCGCACAAACATCTTCTACAATTTTATCTTCCAATCCCAAAACTGCCGCCATTGTCGAAGGTTTTATTTCGCACGCTTTTTGCATTGCCAAAGCACGTTGCGAAACCAATCGCAATCCGTCTTCAAACGATAATGTTCCATTAGCAACCAATGCCGAAAACTCTCCCAAGGAATGTCCCGCCACCATTTCTGGTTTGAAATCTTCCAATGTTTTGGCCAAAATAACCGAATGCAAAAAAACTGCTGGCTGCGTTACTTTGGTTTCTTTCAACTCTTCAGCGGTTCCTTCAAACATGATATCCGTAATGCGAAAACCTAAAATTTCGTTCGCTTTTTCGAATAATTCTTTGGCTAATGCCGAGTTTTCATACAAGTCTTTGCCCATTCCTGTGAATTGTGCGCCTTGACCTGGAAATATATATGCTTTCATATTTTTTATGTTTAATTAACTTCAATTGGAATGCAAAAATAGTATTTTTTGGAGCAAATCAATCCCTTTTCATAAGAACAATTTGTCCCGCTGTCCACTATAGTCTTGCTCCGTTCCTCCACAAGAGCTGCCGTTCCCATCGGGGCTATAGAGTCCGTTTAGATTTTATAACAACGATTTTTCAAATTCTGCTACTGATGCACTTTTACCAAACTTGCAGCAGCTTTTGCACGTTCAACAATTTCTTCTATTGGCGTTTCCAAACTATCATAAACCAATGCAACGCCCATTCTTCGATATGGACGAGAAGTTGGTTTTCCGAAAATCCTAAAATCGGTTTTTGGTAAAGCCGCAATTTTCTCAATTCCTGAATACGTTGGGTTAGCACTGTTTTCCGAAGCCAATATCACAGCGCTTGCTCCCGCTTTTTCTAATTTAATTTCAAAAATTGGCAAACTCAAAATCGCGCGTAAATGCAATTCAAATTCATTAAAATTTTGCGTTCCAGCCAAAGTTACCATTCCTGTATCGTGAGGTCTTGGCGATAATTCCGAAAAATAAACGCCATCGTCAGCAAGGAAAAATTCAACACCAAAAAGTCCTGCACCACCCAAAGCTTCTGTGACTTTTTCGGCCATATCCTGCGCTTCATATAAAGCTGCATCTGAAATTCGAGCGGGTTGCCAACTTTCTTGATAATCACCACGTTCTTGTCGGTGCCCAATTGGCGCACAAAAAAGCGTCGGATTATTATTTTGAACCACGGTCAACAAAGTGATTTCCGAATTGAATTTTACAAATGCTTCTACAATAACTTCTACCACATCACCTCGGGAACCTTCAACGGCATAATTCCAAGCTTTTTCAATATCCGAAGTTGTTTTTATAGTTGATTGTCCTTTTCCAGAAGACGACATTAAGGGTTTTACCACACATGGAATTCCCACTTCTTGAACTGCTTTTTGCAATTCTTCTGCCGAAGTAGCATACCGATAATTGGCTGTTTTCAATCCTAATTCCTTGGCAGCCAAATCGCGAATTGCTTTTCGGTTCATCGTGAAATTGGCTGCTTTCGCGGATGGAACAACTGTAATTCCTTGTTTTTCGTAATCGTAAAAACGTTCGGTCCTAATGGCCTCAATTTCGGGAACAATAAAATCGGGTTGGTGTTTGGCTACAATTCGGTCTAGTTCGGAACCATCAAGCATGTTGATGACTTCAAAATCATGTGCGACTTGCATGGCGGGTGCGTTTTCATAATTGTCAACAGCGATAATCGTTTGACCGATACGCTGAGCAGCAATAGTAAATTCTTTTCCTAATTCGCCTGAACCTAAAAGTAGTATTTTCATAAATTTATTTTGTTTGTGACGAAACACTTGTGGTTGCCACTAGATTTTTTTGCGTGAGGGATTGCAGTGGAAATCCTTTTGTTTTTTTCTTTAAAAACAAAAGATTGCAACGGAAAGCCCGACCCTTGTGGTCACGCCCACTCGACCCTGAAAAGGCGAAGCAAATTTAGTAAAAAAACCGATGACTTATAAAGCAAAGTTATCGGTTTTATTAGTTAGTCTTCCTCAATTTCAAATTCGGCGTCTTTCTCCCAAATTTCCATTTCACAAGGTTTGCAGTTGAATTTAAGTTTGTATTCTAACTCGCCTTGTTTTAAAACCAATGGCTCTTTGACCTTGGTTTCCATAGTGTTTTTATGGTATTTCGGACATTTTTCCAATTCGTATTTGATGCAATATTTGGTGGTCATTACACGAGATTTTCCTGGATCCCATTGCAATTCAAAAGCTTTCTCGATTTCTGTAACTCCATGTCTTTCATAGAATTTTCGAGCTAATTTATTGGAAACATTGTACATAAAATCCAATTTGGTTTCTGGATAAGGATGTGCTGTTTTAACCAATTGGTATTCTTCTCGCTTGTAATTTTGGAGACGGATTTCGGATAATTGTTCGTAAACCGTTCTTCGCATTTCATTGATTTTGGAAATAGGAAGAAACCAATTGTCGGAAAAAACGATGTTTATTTCGATGGCGGTGTAGGGTGTGAAACCTGTTTTTGCTAATTGAATTTTTATATTTTCTTCTATAGATTGATTGTTTTTTGTTGCCTCTTTTGCATGTTCTAAATTCACCGTACTCACAAAACCATCTTCGTCTGTTGCTGTTAATACAAAACCATTTTCGGTTTCCGTTAGCAATAAAGTAGTGCTGATTTTACGGATTGCGCTGTCTTCTCGTTCTACAATTTTTATAAAAGCAGCGTCATTGTTGCGATAAATGAACGTTTCTGGAGCGATATCTTTCAAGACATTTGGATAGGCCAATCCATTTTCGACTTTGTTTACATAAATACCATCGGCTTCATTATTTTCGTTGATAAAACAAAGTCCATCGCCATTGTTTAGCAATTCTCCGTTTTCAATTTCATAAGCATTTCCAATCGTTCTAATCAATTTACCTATGTATTGTCCCTTTGATTTTGGACTTTCCCAAGAACCAATCGATTGGTGCCTTTCATTTACAAAATAATCGGTGTACCCGCGATTGAAACTTTTATTCAATGCCGAATCGAAAGTGTAAGTACATTTTCCAGATGAAGCTTTGGTATAGTTGGCATTTCCTTCTAAAAAAACATCTAGTTTTTGTCTAAGAAAAGAAACATTATTTTTTACATAGACAATATCTTTTAGGCGGCCTTCAATTTTGAAAGAGCAAATTCCAGCTTCAATTAAATTCGGAATTTGGTCAGAAACATCAAAGTCTTTGATAGAAAGTAAGTGACTGTTTTTGATTAAAGTATCGCCGTGACCATCAATTAAATTGTAAGGCAAACGGCAATTTTGAGCGCAAGAACCACGATTGGCACTTCGTTCGCCATTGGCAACACTCATATAACAATTTCCACTAAAAGAAACGCACAACGCACCCGTTACAAAAAACTCTAATTCTACATCCGAAGCTTCGCTGATTTCTTTGATTTGGTGCAAATTTAATTCGCGAGCCAAAACTACCCGTTTCATTCCAGCCTCTTTAAGAAATTTGATTTTGTCGGCATCTCGATTATTGGCTTGTGTACTTGCGTGCAAAATAATGGGTGGTAAATCCATTTCCATAATTGCCATGTCCTGAACAATTAGTGCATCAACGCCAATATCGTACAATTCCCAAATCATTTTGCGGCACGTTTCGAGTTCGTTATCGTAAAGAATGGTATTGATTACCACAAAAACTTGTGCGTAAAATAAATGTGCATATTGAACCAGAGCCGCCACATCTTCAATCGAATTAGTTGCGTTTGAACGCGCTCCAAATTGTGGTGCTCCTATATAAACTGCGTCGGCACCACTATTTATGGCTGCAATTCCATGAATTAAATCCTTAGCTGGCGCTAGTATTTCTATTTTCTTTTTCATCTGAAGATGATTATTTTATAATCCCTAAACCTATCTCTTTTGTGCATTCGCAAAAAAAGCACACAAAGTTCCTATAAATTATTCGAGATTTCTAATTCAAAACAAATTATTTTGAATTATTTAGAAAGAAAAAATGAAATTAGAAAAATTCAAAAAAAAAAATAGTTTAAAGATAAAGTCAAAAAACTTTATTCTCTAAACTATTTCAATTATTAGTTTGGTTATTACTATGCAACCGCTTCTTTAATTCTTCTTAAGGCTTCTGTCAATAAATCCTCGCTTGTAGCATAAGAAAAACGAATGCAATCTGGATTTCCAAAAGCGTCTCCTGTAACTGTTGCAACATTTGCATGCGCTAAAAGATACATTGAAAAATCATTGGCATCTTTAATAAAAGTACCATTTAGTGTTTTTCCGAAGAAGGAAGAAACATCAGGAAAAACATAGAAAGCCCCTTCAGGAACATTGATTTTTATACCTGGAATTTCTTTTAATAAACCTACGACTAAATCTCTTCGGCTATGGAAAGCGTCAACCATATGTTTTAATACTGACGGATCAGCATCAACAGCAGTAATTGTAGCACGTTGTGCAATACTATTGGCACCACTTGTTACTTGGCCTTGGATTTTTGTACATGCTTTCGCAATAAATTCTGGAGCTCCAATATATCCTATTCTCCAACCTGTCATTGCAAATGCTTTTGCAACACCATTTACGGTTATCGTTTTATCGAACATTCCTGGAATAGATCCAATACTGCAAAAAGTTCCTGAGAAATTAATATGTTCGTATATTTCATCCGCAACAACATAAACGTTTGGATATTTTTCCAATACTTTTGCTAAGGCAGTTAATTCTTCTCTGTTGTACACAGAACCACTTGGATTACAAGGAGAACTGAACCACATCATTTTTGTTTTTGGAGTTAAAGCCGCTTCCAATTGTGCAGGAGTAATTTTAAAATCACTTTCAATTGATGTAGGAACCTCAACAGGAACTCCACCAGAAAGTTTGATTATTTCAAAATAGCTAACCCAATATGGTGCAGGTAAAATTACCTCATCCCCATCATTTAGCATTACTTGTGCGATATTATATAGCGATTGTTTTGCGCCAGTAGAAACTACGATTTGAGAAGGTTTATACTCTAAATCATTATCTCTTTTGAATTTTCTACAAATCGCTTCTTTTAATTCTTGATAGCCTTCAACTGGAGAATAGGTGCTGTAATTTTCGTCGATGGCTCTTTTTGCCGCTTCTTTAATAAAGTCAGGTGTATTGAAGTCGGGTTCCCCCAAACTTAAACTGATAATATCTTTTCCTTGTGCTTTTAGCTCTCTTGCCAATGCCGCCATTGCCAATGTTTGTGATGTCGATAAATTATTTATCCTATCCGAAAGTGGGTTCATTATTTGTGTGTTGTAGTTAATTATGTTGATGTATTAATTTTAAGCCGAAAGTTCAGGTTTCATTCCTAGGTCTTTCAAATGTTTGAAATGAGCAATTACTGCTGTTCTCATAGATTGGTATTCATAATATGGAAGATTAGCCTCTTGTGCTGATTCCTTTACAAATTTTGCAATTTTACCATAATGAATATGGCTAATATGTGGAAATAAGTGGTGTTCAATTTGGTGGTTTAAACCTCCTGTATACCAGTTAACAATAAAGCTTTTTGGCGCAAAATTTACTGTTGTAAATAATTGGTGAATGGCCCATGTGTGTTCCATTTCGCCTTCTTCGTTTGGATGCGGATTATTGGTGTCATCGGTAATGTGTGCCAATTGAAAAACGACACTTAAAATTAAACCTGCAGTGTAGTGCATGATGAAAAATCCTAATAACACTTTCCACCAAGAGATTCCTAATGCCATTGGAATTACAATCCAAACCGCAAAATAAATGATTTTTGTGATTACTAAAGTAGTCCAAAGAAATTTGGTACTTTTAGGTTCGCCGTAAGATAATTTTCTTTTAAGATATTGGCTCATTTGTTTGAAATCAGTTGTTAAAGACCAATTAAACGTTAACAAACCGTACAAGAAAATTGAATAGTAATGTTGGAATTTGTGGAAATTATACCACTTTGCTTCTTTGGTAAATCGGATTACGCGACCTGCATCTAAATCTTCGTCATGACCGGGAATATTGGTATAAGTGTGGTGTAAAACATTGTGTTGCACTTGCCAGTTATAAACGTTTCCAGCCAAAATGTAGATGGTTCCTCCCATGAATTTGTTAATCCAATTTTTGTTGGAGTACGAACCGTGATTTCCATCGTGCATGACGTTCATACCGATTCCAGCCATGCCAATTCCAATAACCACGGAAAGGAGCATAAAAATCCAAAAAGGCATTGCCGTTAAGGTAATAATTAAAAAATAAGGAGCTAAAAATACTGTAAAGAGAATGGCTGTTTTCAAATACAATTTCCAGTTTCCAGTTTTTTGTATGTTGTTTTCTTTGAAGTAATTGTTAACTTTAGAGTTCAAGGTTCTGAAAAATTTCAGATCATCTTGTTTTGCAAAAGTAGGTGTGTTGTTATTCATAATGTGTCAATAAGTTACAAATGTAATTATTATAAAATTTAATATACAAAAATCAGGCTAAAATTTTAGTTTCAAAGTATTACTTTTGTTAAAAATTATACAATGGAATTTATCCTAAAATATTTCCCTGATTTAACTGACGTTCAGAAAAATCAATTTCAGCAATTGGAAGCGTTGTACCAAGATTGGAATTCAAAAATCAATGTAATTTCTCGCAAAGACATTGATGAGTTGTATGTAAAACACGTTTTGCATTCTTTGGCTATAGCCAAAATTCAAAAATTTGAACCTGGCACCTATGTTTTGGATGTAGGAACGGGCGGGGGGTTTCCTGGTATTCCATTGGCAATTTTATTTCCAGAAACACGATTTTATTTGATAGATGTTATTCTAAAAAAGATAAATGTGGTAAAAGAAGTTGCCGAAGCTTTAGAATTAAAAAATGTCAAAGCCGAGCAAATGCGTGCTGAAAACGTAAAAGGCGATTTCGATTTCATTGTGAGTCGAGCAGTGACGAACATGCCCGATTTTGTTTCTTGGATAAAAGACAAAATCAAAAAACAGCAAAAACACGAACTTAAAAATGGAATATTATACCTTAAAGGAGGAGATTTAACCGCAGAATTGGCTGCTTTTCCCAACGCAAAAGAATACAATATTGCTGAATTCTTTGAGGGCGAATTCTTTGAAACTAAGAAGGTCGTATATTTGCCTTTGAAGTTTAAAATGTAGTAAATTGTAATACGTTGAACGTCTGATGCATAAAATTAAGGCCGAATCCAATGTGGATTCGGCCTTAATTTTTATGTAAAGTTATACCTTTTATTCTCCTAAAAATGGGTATCTATAATCTTCAGGTGTAACAAATGTTTCTTTGATGGTTCTTGGCGAAGCCCAACGTAATAAATTCAATGCTGACCCCGCTTTGTCATTTGTTCCTGAAGCTCTTGCGCCACCAAAAGGCTGCATTCCTACCACTGCTCCAGTAGGCTTATCATTCACATAGAAATTTCCTGCTGCATTTTGCAAAGCGATTGTTGCTTGTTCAATAGCATAACGGTCTTGACTAAAAATTGCGCCTGTTAATGCATATTCAGAAGTTTGGTCAACCAATTGCAATGTAGCTTCCCAAGCCGCATCTTCATATACATAAATAGTCATAACGGGTCCGAATAATTCGGTTTCCATAGTTGCATATTTTGGATTAGTAGTTACAATAACTGTTGGCTCTATAAAATAACCAAAAGATTTATCATAATTTCCACCAACGATTATTTCGGCATCAGAATCTTTTTTTGCTTGCTCTATGAAACCCACCAATTTATCAAAAGAACCTTCATGAATAACTGCAGTTATGAAATTTCCAAAATCTTCTGGCGAACCCATTTTCATGGATTTTACGTCAGTGATTAATTGTTCTTTAATTGCTGGCCACAAGCTTTGAGGCACATAGGCTCTTGATGCTGCAGAACATTTTTGTCCTTGAAATTCAAAGGCACCCCGAGCAATTCCTGTTACTACTTGTTTTACATTGGCGCTTGGATGCGCTACTACAAAATCTTTTCCACCTGTTTCTCCAACAATTCTTGGGTAGGTTTTATAATGGTGAATGTTGGTTCCAATTTTTGCCCAAATGTCTTTGAACACATGTGTTGAACCTGTGAAATGTACTCCAGCAAAATCGCGACTTTCAAGAACGGTATTGGTAATCATTTCGGCGTCACCAAAAACCACGTTAATCACTCCATCAGGAACTCCCGCTTCTTTGAAAACATCGATGATAATTTTTGCAGAAAATACTTGGCTATCGCTTGGTTTCCAAATCACAACATTTCCCATCATAGCTGCACTTGCAGGTAAATTTGCCGCAATTGCAGTAAAATTAAAAGGTGTAATTGCATATACAAATCCTTCTAAAGGACGGTATTCCAATCTATTCCAAACAGAAGAATCTGATTTTGGTTGGTCGTTATAAATTTGCG
>Ga0114974_10003357_pt1 | contig 12082 bp, 11 predicted proteins | sample S_130206_EF_Meta_FD_87318 | JGI IMG/M metagenome (GOLD analysis project Ga0114974, IMG submission 87318) | Freshwater microbial communities from Lake Simoncouche, Canada to study carbon cycling - S_130206_EF_MetaG | ecosystem: Environmental > Aquatic > Freshwater > Lake | place: Lake...
GAAATACAAATCCACCGCACAACAAAAGTTTTTTTGGAACAAATGTACAAAAAGTGGTGATAAAAAAAGTAGATGGTGCAAGTGGGCAAATGAATTCCAAAAAGACACAAAAGATAAAAATTTACCAGAAAAATTACACCCAGAAAAAACCGTTAAAGTCAGAAAAGAAAATTACGAAAGATTCCTTGAGGATAGTATTGTTGAAATGGTAGATAAATACATTAATCCAGGAATGACTAAATCTCAACTAATTAATCGTATTACCGAAAAAGTTAATAAGTCGGAATCGTTTATGTTGAAAAGGCCAAAAAAGAATACTATGTTTTCAAAAGAAGAAGGAAACGAAATGAAAACTATGAAAAGACCTATTGGTAGAATGTCCTCTTTAGGTGAAGATACTAAAGAAAAAGAAAGAACTAAAACAAAAGAGAAAGAAAAAGATAAGGAACGAAAAAACCCTTTCGCACCTAAATATAATCCAAAACCAAAGGCTAAAAAAGAATTTAAAGAACAAGAAATTGCCCCATCAAAACCGGGAACAAAAGAAAAAACTAGAGAAAAAGAACCAGGAAAGAAAAACCCTTTCGCACCTAAATATAATCCAGCGCCTAAAGCGGGTAAAGGAAACATGCCAAACTGGTTAGTGTGGAATAAACTTGGTGTTAATTTAAAATAATATATAATGGGAAATTTAAACGATAGAAAACTTAATAACTTGATTAGAAGAGCATTAAATGAAGCTCCAATTGATTATGAAGGTCCGGAAAGAATGGATCCGAGTATTGAAAGAAAAATTTTAGATAAATCAACCCCATACTCAAAACACCCGGCAATGCCAAAAATGAGTAGGGATTTTGTTGAACTTATTTCATCAAAAAGATTTAACGATACGGTCACAAAATTAAGATCCGCATTAGAAAGAACGGTTGGTTCTACCAGACATTTAACAAGTGGTAATCCACTGATGAATCTTATGATGTTAGTAATGCAAGCCCTTAGACAAAGTTCTGTAATTGAATCAAGAAATAAAGAAGAACTTGAAAATTTGGCGGTAGAATTGGTAAAAAAAGAAATGGCAATTCCTCCTGGATCGTTACAATTTGATGCGAAACTTATTAGTATGGGTCAAAGTGAGTCAAATCAAAATATGAGAAGACAACCGGAAGAACCATCAAGAGAAGAAATGATGGACGCATTTAAAAATGCGGAACAACACGAAAATGATGTTGAGGCCTTTTTAGATGCTATGGATGCTTTTGATAGAGAGAAGGCAAAAAGAAGATTAATCAATTCCCTTATTGGGGGAGCAGCCAAAAAAGGTCAATATATGTATCATATGGTTTCTCAAAAATTAAATGAGATTGATCCAGACCTTATTGAGTTATACGGTATATCAACGGCAATTATAGACCATTTATATTGGTTATATCCGGAGGAAACATTACAAGCAATGTCAGGACAAGAAGGTAGTGAAGTTGGGACATCAGAGATTGACAAAGATACAGATCCACCAACGGTTAAGGCAAGAGGAGCAAATTTTCCAACATTAGTTCACGAACTTGTTAAAGGAGTTTATGAAGTATTTGGAACACACGGTCTACCTGATGATCCAAAACAAGCAGAAATGGTTATGGCGGCTGAAGATACTGTACCCGCTGAAGCTTGGGATTTAAAGTTAGGTCCAGTATTCTGGGAATTGTTACAAAAATCATATCCGATTGAGATCCTTACCGAAGATGATATGAAACACATCCAGCATTACTTATTTATGAGATTAAGTGCAATGCCTGCGGAAGACTTCTTTGAGTTATTTAGAGAAGTTTTAGAAGAAAAACCTTCAGGTAAACAAAAAATCCAAAGAATGGTAAATGAAATAGTGAGGGAATTAGAAGAAAATAATGAAGAAGAAGATGACGAAGAAGACGATGATATCTTATCTCAATTAGGATTATAATAACACAAACTTATAGAATAACCCCCTTTTATGAAAATAATTGGGGGTTTTGATATTTATATTAAAATATCTTTATGGGATTAACTAAAGAACAATTAATGTTAGAGTATGTGAGGTGTATGAAAGATACCCCATATGCGTTAAGAACCTACCTACAAACCTATGATAACACGGTTTCCAAATATGTACCATTAGAGTTATTTCCAGATCAAATTTCATTGTTAAAAGACTATGAAGATTTTGAGGAGAATATCGCATTAAAATACAGACAAGCAGGAGTCTCAACAGTAACCGCAGCTTGGGTGTCAAAAAAATTAGTATTCGCAAAAAAAGAACGACCAGAAAAAATTCTAATTATTGCCAACAAACTTGATACCTCAATGGAAATGGCAAACAAAATTAGGGCTTTCGTAGAACAATGGCCCGCTTGGGTTGGGACTGGATTTTCTTCCGATAAAAACTCACAAAGACATTATAAATTAACAAATGGATGTGAAGTAAAGGCGGTCGCAACATCACGAGATGCGTTAAGGGGATATACTCCTACAGTACTTGTATTTGATGAAGCGGCATTTATTGAAGCGGATGGTGATTTCTGGGCGGCTTGTATGGCATCATTATCTACCGGTGGTAAGGTGATAGTAGTATCAACACCAAATGGATATGATGCAATTTATTATGAAATATATAATCAGGCAAATAAAGGAATGAATAATTTTAAAATATCTGAAATGTTTTGGTGGAAAGACCCAAGATACTCTAAAGATCTTTTTTTAGTTCCAACTGATGATATGGTTGATTATCTATTACATAAAGAAGAAAGAGATCATTCTGGGAATGTGTCATTTGCCGATTCAGACTCCTATGAAAGAGATTATGAAAAGATAAAAGAATATTTCTCAAAAGGATATAAACCATGCTCATCTTGGTATGAGAAAATGGTTAAAAAGTTAAAATATGATAAACGAAAAATAAATCAGGAGTTAAATTGTGAATTTTTGGGTTCAGGAGATAACGTTTTTGATAGTAAACAACTTGAATACATTAAGGATAGTACGATACAAGAAGCGTCAACTAAACTAATGGGTAATTCCCTTTGGATGTGGAAGGAACCAATTCAGGGACATAAGTACATTATGGGGGTTGATGTTTCAAGGGGAGATAGTGAGGATTTTTCATCAATTCAAATTATTGATTTTGATGAAAGAGAACAAGTATTAGAATATGTTGGGAAGATACCACCGGATGCTTTAGCAGAGATCGCTTATAAATGGGGTCTTATGTATAGTGCATTTTGTGTTGTGGATATAACTGGTGGTATGGGTATTACAACAGTAAGAAAAATGCAAGAACTTGGTTATAAGAACCTATATATTGATGGTGTTGATTCTATGAATATATGGGCGGTTAATAAAACTTCTGTAGATAAAATTCCCGGAATTAATTTTAACAATAAAAGAGTTCAGATCGTTGCCGCATTTGAGGAATATGTAAGACATAAATTTAAAATTAGGAGTGTTAGATTATATAACGAAATGAATACTTTTGTTTATATAAACGGAAGACCAGATCACCAAAGAGGTCAGCATGATGACCTTATAATGGGTATATCTATGGCAATATATGTTGGGGAATCGTCATTTCAAAAACTAGAAAAGGTCACTGAAAAAACAAAGATGATGATTGAGTCCTGGACTGTTGCAAATAACAATTCTGTTGCGAAGGAAGTTTATTTTAATCCACAATTACCAAACACAAATATAAGAAATGAACAATTTACTAAAGATTTTTCCGGACCTTCTAAAAATGATTATATTGAATATGGTTGGTTATTTGGTAAACGTTAATATTTATTGCTATGGGTTTAAGTAGTAGAAAAAAATCTGGAAAAAAAATTGGAGGATCATCGTTAATTGTAGTTGGTCAACCAATCTATAGTACAAAAACATTTAGTCCGGATTTTAATAAAAAAAGAAAACCTTATCAAGAGTTTGCGGAATCTCCACTGATAACCCCAACAACGACCACAACTACAACTTTACCGGTATTAACTTGTAATATTGAAACACAAAATTTTGAAAATGTTTTGACTCAAGATTATTTTAATTTGGTTTGGTGTTAAAACATTTAGAAAAAAAAGAAAATTATTAAATTTTAAATATGGAACAAAATAATTTAACGATATGGCAGAGATTATCCAAAACATTTGGGCCTAATTCTTTGTTAAATATGGATGGCCCAACGTACAAGTTGGATAAAAAGGTATTATTAAGAACACCGGACAAACAAGAATACGAAAAAGAAAAGTTGCAAATGCAACAAAGTTTATATATTTCTGATAATTGGAAAAAAATTGAAAATAATTTATATGCTCAAGCGGTTTATTATGAACCAACTAGATTATCGGCATTTTATGATTATGAATCAATGGAATATACCCCAGAAATATCAACAGCTCTTGACATCTATTCTGAAGAATCAACAACACCAAATCAAGATGGGTATGTCCTACAAATTTATTCAGAATCAAAAAGAGTAAAATCAATTTTGGCTGACTTATTCAATAAAGTTTTGGACTTAAGTATTAATTTACCAATGTGGATACGAAATACCTGTAAATACGGTGATAATTTTGTTTACTTAAAATTGGATGCAGAAAAGGGAATTGTTGGTTGTTTACAACTACCAAATATTGAAATTGAGAGATTGGAGAGGGGAATGGAAGCAAGAACAATGACGGCAAATCTAGGACCTGAAGCTGATTTTAAACACAAGACTATGAAATTTGTTTGGAAAAACAAAGATATGGAGTTTAATACTTGGGAAATGGCTCATTTTAGGTTACTTGGAGACGATAGAAAATTACCATATGGAACATCTATGTTAGAAAAAGCAAGACGTATCTGGAAACAACTTGTATTGGCTGAAGATGCTATGTTAATCTATAGAACCTCCAGAGCTCCAGAAAGGAGGGTATTTAAGGTCTTTGTTGGTAATATGGATGATAAGGATGTTGAGGCTTACGTACAACGTGTAGCGAACAAATTTAAAAGAGATCAAGTAGTTGATTCTAAAACAGGTAATGTTGATTTACGTTTTAACCAAATGGCGGTAGATCAAGATTATTTCATTCCTGTTAGAGACCCTGCAGCAACAATGCCAATTGAGACCTTAGCCGGAGCACAAAATCTATCGGAGATTGCCGATATTGAGTATATACAAAAGAAACTTGTTACCGCGTTAAGAATACCTAAAGCTTATTTAGGTTTTGAGGAAGCGGTGGGAGATGGGAAAAATCTATCGTTATTAGATATTAGATTTGCAAGAACGATTAATAAAATTCAAAAATCAGTAATTGCCGAATTAAATAAAATTGCAATTATACATTTATTTTTATTAGGGTTTGAGGATGAGTTAGGTAATTTTACTTTAGGTCTTACAAATCCTTCTAAACAAGCGGATCTTTTAATGATTGATGTTTGGAAAGAGAAGGTAACTTTATATAAAGATATGGTTACAGAGATCCCTAACACAATACAACCAACATCAGCGACTTGGGCTAAAAAACATATTTTTGGTTTCTCTGATGAAGATATTAAACTTGAAATACAACAAATAAGATTGGAAAGAGCTGTGGCGGCAGAAATCGCAAACACCGCAACCGTTATTACCCATACAGGTTTATTTGATAATGTTGATAAATTATACAAAACTGTTTCTGGTGAAACCGCAAGTGCTGGAGGAGCCGCAGCAGGTGGATCACCACCGGCAGGAGGCCCACCACCACCACCTGGAGGAGAACCTATGATGGATGGAGTTGAGAAATCAAATTTTGATATACTATTAGAAAGTGATAATATCTTTGGTGATGAGTATATAGATTTGTCAAAAGGTAAAAATTCTTTAGGGGCAATTGAGAAGGAATTGGAAAAATTGCTTAATGGGTAATATTTATAATAAAAATTTATTATGAAGTTTGGATTATTAAAATCAAAAATAGAAAAGTGTTTAGTTGAGTCATACGCAAATAACACGTTAAAAAGAGATTTATTTGTATTTGACCAATTGGTTGCAAAAAATAAAAATTTAAATAAATTATATTATTTGTACGATGAGTTATCATCAAATAAAGGTTTAAGTGAATCTATTGCAACAGACTTTATAACCCAAAGTATCACTTTATACGAAAATACCGTAAATAAAATTTCTAAATCAGATATTTCAGATATCACCCTTTGGGTAGATCAGATAAATACAAAGAATTCTTATGAGGATATTGATAATTTATTTTCAAATAATGTCCTAACTTTAGAAAGTAAGATAAGAAGTAAAAGTGTTATTCTTGAAAACCTAAAGAAGAAAGAAGAATCTCAGAACGAATTTAAAAATGTTTCAATAAATGAAATGGTAAGTATTGCAAATAAAACAGTTAAAAATTACCTATCTTCTCTATCTGAAAATGAAAAAAGAAAATTAGACTCAATTCTTTTAGAGTCTGATGAAAAATTGAAATTAAAATACGAAATAATAAAAGAAGACGTTTTAGAGAAATTAGAAGAAATAACATCTCAAGAAACCGATTCTGAAGTCTCAACAAAATTAACCGAAACAATTAATAAAGTTAAATCGGAAAATTACGATAAATTAAATTATTTTAAATTACAAGAATTAAACAGAAGCCTTTAATTGTAATTTCTGACGATAAATCGCTTTATTTAACATATCACGATTTTCAACGGACTTTTTAGTAAATTCTTTTCTATTATTTAACTGGGAATTCTGACGAGTTCTTATTACTTTACCCTTTAATTCTTTAAGAGCTCTCTCAATATCATTTTTTTTTACGTGGACTATTAACATAATTTATTTAAAATGTTTATTATATTGATATATATCTCAAAATTAAGTAAATTTTTTAAAAATAAACCTAAGACATATGGAAAAAAATTATGAAAAAAGGAAAAACCACCAAAATAAATGGTTTCAGATCATCTAAAGTCCTTTATGGGACAGTAGATTCAAAAGAATTTAAATCACTTTATTTAAACTTACAAACTTGGGTTGAGCCAAAAGACGACTACGAAAACTGGAGTAGAATTGTCTTGAATATGAATAGATCAATAAAACACTCAATATTTGATAATTTAGATAAGACATTATTTGATGATAAGTATATTGTTGATTTGGATCTTAGGATAAGTGGTTTACGAATAAAAAAGAAATCATTTATGAATTTAGAAATAAATTTATTTTTGAATGTAGAAATTGATTTTAAATCCCCCAAATTAAAAAAAGCCTTAAAAAAAATTATAAAAGAAATTTATTCTGATGTCTTAACTAAAAACGAATATTTTAAATTTTGTTTAACGAAAAATGGTAATACTAAAGTAATAAAAGTAAAAACCGAAACGGAGTAATATTTATTATAAAACATTTATGATGAAAATATTAGCACCTAACGAAACTGGTACGGGAATTCTTATTGAGTACGATGCCGGATATATCAATCCAAAAGAAAGAAGTAACCATTTTATAATGGAAGAAAAGACTTTTTTAGATCATTCAAAACCTTTTGAATTCTATGCCGTTTTACAAAAATATAATACACCAAATAGAAACGGAAGAGTTTATCCGGAAAAGATTTTAAAAAGAGAAGCGGAAAATTATAAAAAAATGATTGAGAAAGGAACTTCTCTTTCGGAATTAAATCACCCCGAATCTTCTTTAATAGATCTTGATCGTGTGTCTCATATGATTACTGAAATATGGTGGGATGGACCGGTACTATTAGGTAAATTAAAATTACTTACATCTCCAGGATTTCACGAAAGAGGGATTGTATCCACAAAGGGAGATATGGCAGCAAACTACTTACGTCAAGGGGTAACATTAGGTATATCTTCTCGTGGTGTTGGGTCACTTAAAAAAGTTGGGGAACAGAATGAGGTTCAGGAAGATTTTGAATTGATCTGTTTTGACCTTGTATCATCACCGTCAACTCCTGGAGCTTATTTGTTTTTAAATAAAGACGATAGAATGAAATATGAAGAAAATTTAGATGAGGATAAAAAAATGACTCTTGAAAAAAATGTTGACGACTCTGGAGACAAATCACTTGACTTAATGAAAAGATTAACTCATTATTTAGAAAAATAAAATTATGGAACAAGGAGAAAAATTTTTTGTAGCAAAAATTACGTCAGATTTACTAGATAGCGAATCTGGAAGAGTTAAAAAGATGAAAGAAGAAAAATTAGTTATGGGTTATTCACCAACGGATGTTGAGGCGAAAGTAACTAAAGTTTATGAAAATTACACAATGGATTGGAGGATCACATCAATCACAGAAAGTAAAATTGATGAAGTAATTAATTAAATAAAAAATTATTTTTTTAAAAAAAGGGGGACAATTGTCTCCCTTTTTTGTTTTACGCTGATTTTTTCTGAAAAATACAATATTTATATTGAAAAGAATTATCAATGGCAGAAAAAAACATGATAGAAGATACATTATTCCAGATAAAAAATTTGGAAGAATCTCTTAAAAAAAATGCACAAGGAATACTTTCATCTACTATGAGGAAAGAAATCAATTCATTAGTAAAAGAATCTCTTATGGAACAAGAGGAGATTACAACACCAGCACCTGAAGATGTCGACGCCGAAACTCCTATGTTACCTGACGAGGAAGAAGGAATGGATTTTGCTGATCCGGAAATGGATGTTGAAGAACCTATGATGATGGGTGATGAAATGACTGGGATGGAACCAGAAGAAGATGAAACAATCGACATGAGAGGAGCATCTGACTCTGAAGTAATCCGAGTGTTTAAAGCCATGGGTGATAATGATGGCGTTGTTGTAACTAGAGATAACAATATTATCACATTAACCGATGATGACGATGAATACATCATTAAACTAAACGAATCTATGGAAAATAATAGTATGGAAAAAGACCTTGAGGAAATGTTCGGATCACACGAAGATTATTCTTTTGAAGATGAAGAAGAGGAAGATGAAGACATGGAAGATTTCTCATTTGATGATGAAGAAGATGAAGACGAAATGGATATGGATATGCAAGAAATGTACATGGATGATATGTCTTCTTATGATGATGAAGATGAAGACGAAATGGAAGATTTTTCTTTTGAAGACGAAGATGAAGATGACATGGACGAAGGTATTGTTTATGAAATAGAAATGGACGATATGAAAATGAGCATGGATGAAGAAGATGATTTTATGAGCATGGACGACGAAGATGAGGATGACATGGACGACGAAGATGATTTTATGAACATGGATGAAGAAGATGATTTTATGAGTCTTGATTCTGAATATGGTGAGGACGAAATGTATTCTTATGATGATGAAGAAGAAGATGAAAATTTATCTGAAGCTAAATCTATGAGACAAAAGTCTAAAGGGGTAGGAATGGGTAAAGGACCTAAGTTCAAATACGGACAAGTTACTGGATACAAAACCACCAAACAAAAAGAAGGAACCAAAGGAGTAGGAATGGGTAAAGCTAAATTTACTTACAAAGATGGTGAAAACCTTGATGGTGAATTTAGACCAATTAAATCTGGTAAAAAAGTTGAAACCAAAGAAGCTTCAAGAACTTACGGTTCTGGAAAATCATTTGGTAGAGGTTTACCTAAACCAAAAGCAGCACCAAGACATCTTAAAGAAGAAGTAATTGAGTTGAGAACTAAAAATGGAGAATACAGAAAAGCACTTGATTTATTTAGAACTAAATTAAATGAAGTTGCGGTATTTAATTCAAATTTAGCTTACGCAACAAGATTATTTACAGAACATTCAACCACAAAACAAGAAAAAATAAATATTCTAAGAAGATTTGATGATGTTGAAACATTAAAAGAATCAAAAAATCTTTATAGAGTAGTTAAGTCTGAATTATCAAATAATTCTTTATCTGAAAATGTTTCAATAACTGAGTCATTAGAAAGAACTGTTAATAAAACGTCCACTTCTGGATCGGCAGTTAATCTGATTGAATCAAAAACATATGAAAATCCTCAGTTTTTAAGAATGAAAGATTTAATGACAAAATTATAAAAAAATAAACGAAAAATTAACTTTTTCAAAAGTAAAGTATATTTATACAATACATAAATAAAAATAAAGCCAAAAATAAAAAAAATGGGAGCATTATTAGAATCAGGTCTTGTTGGTAACATTGGGTTAAAACACCTTAAAGTTATCAAAGAAGATACAATTAACAAATGGGATAGATTAGGATTCCTTGAAGGTCTTAAAGGCCACCTAAAAGAAAACGTAGCTCAGTTATATGAAAACCAAGCTTCTCACTTGATTAACGAAGCAACTTCTGAAGGTTCTAACGGAGCATTTGAAACAGTTGTTTTCCCTATCGTAAGAAGAGTTTTCTCTAAATTGTTAGCTAACGATATCGTTTCTGTACAAGCAATGAACTTACCTATTGGTAAATTGTTCTTCTTTGTACCGCGTATTCAAGGATACCAACAAACTAACCCAACAAACACTGCAGATCATTACGCACCTGTAGGTTCACCTAACAATCCAGGAATTGGTGGTGTTGGAGATGGTTACCCACCAAACGGGAACGCATTTAAGAAAAATCTTTATGATTTATTCTATGAAGGTCCTGAAGCTGGTTTAGATCCTGCTGGTTTATTTGATTACTCAAAAGGTAGATGGTCAGCGGTTACCGCAGACACTACAGTACAAGTATGGTCAAATGGTGGTTTAGATCCTGCTTCTGGTGAATACAATAACAAAAACGTTAGAAAAGTTATTATCTCATTATGTGACTTCAGAACTTTAGGTGAGGGTGCTGGTAAATTAATCGGTCCTGATGGAAATGAGGTTGATACTGAGACTTTCTTGTCTGACCTTAAAATCTTCGCTAACACAGATTTCACAACATCTGCAGATACTTGTAACGCATTACAAGACTCTAACGGTAATTTCAAACCATTATTATTTAGAGTAGTTACTCAACAATATGGTAAAGGTATTGTTAATTACGGATCTCAAGTTAATACAACATTCCCTCAAACAGGAAATGGTGGTTCTTATAACAACATCTGTGACGTAACAGGTTGTATCTATTTAGAAGTTGATCTATCTTGTCCGGCTTGTCCTACTTGTGGTGATGACTCTTTAGATGGTTATACTGGTTCTACAATTGGTACATTAGGTAACGATGATTTCACAGCAGTTTATAGAACATATGAAAATCTTGAATTCCAAGATGAGATCGGTGAGGTTTCTTTTGATTTAGAGTCAGTAACAGTTTCTGTAACTGAAAGAAAATTAAGAGCACAATGGTCTCCAGAATTAGCTCAAGACGTTGCGGCATTCCACAACATTGACGCTGAGGCTGAATTAACAGCTTTATTGTCTGAACAAGTAGCAGCTGAGATTGACCGTGAAATTTTACGTGACTTACGTAAAGGAGCGGCTTGGAATCTACGTTGGGATTACAACGGATGGAGAAGATTGTCTTTAACTACATCTTATACTCAAAAAGACTGGAATCAAACTTTGATTACTGCGGTTAACCAATTGTCAGCTCAAATTCACAAATCAACTTTGAGAGGTGGAGCTAACTGGATTATCGTTTCTTCTGAGATTTCTGCAATCTTTGACGATTTAGAATACTTCCACGTATCTAACGCGTCTCCTGAGCAAGATCAATACAATATGGGTATTGAAAGAGTTGGTACACTTTCTGGTCGTTACCAAGTATATAGAGATCCTTACTTCCCACCAAATCAAATCTTGATTGGTCACAAAGGAACATCTTTACTTGACACTGGTTACATTTACGCACCGTATGTACCTCTACAATTAACACCTACAATGTATAACCCGTTCAACTTTACACCGATCAAAGGTATAATGACGAGATACGCTAAGAAGATGGTTAATAACCGTTTCTACGCGAGAATCACAGTTGATGGAGTTCGTACATTTGATTTAAGAGAATTGAGATAATCAAAATCTTAACTGAATAAGAAGAAAGGAGACAAGAAATTGTCTCCTTTTTTGTTATATGCTAATCTAAAGTAAGCCAATGTTAAATCATTCGTTTTAACTGATGACAATTAATAA
>Ga0114974_10003358_pt1 | contig 12072 bp, 9 predicted proteins | sample S_130206_EF_Meta_FD_87318 | JGI IMG/M metagenome (GOLD analysis project Ga0114974, IMG submission 87318) | Freshwater microbial communities from Lake Simoncouche, Canada to study carbon cycling - S_130206_EF_MetaG | ecosystem: Environmental > Aquatic > Freshwater > Lake | place: Lake...
CTTGCTTCGCCAAAAACATGTTGCAATTCAAGTTTCATTTTCTCGGGATTACTGTACACATTGAAATCACGATCAATGAATTTCAATTGATACATGGGTGAAAGCGATTGAAATTCCAAGTAATCTTCAGTTCGGCGATCGCATAATAAAAACATTTCATCCAACACACCTTTCATTAAAAGAAAAGTGGGGCCAGTATCAAATGTAAATTGATTTAGATGAAGTGGTCGACTGCGTCCACCCACTTCCTCGTTTTTATCGAAAATTGTCACCTCAAAACCACGATGACTAAGTAACATTCCAGCACACAAACCACCCGGACCAGCACCAACAATAATAATTTTTTTTAATTTAGACATGATTTATACGAAAAAAGAATAGTGGACGATGTAAGTATATCAAATAGAAGTTACGTATTGACGATAGAAGAAAAAAGAGAAATCAAATATTCCTTGCTAACGAATTAATCTAAAATCAAGGTACGCAAAATATTTGTGAACCATTCGTGTCTAACTTGATAACAATCAAGGATTCAATGTTAAATTCAGCACGATGAAATTCGGAAAATTTTTCTTGGTTTGGATGTAATCAATTTATTTAAATACATTGCGTCATATCAAAATAAAAAAATAAAAGGAATCCAGCCCACTCAAGTCTTGTGCATATTAACCAGAATGCTTTTTCCTTGCATTAAGGCGGAATTGTAAAAATTTATCTGCTGGAACGGGTTTGCTGGTAATGTAGCCTTGATAGATATCGCAGCCTTTTTGCGAAAGAAATGCGAGTTGTTCAGCCGTTTCTACGCCTTCAGCTAAGACTTTAAAGCCGAGCGTTTGCCCCATTGAAATAATCGCCGATGTAATGGCCATATCGTCAGCCGAGTAGGGGATGTCGTCGATAAAACTTTTATCAATTTTTAGCACATTCATCGGGAAGCGTTTTAAATACGCGAGTGACGAGTAGCCAGTGCCAAAATCATCAATGGCTAAATGAATGCCAAGATCACGCAATTTTCCGAGAATATCGATCACTACTTCTTGATGTTCCATCAAACCACTTTCTGTTAATTCAATTTCCAACTGTTCTGCAGGGTATTTGGTTTCGTTTAGCACGGACGTAATCAACGCAAGCATATCGCAATGTTTAAATTGTGCAGGCGATACGTTAACCGCTAAGCGAATGGGGGCAAACCCTGCATCTAGCCATTCTTTCCCTTGGCGACAGACTTCGCGCAGCACCCATTCACCAATACGCATAATGAGTCCCGTTTCCTCCGCAATACGGATGAATTTATAGGGAGGAATTAAGCCTTCATTGGGTTCTTGCCAGCGAACAAGTGCTTCTGCGCCAATGATTTCTCCGCTAATCATATCTACTTGTGCTTGATAGAATACGCGAAGCTCACCCTGATCAATTCCGCGACGCAGACGCGATTCCAAGTCTAAACGCTCACGTGCCGCGAGTGTTAAGCTTTCAGAGAAATATGCAAAACAGCCACGGCCATTGTCTTTGGCTTGGTAAAGGGCGATGTCAGCGTTGTCCATTAACGCCGCGGAGGTGTTGCCATGTTGAGGGTATAGCGCAATGCCAATACTTGCACCGATGCGAACATCATGATTTTTTCCAAGTTGGAAAGGCAGAGTTAGATCAATGACAATTTCAGTGGCGATACGCGCAGCGTCTTCTTCATGGGTGATATCTTCAAGTAACACAACAAATTCATCACCCCCCATACGCGCGACCATGTCAGTGGTTCTCAGACGATCCGTAATACGTTGTGACACTTGCTTGAGTAGCTCATCGCCCGCTAAATGTCCGAGTGTATCGTTGACGGCTTTAAAGCGGTCTAAATCGAGCATCAGAACCGCAATTTGCGTGTTTTCACGCTGACAGCGTGCGAGTGTGTGTTTTAGGCGTTCAAGTAACTTACGGCGATTGGATAAACCAGTGAGTGGATCTGAAAACGCGAGGTTTCGGTTTTCTTCTTCAATAATTTTACGCTCAGTTATGTCTTCTTTAATGGCTAGATAATGACTGATTTCACCATTTGGTTGGCGAACTGGAGAGATTAGCGTTAAATCAATATATTCAGAACCATCTTTACGGCGGTTAATGAGTTCACCTTTCCATGTTCCACCCTTTAAAATGGTATCCCACAGATTTTTAATGGTGTCGGGTTCATTTTTACCTGATTTTAAAATGGTCGATTTTTTACCGATGATTTCATCTTTGGTGTATCCACTGTTGCCAATATACGCGGCATTAGCGTATTCAATATTGGCTTCTAAATCGGTAATCATAATTGCACAGGGATTTTGTTCAACGGCGAGTGAAAACTTACGCAATTCATTTTCGTATTTTTTGCGACGACTAATATCCCGAGCAATCCCTAATACACCTACAATGTTGCCGTCTAAGTCGCGCAAAGGCGTTTTGATGGTTTCTAAATAGCCATGATGATGATCACTTTTAAACGAGACACTGTTTTCGGTAATACTGACCTTGCCTGATTGCATAATGGATTTATCATGCATAGAAAAGATGTCAGCAAGCGAGTGATCGAAAAAATCATAATCTGTTTTGCCAATAATGTCATTTTCGCCAAGTCCCATATAGGCTTCGAAGGTCGTGTTGCAAGTGATATAGACACCTTCTTTATCTTTTAGCCAAATTAAGTCGGGAATGGTTTTAATTAAGGTGCGTAGATTTTGTTCGCTTTTGTTTAATTGTTGTTGATTTTCTTCAGAAATGGCTAATAAATATTGAAAACGGGCTGCCATTTTATTAAAATTTTCAGCAACTAAACGCAATTCATCTTCTGTTTTGAGTGTAATCCGTTCGGACAGGTCACCATCAGCAAAGCGTTGCGCTGATTTCACCAGTGAGCGAATACTTTCCATGGTGGCAAAATAAATACCGATGAAAAAATATTGCGCAATGAAAAACAAGACACACGCAATACCTATTGTTAAAAAGCGCCATTTTTGGGTGTCTGCAATACGTTTTTCAAGTAATGATTCTAGTGTAGGCAGCAGTGTTTCATAGTTTTTTGCATAGATTTTGTTGATTACTTGCGTGTTGAGTGCATAAAAATCGTTTGGGGATAGTTGGAATTTTTTGGATAAAATGTCACTTTGCACGACGTTTGAAATTTGAATAGTGCATTTTAGAATGTCTTTGGCTATGCCTGACATCATAGTTTGTGGCAAGGTGTTGTTCTGCCCGATTTTGTCGAAATTTAAATCTAGCGATTTTACGCTTTGTGTTAATTTAGCCATTGACACTAAAATGTCATTTTCTTGGGTAGTTGTGAGCTGTTGTGCGATGAGTGCCCCTGCGCTGAGTGCTTGGAGTTGTTCGAGTTTTTCTACAACATCAGGCAATTTATTGATAATTATATCGGTGAGATAATGGGTGGTTTTGTCAGTTTCAAAGGATAAATTGTAATAATCTGCGACGTTCTCTTTGAATTGCTGCGATTTATCGAGCAGTTGAACATGCGCAGCAAAATTTTGATTGACTGACCATTTGTCTGTTTTAGTCGATAGACCATACCAGTGCGATTTTAAGTTGCGCCATTCTTTATTGATTTGCATACCCCCTTGATTGAGCAGGGAATCAGTGGGGAGATGATTTTCGATAAGCGCAACTTTCCCCGCTAAGTCTTTTTCAATTCTAATTTCTTCTTGCTGCATAAAATCATCATGTACCAGCGTGGTGGTACTTAAGTGTTGATGAATATGCTGCATAGTTTGCGTCAGGGGTTTGATGACGCTGACGCCTTGAAGTTCAAGTTGTGTGGTTTGAATTGTTTCTGAGAAATTCGAGTTTAAACTAAAAAACATAACGCCAGCAGCGGGCAAATAAATCAGCAGTAATATGACAAATTTTTGTGGATACGTGAGCTGATTCATTAACGTGATTGCTAGTGAAAAAAAACGTTTCATTTCATTTTTACCCTTTTAAAAAATGATATAAACCAAAAAGTAATAACAGTCCAACCACTCCCCATACAATTTCATTAATATTATGACGCAATCGTGTTTCGAGTTTCTCTCCACCAATTTTTAACAGAAAAGCGACAAAACAAAATCGTGCTCCTCGTCCAAGTGTTGATATCAGTAGGAAAAGTGGCAAACTCATGCTCACTGAACCGGCTGCAATGGTGAATATTTTATAGGGAATCGGCAAAAAACCACCAATTAACACGGCCCACACGCCCCACTCATCTACCCAACTTTTGGCAGAGAGGTAGTTTTCCCAGTAATGCGTTGTTTCAAGCCAAGGTGAGATGGCTTCAAATAAAAAATAGCCAATGCAGTAGCCAAGGATTGCGCCCAATGCCGAAAAAAGCGTTGTGCGTAGCGCAAAAGAATACGCTTTATTGGGTTGCGCGAGTGCCATTGGGACAAGCATCACAAGAGGGGAAATGGGGCAAACTGAAGAGTCAGCAAAACTGATCAGGCTTAAATAGCGCTTTGCGTGTTTGTGTTGAGCCCAGCTTAAGGTTTTGTCATAAAGTGCTTGAAACATAGTTATTCTTTCCCAGATAAAAAAGGTACAAAACTCACGGGTTCTACTTCTTCGATGTGAAAACTGCTTTCAGTGCGTGTGATACGTATCAATGCTTGGGTGCCGTCTTCTTGGTTAGCCACAGGAATTACCATAACGCCACCCACAACTAACTGTTCCAGTAGTGCTTGAGGAATTTCATTAGGCGCTGCTGCCACCAAAATACCGTCATAAGGTGCATAGTCTTCCCATCCCCAACCACCATCGCTGTGCAGATAGCGAATGTTTCTTAACTTTAATAACGCTGTATGTGCTTTTGCTTTTTTCTGCAGTGGTAAGAGTCGCTCGACTGAATACACACTATCAGCTAATTGCGCCAAAATGGCTGTTTGATAACCACACCCTGTTCCAATTTCAAGTACATTGCTCATCGCTGGTTTATTTTCAAACAATAATTCAGTCATTCTCGCCACAATGTAGGGTTGCGAGATGGTTTGATAGTAGCCAATGGGCAAAGCGGTATCTTCATAAGCGCGTGAAGCGAGTGCTTCATCAATGAAAATATGACGCGGTGTGGTGCGCATAATAGTTAAAATACGTTCATCTATAATGCCTTGCTCGGATAATCGGTGGATCATGCGATCGCGTGTGCGTTGCGAGGTCATGCCTACGCCTTGAAGATGGCGTTGCATCATAGGATTGCCTTGGGTAGCCAGTTTGTTAAGGTTTCGATACGCTCATACCAAGTCAAATCCAGTTGAAGGGGGGTGACAGATACATAACCGTTATTAATGGCATGAAAATCAGTTCCTTCGCCTGCATCTTGCTCAGCGCCCGCAGCACCAACCCAATATATACGACGTCCGCGTTGATCTTCACTTGAAATAATGGGTTCTGATTTATGGCGCTGACCCAAACGGCATGCTTTAAAGCCTTTCAATTCACTAAAAGGCACATCGGGAACGTTGACGTTTAAAATGGTGTTATCGGGTAGGGGACTTGTGAGAATTTTCTTGAGTAAAATGACAGCTACTTGCGCCGCTGTATCAAAATACGAAGGGTGATCACCTACAAGTGACATAGCAACAGCAGGTAAACCTAAGAATCGGCCTTCTGTCGCTGCTGCAACGGTACCTGAATACAGGACATCGTCCCCTAAATTGGCACCATGATTAATGCCTGCAAAGACCATGTTAGGCTCCTGCTCAAGTAATCCTGTAATGGCTAAATGTACACAATCAGTTGGTGTTCCATCGACTTTCATAAAACCATTATGCGCTAATGTGGCGCGTAGAGGCATATCTAAGGTTAAGGAATTACTGGCTGCACTGCGATTTTTATCGGGCGCAACAACAGAAATGGTGGCGTGCTCACTTAACGCAGCGGCTAGGGCAACTAGGCCTTCTGCTAAATAGCCGTCATCATTACTTACTAAAATGTGCATGAAAATTCTCCTGAAGTTGTCTTTGCATAAAAGGCAAAAACAATGATGCTGTATTCTAAAAGAAAATACGCGATTTTGGCCTGTGGCACAACAAAAAATGCGGGTTTGCTTACGTTTTATTTATTTTCAATAATTCAAGACGTTAATAGTAGAGAGGATTTGTTTAAAGATGATGAATATTAAGGGCAAACAGAAAATAAATTTATTTACCCTTTTATAATGTTTGAAACGAGGATGTTAATGTGTTTAATTGATATAGTTAACAATGTGAGAATGTAGCTGTTTTTATATCCATTAGATCCAATTCAATTGATATAAATCCTCACGACGACGCAGTAAGTTTTGAGCAGCACCACGCGAGCGCACCTGTTTGAGTAAATCTAAATTCACATCGGCAATCAATGTCATTTCTGTATTGGGGGTCGCTTCAGCGAGTAGCGCATCATGTGGAAATGAAAAATCACTTGGGCTGAAAATAGCGGCTTGTGCGTACTGAATGTCCATATTTTCTGCGTGCGGTAAATTTCCGACACTGCCAGTAATCGCAACAAAACATTCATTTTCTATCGCTCTGGCTTGAGAACAGCAGCGCACACGCAAATAGGCATTCTTAGTATCTGTCCAAAAAGGAACAAATAAAATTTTAGCGCCTTGCATTACCGCTAAACGCGCGAGTTCGGGGAATTCGGAATCAAAACAAACGAGAACGGCAATTTTGCCACAATCCGTATCAAATACTTTGAGCGCATCGCCACCTTTAACGCCCCAGCAACTCACTTCATCACTAGTCACATGGATTTTATATTGTGCTTCAAATGTACCATCACGACGTAGCAGCCATGACACATTGTAAAGTTCATGATTACTGTATTCGGGCAATGATCCAGCAATGATATTAACGTTATACGACATCGCCATTTCAAGCAGGCCGTTACGAATATCTCGACTAAATCCAGCTAAAGCTCGAATCGCGTCAGGTGGGTGTTTGTCGTTAAACAATCCCATTAGCGGCGCACTCATGTATTCAGGAAAGAGAACAAAATCCGCGTTATAGCCAGCAAGTGCATCAATAAAAAATTCTGCGTGTTTTAAGAGCTCATCTACACTGGTGAGTGTTCGCATTTGCCATTGAACAACGCCTAAGCGGACAATATTTTTTTCTCCGCCAATATTGGGTTTTACATCGACGTAATCTAAATTTACCCATTCAAGCAATGTGGCAAAACCGCGCGACTCTTTGTCTATGGGTAAATAATTGGTGAGTAATTTACGAACATGAAAACCGTTAGCGAGTTGAAACGATAGGACGGGGTCGTAAATTTCACGGTTTTTAACTTCTTCAATGTAGCGAACGGGCGTTAAATTGTCTGCGTATTTACCGTAACCGGGAATGCGCCCGCCAGCAATAAATCGACGTAAATTTAAATTGCGACACAATTCTTTTCGTGCATCGTAAAGTCTTCGTCCAAGACGAAGTCCACGGTATTTAGGGTGAACGAAAATATCCACTCCATAAAGTGTGTCGCCATCGGGATCATGATTAGTCAGGTAACCTTCACCTGTGATTTGTGCATAGGTATGGACATCGCCAAAACGGTTGTAATCGACAACCATACTTAGTGCAGCAGCCACTAAAATGCCATTATCTTCAATGACAATTTGCCCTTGCTGGAAACGTGTGATTTGTGAAACATATTGCTCTTTTTTCCACGCACCACCGAGATTGTCGTAAACGTGTTCCATAAGCACGGCGAGATGTTCATAGTCATCAAGCGTTAAATGCCGTAAGCGTAATTTGTGTTTTTTGGGCTTCATTTTTTTCATAGACAAATAAGTATACACAGTCATTTTGACAGCATGATGACATGAAAAAGTGGTGTATTGTCATCGAAAAAACATCAAATTGACATATTACTGACATAGAAACGCTTTAGCCTAAAAAAGATTATTCACAGATTTTTTTTATCGTTTTAAAAGAGAAATAAATGAAAATTTTTTACGGTGTTCAAGGTACAGGAAATGGTCATATTGCGCGTGCGCGGATGATGGCTAAAGAACTTGAATTAGCAGGCATAGAAACGACGTTTTTATTTTCAGGACGTGCAACGGATGGCTATTTTGACATGGATGTGTTTAAAGATTACCAACTGCGCACAGGCCTTACCTTCATTACCAATCATGGAAAGGTAGATTATCTCAAGACGGCTTTTGATGCTAAATTTAAAACTTTTTTCTCTGATATCAAAACACTTGATTTAAGTGATTATGATTTAGTGATTACTGATTTTGAACCGATTAGCGCATGGGCTGCTAAAAAACAAAAAAAGCCACTTTTAGGGATTGGTAATCAATATGCTTATCACCACACTATTCCGCGTGAAGGCTCAGACCCCATTGCGGACCTTGTGATTAAGCATTTCGCGCCAGCGGATAAAGTCATTGGATTGCATTGGCATCATTTTGGTCAGCCTATTTTTCCACCGATTATGGAAGGGCTTGATTTGTCGCGTGATTTGGTTAAATCGAAAATTATTGTGTATTTGCCTTTTGAAGACCAACAGGAAGTAGTGAATTTGCTTGCACCGTTTGAGAATTATCAATTTCATATTTCAACGCCACATCCTGTTGAATCAAAATTTGCGCATATTACGTTCTCACCCATGTGCATTGAGCAATTTCAAAAAGATTTGCATGATTGTGGCGGTGTAATTTGTAATGCAGGATTTGCGCTGGTGAGTGAAGCGCTTCAGTTGGGAAAGAAAATTTTAGTCAAACCACTGCATGCGCAAATGGAGCAAACATCCAATGCAGCCGCGCTAAAACAACTCGGTTACGCGCACATTATGCATAATTTGGATGTTAACACCATCGAGCATTGGCTAAACTATAATCAATCTGTTCATGTTACCTATCCTAACACCGCGCGAATTTTAACGCAGTGGATACAGGGTGGTATGCCTGAGATGAATGAAGACTTTATTGAAGCTGTTTGGGATAAAGTGGATATTTTGCATATAGCGCATTAAGGTTTTATGCCTCAACACTGTCCTCTAACGTTTCGAGGGCAGGGGCATATTTAACCCATTTAATCAATTCCAGTTCACCGTCAAAGTGTTCCACAATGGCGGTGCAACTTTCAACAAAATCCCCTGTATTCACATAGAGAAAGCCATCGATTTGTTTAATTTCAGCATGGTGAATATGGCCACAAATCACGCCGTCTAATTGTTCATTTTTAAGTGTGTGTACAATACTTTCCTCGTATTTTGAAATGAATTGCACTACGTTTTTGACTTTGAATTTCACAAATGCAGCAAGTGAAAAATGCGATTGAATCCCAAATATACGTCTAAAAATACGCAAAAAATGGTTTAATTTGATGAGCCAATCGTACCCTACACTGCCAATCTTGGCGATCCATTGATGATTGATTGCAATAGCGTCATATTCGTCGCCATGAACAATGAGGAACTTTTTGCCGTTGACAGTTGTGTGGATATCTGAGTTTTTTACGGTGATATCGCCAAAAACATAATGGTCATAAGCGCGAATGTTTTCATCATGATTGCCGGGGATATAAATGATTTGTGTGCCTTGGCGGGCTTTGCGCAAAAATTTTTGAATAATTGTGTTGTGATCACGCGGCCAATACATCTTTTTTGATAGTGCCCAGAAATCAATAATATCGCCCACTAAATAGAGTTTTTCGCTGTCGTTATGTTTTAAGAAATCGAGTAACATATCGGCTTGGCATTGCGTCGAGCCGATGTGTAAATCTGAAATCCATATGGTTTTGTAAGTAGATATCGTCATAAAAATGCTACAAATGAAAGTAAAAGAGGTGAAAAATATTTTCAATAAAACATGAAAAAAATCTTTTGTCTAGTGATAAACAATAGCGCTATTATTGTCATATTATTGACATATTCCACACCTATAATTGAAGATAAAATTAAAAAATACAATAATTTCAATAGCTAATGATAAATAAGTGTACATAAGGAAATATATCCTAATGTGATTTGAAAAAGAAAAATAAAATTTCCCTAAAAAATGTTATAAGCTAAGGATTCTTGCTCTGCGAATTACACCATGTGGAGTTATGTATTAGTGGCAGTTATTTTATTAAAGTTGATTCAGATTGAATAATGGAATAGATGAATTGATTATGGTCGAAATAGAAAAATGACTCTCAAGAAGAAAATCGCTACATCACAAATACGTCAAATACTAAAAAAGTGTTACTCATCAAGTAGCGATTGCTGTTGCATTCTATAGCTGTTCGCGCCATGCACTATCCGTAAAGAAAATAATATTTAATCGCAATGCTTATTTTTTTCGATGCGTCTGAAGCAACAATAAAAAACCAACCACTTGCAAGCAATGCTAATATAGTAAAACTCAGTGACGTTAAATGTTTGTTCATGTCATAACTCCGAGTTTTTTAATATCATTTTGTTTTAAAAAAAATATTGATATTGGAAAGCATGTGAAATGACGATGCTTTCCAACTGTTTGGCATTATAACCATTCAATTATGACAAGAATGTGATAGCTTGAATTAAATCTTGTGGGCTTGTTCTAGCAATCTTTTGTGATTGTAGGTGACGACGCCATGATTAATAGAAACGACCCCTTTTTTAATTAATTTTGTTAATACCTCATTAGGATTCACGCTTTCTTTAAAAAAACGATCTATATTATTCAAAAGAGATTTCGATTTGGCGGGGCGAGGTTCATGTTGGGTGAGATAAATGCAGTATTTTTGCAACGGTTTGATGATTCTTATTTTATCTTCTAGTAATTCTTGTTGAGGTGGCGGCTGTTTTATGGTTGCAATGCGTTTTGCACTTCGCCCTTGTGAAATAAGCAAATCTACAACGAAATCTAAATCTGCATCATTAGAAATAATATCAAAATGTGTGTCATCAGGTAGTTGAGAAACTAATATACCAGCCCAAAATGCAATACCAAAATCGGCTGCATTTTTCCCAGCATTAGGCATTTTAATGATTTTTAGAATGCCTGAAGAAAAAGCGTGTGCAATGGGTTCAATCCAATCAATGGGAATTTTAAAATCACTTTGTGCATAACATATAATTACACTGGTGTAATTGGTGAGATCTTCAGTTAAATTTAACAGGCGGTTAGGACGATTTTCTATATCAAGTAACAATACCTTCATGTTTTCCATTCCCTTCATTTGCTATCTATTATGAAATAAGGTGCAAAGTGCTAAAAGCAGTGTGACGTTATCACAAATTGAGTAAAAAAATAAATAGTTGTTTTTTAAGAATAAAAAAAATATTTTTGTCATATTCCTGACAACTTATACAATTAATATAGTCTTTTTTCCTAAGATTAATTTCTTGGGGAAGAATAATGGGGAGGGGCACATGAAAAATGCGTTGGTTTTTAGTCATTTATTAGAAGACTACCATTTAAATACACGAAAAAATAAAGACAAGGCAGTATCCATGATAATTGGTTTAGATCCGACTCTTTCACATAATCAAGCTTGTCAAAAAATGTTAACGCACCATTTCACCCACTTTTTAAAATATGAAGCGTTAGTGATGGATAATGGTTATGACGTGGATAGTGATGTCATTCATGATATGCGTGTGACGGTTCGACGCATTGAATCAACACTGCGTATTTTTCAATTTGATTTTAAATTAAGTCTCATAAAATTATTGAAGAATAGTTTAAAAAACATAATGCATCGTCTGAGTCTAGTTCGTGATTTAGATGTTTTTATGAAAAATCTTAAAAGCTATCAGAGTAAATTATCGCGTGAATCTGCGATAGATGAAGATGAAAATAGTGCCTTTTTACCTTTAATCGCTTATTTTAAAAGTCAGCGCAAGCGAGCGATGAAAAAAATAATCACGCTTTTGCAAGGTAAAGACCATGTTAAATTTAAAGAAAAAATTGATCATTATTTGGTTGCGTCGTTTAAAAATACCAAAATGACTTCATTTCATAAAAATAGTCCCTATAAAATCCGTCATATTGCGTTTTCATCCATCTATAAAAGTTATGAAGTGATTCGTATTAGAGATGAGTTATTGAAAAATGCGTCGATTGAGCAATTACATGATTTTCGCAAAGAC
>Ga0114974_10003360_pt1 | contig 12064 bp, 6 predicted proteins | sample S_130206_EF_Meta_FD_87318 | JGI IMG/M metagenome (GOLD analysis project Ga0114974, IMG submission 87318) | Freshwater microbial communities from Lake Simoncouche, Canada to study carbon cycling - S_130206_EF_MetaG | ecosystem: Environmental > Aquatic > Freshwater > Lake | place: Lake...
AATCACATTGCCGGTGGCGCTGACAAATGTAGCAAATACATTACCGTTAAAGTTGTTACCATTGACATTACCGGTACCTGACACAATGCCAGAACCAAACAATATATTACCACCAATCACATTGCCAGAGCCAGTTACAACGCCTGACCCAAAGTCTACATTGCCGGCAATCACATTACCTGTTGCAGAAACATTGCCAATGGTATTGATATTACCAGCAGCAAAATCACCTGAACCAACACTGACTCCAGTTGCATTTGCAGTGACAGTTTGTGCGCCCAAGTAAATGCTGTTGCCAGACAAATACAAGTCTTTCCACAACTGACTAGAACTACCCAAGTTATATGTAACATTGGCAGATGGAATCAAATTACCAATGACATTGCCACTAATACTGAAATTATTGGTTGTTAGCAATCCAACAGTTGAAATATTACCACCAGCAATATTAGAAGTAACATTCAAGTCACTGACAACATTTGAACTTAGGCTCAGTCCAGCAGCGTTTAAATTACCACCTATAATGTTGCCTGATCCAGTCACAACACCTGATCCAAAGATCAAGTTGCCACCGGTGATATTAGCTGTTGTGGTAATGTTAGAGGTTGAGTTTAATACCGATACAACATTTGAACTTAGACTTAGTCCGGCAGCATTCAAGTTGCCAGCAATCACATTACCTGTGGCTGACAAAGTAGTGCCACTGATTACATTGGCGCCGCTGATGTTGCCATTAGACCCTGCGGTACTGATATTACCGGCAGTAAGGTTACCTGTGGCTGAAATTAATCCACCAGTTAAGATATTGCCACCAACAACATTGCCACCAGTGCTGATGAATCCAGATCCGGCGTCAACATTGCCAGCTGTGATAGTACCAGTTAGACTTAAGGTCGTACCAGTTGCATTGCCAATATTTGGTGTTGTGAGTTGAGCACTGGCTTTAACAACAATGTTACCACCACCATCAAATGCTGTGGTAACATTATCAGTTTTGGCACTGAATACTGTGCCAATCAAACTCAAACCAGCTTGAGTGTTGGCTGAATAAACTTGAGTGCTACTGAATTGGCTAAACTGAATATTTGAGGTGCCAAATGTAATAACACCTGGTGGTGCGCTAACAACAAAAGCAGCACCAGCATTCACATTACCATTTTGTGTGAAGAAATAATCATTAATACTGAATGATTCAGCACTGTCTGAACCGTATTGGTCAGTATCAGTTGAACGCACAATAACTGTGGCATTGGACCAGGTATAAACACCGTTGTATACGCCATTGCCTTCGTTCTTGACCAACACTCTAGTGCCAACTGTTTGAATGTTAGCGGTGTCAATTAAGTTAAATGACCCAGTAGTGGTCAGTGTTGCACCAATGCCGTTTGCCGCGCCATTTGGTTGTGCATATGTGATTGAGCCACCTGTGGCTGTGGCCAAGTCTGTGTTAGTAGTAGCAAATACTGGTGCGTGGAATGTCAATCCAGTTGATGCCAGATTGTCAACATAGTACTTGGTCGCCGCATCTTGATTTTGTAGCGGTTCTGCTAGGTTATTGATAATGGTGTTAGCAAGAACAATATTACCAGTTCCATTTGGGTATATGTTAACATTACCATTGCCGACAGTTTCAAATGTTAGAGAATTAACTCTACCAATAATATTTGAAGTGTATAGTATTGTGCCAACATTTACATTTGAACCATCAACATTACCGCTGGCTGACAAATAAGTTGCCAGCACATTGCCGCCTGAAATATTGGCGCTTGTGGTAATGTTAGAGGTCGAGTTTAATGCAGATACCACATTTGAACTTAGGCTCAATCCAGCTGCATTTAAGTTGCCACCAGTAATGTTAGCACTGGTTGTGATGTCGTTGGTTGAATTTAATGCGGATAAAACATTTGAGCTTAGACTCAATCCAGCTGCATTCAAGTTGCCACCAGTGACATTAGCACTGGTTGTGATGTCGTTGGTTGAATTTAATGCTGATAATACATTTGAACTTAGACTCAACCCTGCGGCATTTAGATTTCCACCTGTTATATTGCCAGAAGTAGAAATTATACCAGAACCGCCTAGTATATTACCACCTGTGATGTTGGCAGTTGTAGTGATGTTTGAGGTGGAATTCAGTTCTGACAAAACATTTGAACTCAAACTCAGTCCGGCTGCATTCAAATTACCACTGATGATGTTGCCTGTGCCACTAACAACACCAGATCCAAACAGTATGTTACCACCTGTGATATTAGCTGATGTAGTGATGTTGCTGGTTGAATTTAAGGCACTGAGCACATTGCCACTTAGACTCAATCCTGCGGCATTTAAATTACCGCCTGTTATATTGCCACTTGCACTTACAGTGGTACCAAACACATTACCATTGAAGTTAGCTGCATCAACATTGGCTGTAGTGATGATATTGCCCGATGCTGACAAATTGCCAGATGTGTTAAATACCCATTGACCAGTATTGCCACTGCTGTTGATAACGATGTTGCCTGTGTTGGCCAGTTTAACATAAAAGTCATCACTACCCAAGAACAACTCTGATTGATACAAGTTGCCGCTGGTCAAGTGTATGTGGTCGCCATCGTTGGCTGTAGGGTATATCAACAACTGCTGAGTGGTTGTGATTCCTGAACCTGCAGGCTGAAGAGTAATTGTATTGCCTGGAGAGCCGCTTGGTGTGAACGGGTTACCATAGATAATACCGCCACCTGGGAATGCCAAATTGCCAGTGGTATCAAAGTTCCATTGCTGATCTACAGCAGCATTGGCATTGATCAACACATTACCATTGGCTGCGGGAATTGTTACATTACTGAAGCCATTGAAAATCAAACTGGTAGATGCTGTTTGTGTCCAGGTCAAGTTACCTGAACCATCAGTGGTCAACAAATATCCATTTGATCCGCCGTCAATATGAACATTGCCCACATTGCCCAAGCTGATATTGCCAGAGCTTACAAAATTTACAGTGCCTGTTGCACTGATACCAGATGTGACCACAGCTGATGTAGCACTGAGCGTGTTGGCGCTGATTACATTGGCACCAAAAATATTGCCGCTAGATCCAGAAGTAGTAATATTGCCACCAGTGATATTACCGCCTGCACTGATGTTACCACCTGTTGACAAATTGCCGCCAGTAACAGTACCACTTACTGACAAACTGCTGAGTGTGCCAACTGAAGTCAAACTTGAGTAAAGTACATTTGAGCTAAGTGTATTGCCAATTAGATTGTTGGCATCAACACTGCTGGCCGCAACACCTGTCAACTGACTACCATTACCAATGAAGTAATTGCCGGTTATGTTACCAGTTGCACTGATTTCACCAGTTGTATACTGCCCAGTTGTGGCAAACACAACCACATTTGATGTTCCACCTACACCAACTGTGATGTTACCACCTGAGCTTACAACTGTGACATTTGAATTTCCAAGGTTGATATTTGCAACTGATGTGATCACACCAGTCAAGAAATAACCATTACCTAATATATAATTGCCAGCAACATTGCCTGTAGTGGTGATATTTGATGTGCTGTTGATTGGGCTGAGCACATTGCCACTAAGACTCAATCCTGCAGCGTTAACATTGGCGCCTGTAATATTGCCTGATACAGATACAAACTGTTTGCTGGCAATGGTCTGAACTGACCCAGCGGAGTCTTTGTAGAATAAATTGCCGTCTTGATAGTTGATAGCCAACTCGCCCAAGGACAAGTTGCCGCTGGCTGGTACTGCATTTGCTGTGCCTGAGCGTTTAATTAAAATTGTATTCGACATTTTATTTTCCTATTTTTTTCTTAAAAATCACCGCCTGTGACTATTTGGAAATCATTTACAATCTTGATCCAACCAGTCCATGTTCCTGCCCATTTGCTGCGATTCCACTGTATTTTTTGATCTCCAACTTCGGTCGTTCCTGGATAAAATACCTGTGTTATAGCAGTGTCTGTGCTGTTAACTACCTCTAATAATCCCACAAAAACTTGGCTGTCCAATGGGGTTCCAATTGTTCCAGACCAACTTGTTCTATTTACCGTATACACGCCCATTTCAGTCAGCGTGTTCCAATTATTTGAATCGCCACCTCGATCGGCTAGCACACCTGTAAGCGACTGACCGCTGCCCACAAAGCGGTTGGCCACCACATTGCCCGCAACACTTAGCTGTGTGGGACTAAAAACTGCCACATTTGCAGTGTTATTAACACTTACTGTGACATTAGAATTTGCAGCAGGAATTTTTACATTGCTTGTGCCATTGTCAATTGAGCTGCCGCCCGATGCCACAATGCCAGTCAGCTGACTACCATTACCAACAAAATATTGGCCGGCAATATTGCCTGCTGATGTTATGTTTCCAGTAGTACTGATGGTTGATGTTTGCACACCAGTAGGAGTAAACACAGCTACGTTTGCTACACCGTGAACTCCCACAGATACATTACCACCTGTGCCTTGCACGGCTACATTGCTATTGCCCAATGCAATTTGTGATCCTGCAGTGACATTTGACAGTTGGCTACCATCACCAACAAAATATGCACTGGTTGTTATATTGCCCAGTGCGCTAATCTCAGCAAGTGTGCCAATGTTACCAGACGCACTAATATTGCCACCAGTTGAAAAACTTCCAGCTTGGACATCTCCGTTTACTGTTAAAGAAGAATTTACATTGCCAGACACACTAATATTACTAACTGCAAGATTTCCAGCAGTCAAATTACCATAAACTGTTTCGTTGGTGACTGTTAAAGTATTGGCTGTAAGTGTGGTAAAAGTGCCAGCAGCTGGAGTAGTGTTGCCAATTATGATGCCGTTGATGGCACCTTGTGGGTTCAGTCGCCAGGCTTGGCCGGTCCAAATCCAAGTTTTACCACTAAAGGTATACAGCTGATTCAGCGTGGGGTTGGTGGGAAAATTCAGTGTGGTTGCCATATCTTAGTATTTACCGTGGGCTAACCCTTAAAGTTCAGTGTAACCGTAACGCACAGTGACATTACCGCCGCTGGTGTTGTTGATACCAAAGTCAAATCTATTGGTAGTTGAACTGGGAGCGGTATTGCTACGCAGGATGGCATTGGCAGTGCCTACGAACTGGTTGGGTATGCTGGTAAAGTCAATGGGCGTTCCGCCACCGTTGTAGACCCAGGCATATTGAGCACCCACAACAGGCACGTTGGTGTTGGTAACAGTTGCCGTGGCGTTCCAAACTAAGATACCATTGGGTATATTGCAATCAACCCACATGCTATATGTGCCGCTATTCACAGTAAAACTCTGGGTGCTATTGCCCACAGGCACGTTCCATGAGCCAGTGACTTGAGTGGCAACACCAGACAATTGACTTCCGTTACCAAAGAAATAGTTGCCTGTGACATTTCCAGCAACACTTATAGTGTTACCATATGTAACTTCTTTACTAGATGTATTGTAGAAGACCACTTGCCCTGTGTTGGCCACATCATTACGGACCGGTGCCACTGTGAATGTATTGGCTGTGGTATTTCTTAAATTACTGCCAGTGGCGTTGAATACAATTGAATTATTGCCCTGCAGGTTGTTGCCAGCATTGGCACCAATAGCAATTGCATTATTTCCAAGATAGTAAATTCCAGCATTAACCCCAATTGCAACTGACTCAGAACCTTGCAATAGATAAGCAGCAGAGTTACCAACAGCTACCGCATTATTACCTTGGGTATTATAAGCAGCATTGACTCCGACTGCGACCGAATTGATACCTTGACTTGAAGCACCAGCACTTGATCCAATTGCCACAGCATTGGCCAATTGATTCTCATATCCAGCATTGGGACCAACAGCTACAGCGTAGCTACCTTGACTGCTGTTGGCAGAAAATTTACCAATGGCTACAGCGTAATTGCCCTGAGATGTAAAGCCAGCTTGCAAACCAATTGCTACAGCTTGTTCACCTTGAGTAGTTTGTCCAGCACCTTGCCCAAACGACACAGAATCACCTGCGGTATCTTTTAATACAGCACCATTTGATAATGTTAAATTACCAGGTAATGTTAAATTACCAGCAGAATCAAATGTCCATTGCTTTTGCGTATTATTCCAATCTGTTTGGACGAACACACTGTTGTTATCGAGGCCCACATAGGTATTGTCATTAGATCCAGCAAGTTCTATATAACTATTAGCAGCAGCATAAAGATCATAACCAGTAAATACTGCACCATTAGGAAATGCAGTGTTACCGGTGTTGCCAAAGTTCCAATCTTTATTTGTTCCGATAGAATTAGCACGAAGTGTTACATTTGCATTGGCATATAAGAGATTAACGCCGTCGGCGTTGAGATACATGCCCGAAGCATTATTATCTGTTTCTATTGTAATCTGACCATATGAAGTTATTCGGCTACTTCCTGCTGGTAATGTTAATGTGCCATCTGTGCCAAAGGTCCATTGGGCCGAGTTGCCCACATAGTTGTCAGTGTTGATCACAATGTTGCCAGTGTTGCTTAACAACACATATTTGTTGTCATCGCCGATGAACTGATTGAAGTATTGATTGTTGCCCGTATCAAAGTGTATGTGAGTAGGTTCGTAACTGACATCTCCTCGCACTCGCAGGTATTGCAAAGCATTTGCACTGGAGCTACTAGGCGACAAATATAGTCCACTAACAAGATTGCTAATGCCGGTGCCTATCACAATCTGATCACTGAATGTCACATTGCCGGTGACACCTGTAAGTTGACTACCGTTGCCAAAGAAATAGTTTCCAGAAATATTGCCTGTAGTTGATACTGGGTTAGTGCCTAAAGCAATCAAATTGGCTACCACATTAGCATTGCCATAACTTGAGACAATACCAGTTAATTGACTTCCGTTGCCAATGAAATAATTGCCAGTGACGTTGCCTGTTGCCGAAATTAACCCAACTGTTTTTACATTACCACCAATTACATTGCCTGTGGCAGAAAGTGAAGTTGAACTTGAAAAAATGCTAATACTACCTTGAACTGTGGCGCTACCAGTCACAGCCAGTGTAGCAACATTGGCAATACCTGCAGTAGTTAAGTTACCACCAGTGATATTACCAGTTGTGCTTACTGGGTTACTTCCCAATGCAGCCAAGTTGGCCACAACATTAGCATTGCCATAACTTGAGACAATACCAGTTAACTGAGATCCATTACCAATAAAGAACGAACCTACGTTGGCAGTGATATTGCCAGTGGCTGATAAGTTACCAGTTACTGTGGTCTTGTGTAAATCAGTATCACCATCCACACTTAGGTATCCGCCTGTGCTGAATCCTGTGCCAGTTTGTATAACCCCACTGGCTACAACTTGGGCGCCGGTTAACAAGTTACCACCTGTGACATTGCCAGTGGAACTAACTGGATTTGACCCCAGTGCAGCCAAATTGGCCACAACATTGGCATTGCCGTATGTGCCACCTGAACTGAAACTTTGATAGGCTTCCATCTCAGCCCACTGATTTGAAGTGTCATCGTTAAAATACAGATACTGAACACCAGTGTCTGACTCAATCCAGATGTCGCCAATACTGGCATCATCAGGTGCGCCTTGGCTGAAATATACATTTGGACCACCGCCACCATTGCCGGTAATGCCTGTTAAGTAAGCACCATTACCATAGTAGTAAACAGCATGAACTTCATCAAATCGTCGATTGGCCCTACCTAAATCATACACAGCATCAATGCTGGGCACAGTGGTGCTAGCCACTGTAACATTGCCTACTCCATTACCAGCCAAGATAAGATCAAGATTGGTTTCGTTTGTGCTGATCCGATTGTTACTGATTACAACTTGTGAATCCACAGGACCAGCTGCCCAAACATTGGCAAAATTGTTGTTTACAGCGTTAAACGCATCGCGCAGAGATTCGCCGGTGCCGTCGTTGGCAACTTGGCCTACATTGATTTGTTGTTGTGGTTCACTCATGCTGAATCTGGGTCCTATGGTATATTTACCAGAACCTAGACCTTGCTGAGTTTGGGTCAAACTCCAAATAACTTTTGAAATTCAGCTATGTTCTGGCGTGAGTATCGGGGGTGTTTGTTGAATTCTGGCACATCTGCAGTGACTGCACCATGCACTCTAATGAAGTTTGTGTGTGGGTAATCTTGCATGACTTTGAGCAGTTGACGTTCCCAATTGCCAGTGTAAGTTGGATTTGCTCCACTGCGTTTGTAAAATTCTGAATCTGCATACACGTTGTTGAATCTATCATTAATACCAGCCATGTCAAATCCTAACAAATAGATATTTAAATTCTGATCTGCCGCAGCAATAGCTGCTGCCAATGGGCCAGAACTATATCCCCAATATTGTTCAGGAACACGATGTGCGCCCAGACCTTCTAGTGGTTTTCTAGTGTAAAATTTGTTTTTTAATGGATAACCCGAGTGCTGTATTTGCTCACTAATTGGACGATCAGTTGCAATCAGCACGTCTGGGGCAAAATCTCTGTACAAGGCGTTGCATCCGTAGATTGCACCTTGGGTACGTAAATTTTCTAAATTTATCCCTTGTCTGCTTACGCCATTGCCTAATACAAATGCCATGCTCATAAAAAATCCTCCTTGTAGTTAGCAAGGAGGACGGTAGGATCAAATCTAATTAGCTTGTGGTTTTGACCACTTGCGCCAATTGTAAAGAACCATTTTGAGCATTGACACTGTTGATAAGTTCTGCACCGGACCATGTAACTGTGCCTTCGTCTGTGAAGAAGTTCACAGGATAGAAGTTTTCATTACTTTGAATGTTTGGTCCAAGATTGCTGTTGCTGTAATTGTCGTAAGTCATGCCATTCCAGTCACGAATCCACTTGTTGGTAATATAGCTGGCATACACAGCAGAACTGTCGCCCACAGAGTATTCAATATTCATTTCTCCGGCTGCTAATGCACCTGCGGCTGCATTTGCCAACACACAAATACCAACTGGATATGCTGTACCTGATCCAGAACCAACACCAGTAGCAGTGAAAATATCACCAACTGCCACATTGCTTGACCCTGCACCAATTGCCGCCCAGTTTGTGGTACCTACCACAGCGATGCTATAGGCTTGACCAACAATAAAACTTTCATCAGCTGTGGTGGCAGCAACATAAGCTACCAAAAACTTGTGGGCGCCTTTCTGACGGATCAAACGACCATTGCCGCCACCAGTAGAAGTGTTATCTGCCAACAAGATATTCACTTGTGGAAGAATGATAGGATTGGTTGTTGTTGTAGAAGCAGTGCTTAAACCGCCTACCACACCCAGGTATTCAGTGCTAGACAGAGTCTGGACAGGTGCATTATATACTGGATCAGTTAAACTGCCAAAATTTGGATAGCCAATGTCAACAGGAACGCCTGCTGCTGGCTGATTGGTTGTTCCATTGGAATTGATTGTGATACCTTGTGCAGTACCGTACTTTTGAATTTTTAGAGCTCTTCCCATTTGATTTCTCCTTATAGAAGCCCGATGCGGGTTCTAGCCGCTACGCAGTGGTGAGCTGCATAAAACGCCGAATTGCGTTGACAAGTATTTAGCGAAAATGTAAAATGGAACCATCTGCACCTTAAATATACCCATGGATACAAACACTCTCATCGCTCAAGGCAACGACCTTAGAGCACAACATCGCCCTCAAGAAGCTCTCAAATGTTATGCTCAAGCATTTGTTGACGATCCTGAATCGTCAGCAGCCTGGAACAACTATGGTAATGTCATGAGAGAATGTGGCCAACCGCTGCGAGCAATTCCATTTTTACAACATGCCATCATACTAGAACCCGCATCGGCTACAGCACAATTCAACCTTGCTGTGGCATTGTTGCAGATGGGCAACTATGAGCAAGGATGGCGGCAGTATGAAACTCGTTGGAACTACGAACATCTAGCAGGACAACTACCCAAGCACCCGCAGCCACGTTGGACCGGTCAAGATCTCAAAGACAAGACCATACTTGTAGAAGGCGAACAAGGTCATGGTGATAACATTCAGTTTGTGAGATTCATCTACAATCTGCACACAATGGGCGCAAAGATCAAACTCAAAGTCACTGACTCGTTGATTCCGTTGTTTGCTGGAAGTCCTTTGCTGGAAGCCATTGGAAGATATACCGACGATCTTGGAGACTTTGATTACTGGACTCCTATCATGAGCATTCCGGGTGTGCTGGGTGTGACCTTAGAAAACTTGCCAAGGCCAGTTAACTATCTCAATGCTGACATGGGCAAGCAACAAGAGTGGCTACAAAGGCTAGGCCCAAAGAATCGCATGCGAGTGGGATTCTGTTGGAGTGGTAGAAAAGACAACTGGCTGAACGAACACAAAGGTATGCCGTTCCCTGTAATGCTGGATTTGATCAAAGCCAATCCACAGTATGAGTGGGTGAACTTGCAGATTGATGCCAGTGCAGAAGAAGAAGCTGAACTAGCTGCCGCTGGTGTGAGTAGGTTTCCAGGCACCATACAAAGTTTTGCCGACACTGCGGCCTTGATCATGGCCATGGACGTTGTTATTGGAGTAGATACTGCTGTGTCGCATCTGTCAGGTGCATTGGGCAGGCCTACTTGGATCATGCTCAACTGGTTTGGCACAGACTGGCGTTACTTGTTAAATCGTGATGATTGCCCTTGGTATTCAACTGCACGATTGTTTAGACAGCCGGCACAGGATGACTGGGCGTCAGTCACAAAGAAAATTGCCCAATATCTTTCGTGGTTTAAAGTTTAAACTGTTCCACGCAAAACTTTTTAAATTCATCACTTGTTAATCGTTCTCGATTGGCAATTACTCGATTCTCACATTGATACCAATCTGCCAGAGCATCTCCATGTGTTACATAATCTGTAATAAATTTGCATGTGAGTTCGTAACGTTTGCTATCATCCTGAACTGCATCCCAGGTGCGCCAAGGCACAATATCTTCAAACATGTCAAACCCTGCGTCTTGACAAAATTGTGTAGCACCTGGGTGACTTAGCAAAATTGGAATTTGATAACTGGCCAGTGGCTTGCATATTTTCTCAGTTAAGAATCCCAAGTTAGGACAACTTTCAGTCACTATGTTTACAGCACACTCATTGTGACATACTGGTCCCAAAGTTATATCTGCTTTTTGATTTAGATGCTTTTCAAATTCAAATCTTCTGGGCAATAGATGTTCAAATTGTTTAAATTCTTCACGCTTGTGCTCGGGCAGTTGATCCAGTTGATTGTGTGGATCATTTTTAGGATCCCAGAAAAATGTATACTCAATGTTATCAAGCAAGTTGTGTTTGGCCAATTCAATAAACAACCATATTCTATGCCAAACTGCTCGATGATTCAAGCTCATGAATGGTTTGATTTTTTTCTCAAAAGTTGGAAATTGCAACGCTTGTCCATGTATGTAAGTGCTATGTGAATACGAATGAAAAAATGCTGGATAAAAAATAAAATCAGACTCAGGCTTATAATATTTGTTATAATGATTTGCTATAATTTTCACAGGACCGTGCTGTTTTAACTTGTCTATTAGTCCTGTGATGTGTGGTGACTCTAGCACTTCTGGATTTTGAGATAGATCATAATAAATTGTTTGCCTGTTATACTCAGGACAAAACTCTGCCCACTTTGAAATTTGTTCACGAGCACTAACAATATGTTCAGTGATTACCAATGAGTTGTCAGGAATCAACGGCCAAAGATATTGTCTAGTATTATATGTGTCAGTTTGTTTGGTTAAAAATATAGGAGGCATAAAAATACTTAGCCAACAAAAAACCTGCCGAAGCAGGTTCTTTGCCTTCCCATCCCTGGGTTGGTTCTCTGATTAGGAGAATGACAAGTTAGATACAGCAATTTCCCCTACATAATCTCCGGCGTTACCGAATGACGATGCAGTGTTGGTCAACTCAATGTAACCATAACGTGTCATGAATGACACCACTGGTTCAAAGGTTGTTGGATCCAACACAACACCACTGCTCATCAAAGGAATGTATGGGCAGTAGAATGCAGGAGCGTCAGCTTCTGAAGAGCCTTTGTAGCCAACCAGAACTGG
>Ga0114974_10003363_pt1 | contig 12059 bp, 11 predicted proteins | sample S_130206_EF_Meta_FD_87318 | JGI IMG/M metagenome (GOLD analysis project Ga0114974, IMG submission 87318) | Freshwater microbial communities from Lake Simoncouche, Canada to study carbon cycling - S_130206_EF_MetaG | ecosystem: Environmental > Aquatic > Freshwater > Lake | place: Lake...
GCTGCTAACGATCCGGCTTGGCCTCAAAAAGCCGGAAAGATAATGGAGACCCCTCTGGTGCCCGAGACCCGAACTGTCCGCAGGCGCAATCTGCCGCTGATCGTGCTCAGCCTCGCCCCGGCCATGCTGCTGGCCGCCTGCAACACGCAGGAAAAGCAGGAATTGGCTGCCGCAATCGCCCGAGCCGACGAGGCAGCGCAGCGCGCCGAAAATGCGCAGCACGCAGCCGAAGCCGCTGCCACCAGGGCCCGCACCGACAAGCTTGCCGCAGCCCGCGACGATGGCCCGCCGGTGGACGAACAAAGGCCCGAACAGGGCCCCGAAGCGCTGGTCAACCCGGTGCCTGACAATCTGCAGGAAGCGCATGTCAACAATCAGCCGTCCGACGGCAAACCAAGCTGACCACTCATCCCCGTTGCTGCCGCAGCCTTGCACAGTGCTGAAAACTGGTTCCCCAATGCGCGCGTGATGCTCTAAGGGGATAGCAACGCCGCAGGAGCCGCACATGGCCAACAAGCTCGTCTTTGTCCTCAACGGACCCAATCTCAACCTGCTCGGACTGCGCGAGCCGGATATCTATGGCCATGATACGCTCGACGACATCGCCGCCCTGCTGGAGGATCGCGCCCAGGCACTGGGTATGGAGATCGACATGCGCCAGTCGAACCACGAGGGCCACCTGCTCGACTGGATGCACGAGGCGCAGAGCAAGGGTGCAGCAGCTGTGCTGCTCAATGCCGGGGCGCTGACTCACACCAGCATTGCGCTCTATGACGCGATCCGCTCGATCAAGGTGCCGGTGATCGAAGTGCACCTGTCCAACCCCCATGCCCGCGAAGAGTTCCGGCGGCACAGCTATGTGGGAATGGCGGCGAAGGGTTCGATCGCGGGGTTTGGCGCCAAGAGCTATCTGCTGGCGCTGGAGGCGGCTGCCCTACTCTAGGGGAACGCCAGGCAACTGCTTGGCCGTCCTGATCGTCAGCGAGGTCTTGACGCTGGCCACATTGGGCGCGGGCGTCAGCTTGCTGGTCAGAAATTCCTGAAAGCTTTGAAGGTCTTTGCTGACGATCTTCAGGATGAAATCGATCTCGCCGTTGAGCATGTGGCATTCGCGCACTTCGGGCAGCGCGCGCATGTGATCCTCGAACTGGCGCAGCGACTCCTCGGCCTGGCTCTTGAGGCTGACCATGGCGAAGACGGTGATCGCAAAGCCCAGCTTCGCGCCATCCAGCTCGGCGTGATAGCCCTTGATCACACCCGAATCCTCGAGCGCTCGCACCCGGCGCAGGCAGGGCGGCGCAGTCAGGCCGACGCGGGCTGCCAATTCGACATTGGTCACCCGCCCCTCGTCCTGCAGGGTTGCGAGCAATTGCCGGTCAATCGAATCGAGATTCGCCATTTAGAGTCTTTCTGACCTCGATTTATCCACCGTGATCGCCCCCTTGCGGTTCGTCCGCCGTGGCGGACACTGTTATGATCTATGCGGGCAATCGTCCCGCTTTGCAACGCGCGCCAGCTCTCGCTTTCGTGTGCACGGCAAACTGCTACGAGACCCGCCCGGACCCATTCGTCTTGCAAGCCGGCAACACGGAGCGACAATGCATTTCGATGATCGCCTTGCCACAGTGCTGCGCTCGCGCGCCAGCGGGCCGGCGACCGCGCGCATTCTCTTTCGCCAGCTGCTCGATCTGCTGGGCACCATGCCGGTCGAGGCGCAGGGCGCGCAAATCGACGCCGCCTGCGACCGGCTGAGCGAGCTCGGCAAGGCGATTCCCAGTGCCGACCGCGCCACGATGCTACGCGATCCGGGCCTGCGGCTGCGTAATCCGCGGCTGGTCGCGCTGCTCGCCGAAGGTGAGGCGGGAGTAGCGGCGGCCGCGATCAATCACGCGCAATTGAGCGAAGACGAATGGATCGACCTCGCCCCTGCCCTGCCCGTCGGTGCGCGCGGATTCGTCCGCCAGCGCCGCGATCTCGGTCCGCGCGCCGAGGCACTTTTCAACCGGCTCGGCATGGTCGCGCCCGGCCTGCCGACTGCTGACGAGGTGATCGACGTCATCCCTTCAGTGGTGTCAGCGCAAGAGGTCGCCGCGGCGACGCCCGCAAAGCCGAGCGGGATCGGCGCCATCGTCCAACGCATCGAGGATTTCCGCAAGGCCCGCGCCCCAATTGATGGCAAGACAGGATCAGGTGAGGCCCCACACCTGCCCTTCGGCGACGAGATACGCGCTGAAAGCCCCGTGCTGATTCGCGCTTTCGATTTTGCCACCGATAGCGATGGCTGCATCGTCTGGAGCGATCCCGGAATGGCGCCGATGGCGGTCGGGCTGCGGCTGACCTCGCGCGAAGCGGCCGGCAAATCCGCCGCCCGGCGCGCGCTGTTTGCTGCGCTGCGCCGCCGCCAGCCGGTCCGCGCCATGCCCTTCGAAATTGCCGGCGCCCCTGCCATTGCCGGGCGCTGGCTGATCGACGCCGCCCCCGCATTTGATCCGCAAAGTGGCAGCTTTACCGGCTATGCCGGCCGCATGCGCCGCCCGCAGGTGACCGAGCAGGAGGAAGCCGGATTCAGCGCCGACAGCGAAGCCGATCGCATGCGCCAGCTGCTCCATGAACTGCGCACCCCGGTCAACGCCATCCAGGGCTTTGCCGAAGTGATCCAGCAACAGGTGTTCGGCCCTGCCCCGCACGAATACCGCGCACTCGCGGCTGGCATTGCCGGCGATGCGGCGCTGATCCTGGCTGGCTTTGAGGAACTCGACCGGCTGGCGCGGCTCGATAGCGGCGGCATTGCTCTGGCCACAGATGGCTGCGATCTGGGCGCAATCGCCAAAGCGACCGTGGCGCAGCTGCAGGCTTTCACCGGCCCGCGCAGCAGCGGCTTTGCCATCGAGACAGAGGGCGATGCAACAATCGAAGCCGCGCTCGGTAATGCTGATGCCGAACGTCTGGTCTGGCGGCTGCTGGCAACGCTCGCAGCTTCGTCCGCGCCCGGGGAGATTCTGGCGGTGAACCTGGCGCAGCATGACGGCATGGCGCTGATGGCACTGGAATTGCCGGCTGCGCTCGCCGCGCTCGAAGGATCGCAACTGATGCAGGCCACTGCCGGAGCGGGCCCGCGCAAGCTTTCGGCGGGCATGTTCGGCACCGGCTTCACTCTGCGGCTGGCCGCTGCCGAGGCCAAAGCCGCAGGCGGAAATCTGGAACGGCGCGGAAATCTGCTGGAAATAACCCTGCCGGACTTGACCGCAGCGGGCGCTGGCCATAGCGAGGGCACGGGGAAGCGGTCGGTTACTTAAGGAGGCACACTCGTAGTGGCCGACCTGCGCATTAACGAATTGCCCATCACGCCTGAACCTGTCCGCTTTCGCGCCGGCTTCGGGCAAAGGTTCCTCGTAACTGTCGATGCCGAAGAAGAGTTCGACTGGCGCGAGCCGCTCGATCGCCACCAGCACCGTGTCGATTCCGTCCCCGCGCTCCGCAAATTCCAGCAGTTCTGTGAAGGCTTCGGCGTCGCCCCGGTCTATCTGGTCGACTATCCGATTGCGACCTCGCTCGGCGCAATCGACGCACTGCGCGATTCGATCGCGGCGGACCGCGCCGAAGTGGGGGTTCAGCTGCATCCCTGGGTCAATCCCCCGCATGACGAAGAAGTGAATGAATTCAATTCCTATGCGGGAAACCTTCCACCTGAATTGGAGCGCGCCAAATTCATGGCTCTGCGCGATGCCATCGAAAAGAATTTCGGCGCGACGCCGCGCTCGTTTCGTTGCGGGCGCTATGGCGCGGGGCCCAACACCGCGCAGATCCTGATCGATGGCGGCATCACCGTCGACACTTCGGTGCGCAGCGGCTTTGACTATAGCGCCAAGGGCGGGCCGAACTATCGCGACCATCCTTGGTGGCCCTATTGGCTGGACCGCGAAGCCGGCCTGCTCGAATTGCCGCTCACCACCGTCTATTGGGGTGCACTGCGACGCCTCGGATCCTTCCTCTATCCCCGGATGTGGCGCGTGCCCCAATTGCGCGGGGCCATGGCCCATGCGCGCCTGCTCGACCGTATTCCGCTGACTCCGGAAGGCGTCAGCATCAAGGAAGCGATCCGCGCCATCGACGTGGCGGTCGCCATGGAACTGCCGGTGCTGGTGCTTTCATTCCACAGCCCCTCGCTGATGGTGGGCAACACACCCTATGTGCGCGACCATGACGACCTCGATGCCTTCTACGACTGGTGGCGTGCGATTTTCGCCCATCTGGCGCTGCGCGGCGTCGTCTCGACGAGCATTGGCGAGATCATGGACTCCGTCGCACTTGCCTAGCAGCCCGGGGCAAGCTAACGGGCGCGGGTCGGCAAGCGATACGGGCCTGTAGCTCAGTTGGTTAGAGCTGGCCGCTCATAACGGCTAGGTCGCGGGTTCGAGTCCTGCCGGGCCCACCATCGCTGTTACGGCGATCGCGATTGCGGCATTGGCCGTAATGGCAAAAACCCCGGTCGGGGAGTAGCGCAGCCTGGTAGCGCATCTGGTTTGGGACCAGAGGGTCGGAGGTTCGAATCCTCTCTCCCCGACCAATTTTGCCGAAAGAGAGACCGTCCGGGGGACGGTCTCCGGCAAAATTCCCAAGCGCAAGCGCGGGAGGCGGCGACCCCGGACCTATCCGGGGGACATCTTCCCAAAAAAATTCCCGAGCGATAGCGACGGGGCACGCCGTCCTCCAAACAATCCCGGTTCCGGCCAGTCCCCCTCCACCTTCGCCCAACAAACCCGTAGCGGCGCAGCGCGTTCGATCCTAAAGTCCTGCCAACAAAAAGACAGAATCGGAGAGGCTCCCATGAAAATCGCGCGTGTAGAACATAAGGGTCAATCAACCTGGGCCATTCTTGAAGGCGACACCGCCTATGCGCTGGAGGGCGACCGTTTCGCTGCCAATCCGCAGAAGGGCGCGGCTCTCGGCCCCATTTCCAGCTTCAAGACGCTGTTCCCGCTTGATCCCACCAACCAGATCGTCGCACTGTTCGGCGGCTGGGCAATCGGCGACCGCGATGGCCCGGGCATCTTCATCAAGCCCTACAGCTCGCTGATCAGCCACGGCGATTCGATGGATTACCCCGATGTCGCCAAGACCGTCTACATGGAGCCAGAGCTGGCGACAGTGATCGGCAAGAAGTGCAGCAATGTCTCGGCGAAGGACGCCAAGGATTACATTTTCGGCTATACCTGCGTCAACGATACCACCGTGTTCGAATCCAAGATCGTCACCACCTTCCCGCATATCTGGGGCAAGATGTTCGACGGCTTTGGCACTGTCGGCCCGGTTATCTCGACCGACATCGACCCCAAGGATGCCGTGATCCGCGCCGCGATCAATGACGAGGAATACCTGACAATCAATTCCAGCCTGCTGGCCTGGGATGTCTATGAAGTGGTCGAATGGGTCAGCAAGGTGGTAACGCTCAATCCCGGCGATCTGATCTCGATGGGCGCGCCTCCCGGATTCGACGCGAAATCGGTGCTGCCGGGCGACGTCATGAAAGTGACGATTGACGGCATCGGCTCAATCGAAAGCACCATGCGCAAGTAATATTGCCGGCGGGATTGCAGTGCCGCACTGGGCAAGCCCGGGCGCCGGGAGGCTGGCGCTTGGCAAGCCTCCCCCGCGCCTGTAGAGGCGGCACCAAATCCAGCCCATTCGCTTAAGGAACTCCCGTGGCCGCGCAATACGCCTACGTCATGAAAGGCATGACCAAGACCTTCCCCGGCGCCCCCAAGCCGGTGCTGAGCAACATCAGCCTGCAATTCTATCAGGGCGCCAAGATCGGCATCGTCGGCCCCAACGGCGCGGGCAAATCGACGCTTATGAAGATCATGGCCGGGATCGATACCGATTTCACCGGCGAAGCCTGGCCGGGCGAATATATCACGGTCGGCTATCTGCCGCAGGAACCGCAGCTCGACGAGAGCAAGACCGTGCTAGAAAACGTACGCGACGGCGCGCGCGAAACCGCCGACATGGTCGACCGCTTTAACCAGATCGGCATGGAGATGGGCGAGGACGGCGCCGACTTCGACGCGCTGGGCGCCGAAATGAGCGAGCTTCAGGACAAGATCGACGCGGTGGACGGCTGGACACTCGACAACCAGCTCGAGATCGCTATGGAAGCCCTGCGCTGCCCGCCGGGTGACTGGCCGGTGACCAATCTTTCGGGCGGCGAAAAGCGCCGCATCGCGCTGACCCGCCTGCTGATCCAGAAGCCCGGCATCCTGCTGCTGGACGAGCCCACCAACCACCTCGACGCCGAATCGGTCGAATGGCTGGAAAACCACCTCAAGGAATATGCCGGCGCGGTGCTGATGATCACCCACGACCGCTATTTCCTCGACAATGTGGTCGGCTGGATCCTCGAACTCGATCGCGGCAAATACTTCCCCTACGAAGGCAACTATTCGACCTACCTCGACAAGAAGGCCAAGCGGCTCGAGCAGGAAAGCCGTGAAGACGAAGGCCGCGCCAAGGCGATCAAGGACGAGCTCGAATGGATCCGCGCTGGCACCAAGGGCCGCCAGACCAAGAGCAAGGCGCGAATCAAGGCCTTCGACCAGTTGGTTGAAAGCTCCGAGAAGCGGATCATCAACAAGGCGCAGATCGTCATCCAGGTGCCCGAGCGCTTGGGCGGCAAGGTGATCGAGGCCAAGGGCATCTCGAAGGCCTATGGCGACAAGCTGCTGTTTGAAGACCTCTCGTTCCTGCTGCCACCGGGCGGTATCGTCGGCGTGATCGGGCCTAATGGCGCGGGCAAATCGACTCTGTTCAAGCTGATCACCGGGCAGGAAAAGCCCGACGAGGGCACCATCGAAATCGGCGAAACCGTGCGCCTCGGCTATGTCGACCAGAGCCGCGACCACCTCGACCCCTCCAAAAACGTCTGGGAGGAAATCTCCGACGGGCTCGATTACATGCAGGTCAACAAGCAGGACATGTCGACCCGGGCCTATGTCGGCGCCTTCAACTTCAAGGGGCAGGATCAGCAGAAGAACGTCGGCAAGCTGTCCGGCGGCGAACGCAACCGCGTCCACATCGCCAAGATGCTCAAGACCGGCGGCAACGTGCTGCTGCTGGACGAACCGACCAATGATCTCGACGTGGAGACCCTGCGCGCGCTGGAAGAAGCGATCGAAAATTTCGCCGGCTGCGCCGTGGTGATCTCGCACGACCGCTTCTTCCTCGACAGGTTGGCAACGCATATTCTGGCTTTCGAGGGCAACAGCCACGTCGAATGGTTCGAAGGGAACTTCGAGGCTTATGAGGAAGATAAGCGCCGCAGACTGGGCGATGCGGCAGATCGGCCGACCAGGTTGGCCTATAAGAAGCTGACCAGATAGCGTTCATCAACCTAGGGGTGAACCTGAACAATCACCCTTACTCTCCATTCACATTCCCGACAGCGCGACTCACTTACATCCATGTCCATAGGTCGCCGCCGATGGTGCGGCGCAGTGAATGGAGATACGGCCATGGCGGTCGGGGTGTTCTTGAAATCGAGTGGAGCCGCAGCGCTGGCGATCAGCGCAGTGTTGCTGACCGTGTCCGCGCCTGCCTATGCGCAGCGCTGGGGCGGGCATCAGGAAGGCGGCCAAGGCGGCGGCGGTGGCTGGCGCGGCGACGGCAATGGCGGTGGCGGTTGGCGCGGTCGCGGCGACGCGGCCCAGGCGGCAGCTCCGGCTGCAGCCCCTGCCCCGGCACCCGCTCCGCAGGCCCCGGCATGGACTGGCGGCGGCAATGGCGGCGATGGCAACAGTTTCCGCTCGCGCGGCGGCTGGGGCGGCAATGCCGCCGCAGCGGCGCAAGCCCCTGCACAGGTTCCGCAGGCCCAGCCATGGAATGGCGGCGGCAATGACAATGGTTTCCGGGGAGGCGGCTTCCGCTCGCGCGGTGGCTGGGGAGGCCAGGCTGCGGCCCAGGCTCCGGCAGCCCCGCAGGTTGCCCAGCAGGCACCGCAAGCCCAGTCGGGCTGGAACGGCGGCGGCCGTAGCTGGTCCGGCGGAAACCGTGGCGGCAACTGGTCTGGTGCCCAGCAGGTCGTGGTTCCGCAGCAACAGCAGCAGCAATCGACGCAGCGCAGTTGGAACCGTGGCGGCAACGGTAGCGGCTGGAATTCGGGCGGCTCGAATGTCGGAGGCTGGGCCAACCGCAATCAGTCATCCGGCGGCTGGTCGGGCGGCAACCGCGAAGGCGGGCGTGAGGCCTGGCGTGGCAATGACAGCTATCGCCAGCAGAACAGCGGCAGGGGCTGGAACAGCAACAACAGCTGGAACAACAACCGCAGCTGGAACGGCAACGGCACCGCCTGGAACGGCAACCGCGGCTGGAACAACAACCGCTGGGACAGCGATCGCAACCGTGGCGACTGGAACCGCGGCTGGCGCAACGATAACCGCTATAACTGGCAGAGTTATCGCAGCAGCAACCGCGATATCTACCGGCTCGGGCGCTATTATTCGCCTTACAGCAACTACAGCTATCGCCGCCTGTCGACCGGCTTCTTCCTCGATCAGCTGTTCTTCGGCAGCAACTACTGGATCGACGATCCGTGGTCCTATCGCCTCCCCGAGGCCTATGGTCCCTATCGCTGGATCCGCTATTACGACGATGCGGTGCTGGTCGATACCTACAGCGGCGAAGTGGTCGACGTGATCTACGATTTCTTCTGGTAACACCGGAAGTACGAGCCGGAGAGTGGACCCCGGCACGAGAGCCCCCGCGAACAATCGCGGGGGCTTTTTCGCGAGCCAGCCGGGCCCTGCCGCAAATCCTGCACGAGACGGCTTTTGGCTTGCTCCCGGCGCGGCTTGCAGTAGTCACCGAAAATCATGCGCTCCAACCCGGCCAAAATTGCCCCGCACACCGCCCCGCAGACCGACAAGGCCGCATTGGCCGCCATCGGACGCAAGGTGCGCGCGCGGCTCGCGGCGGATCCGGGAGTCTATCATGTGCCCTGCGACAAGGCCGAAATCTATGCGCTCGCTGATTTCCTGAGCCCGGCCGAATGCAGCGAACTGATCACAATGATCGATGTGGTCGCGCGGCCCTCGTCGGTGTTCGAAGGCCCCGCCGGCGCGAGCTATCGCAGCTCCTATTCGGGCGATGTCGATCCTGACAGCAGCTTCGTGAAGATGATCGAGCGACGGATCAGCGATCTGATGGGGATCGATCAGACCTGGGGCGAAACCTTCCAGGGCCAGCGCTATGGACCGGGACAGGAGTTTCAGGGGCACTACGACTGGTTCGATACCTCGGCCACCTATTGGAAAAAGGAAACCAAAGTGGGCGGCCAGCGCAGTTGGACGGCAATGGCCTGGCTGGGCGAGCCCGAAGAGGGCGGCGAAACCAATTTCTCGCGGCTCGGCATCTCGTTCCCTTCGCAGGCCGGCACGCTCCTCATGTGGAACAATGCCAGGCCCGATGGCACGGTGAACTATGACGTACTGCACGCCGGCATGCCGGTGGTGCGCGGGGTCAAATATGTCATCACCAAGTGGTTCCGCGTCCGGCGCTGGTTATAGCCGGAATGGGGGGGCGCAAACATTCTCACTTGATCGGACTGGCGCTGGCGGCCGTGCTGGCTGGCCTGCCGGTCGCATCGCAGGTGCACGCCGCCACTCCAGCCGGCGCGGCGGACAATGCTGAGGACCTGCGGCTCGATCGCATTTTCGGCGACGATGCCGCGCGGGAAGACCTGCTCGATCCGCTGGTTGCGCTCTATCGCGGCAAGAAGGCCGATGCAGGCTCGCTGTCACAACTGTTCAGCGATGCGCTCGATCGCCGCCGACAGGCCTCGGCGCGCCAGGCCCTGCGCGAGCTCGCCCGCATCGACCGCGCCCGGCTTCGGAACGAAGGCCAGATTTCCTACGACGTCTTCCGCCGCGCCAAGCAGCAGGAATATGACTGGCTGCAGCCCGATATCCGGACCCTGACGGCAGTTCGCCCGCTTACCCATTTTGGCGGGCTGCACGTCGAGTTTCCAACCCTTATGGCCTTCGGCGGGGCACTGCCCTATGCCACGGAAAACGATTATCGCACTGCGCTGGCGCTCGACGGAGCCTTCGCACCGGTGCTCGACAATGCCGTTGCGCGGTTTCGCCAAGGCATGGCGAGCCAGGTGGTCGAATCCAAGCTGACCGTGCGCAACATGATCGTCCAGATCGACGGGATCCTTGCCCAGCCGGTCCAGCAATCGCCGTTCTATTCGCCGGTGCTGAACTTTCCCGCCAGCGTGCCGGAAGCTAGTCGCGCCCAGTTGCGCGAGGCCTTTGGCGCGGTGGTCCGCGACTCCATTCAACCGGCCTATCGCCGCCTGCGCAATTTTCTGGCTGACGAATACCTGCCCGCCGCGCGCGAGGCACCCGGGCTTTCGGCAATGCGCGGCGGCAGCGGGCTCTATCGGCGGCTTATCGAGCGCGAGACGACGCTGAGTCTTGATCCCGAAGCCGTGCACCTGTTGGGTCTCGGCGAAGTCGCCCGCATCCAGCGGGACATGGAAGGGGTCAAGCGCGAGCTCGGCTATCAAGGGCCTTTGCGACAGTTTTTCGATGCGATCCGCAGCGATCCGGCCTGGCATCCCAAAACGCGCGAGGAACTGGCCGGGGGCTATGCCCGCGTCGCCCGTGCTGTCGATGCCCAGATCCCGCGGTTCTTTTCGCGGGTGCCCCGGGCCAAGCTGCTGATCGAGCCCTACCCCGCCTATCGCGAGCGCTTCGAGGCCAGCGGCAGCTATAACCAGGGCTCAGCCGATGGCACGCGGCCGGGGGTGTTCTATTACAACACCTATGACCTGCCGAGCCGGTTCCTTTCAGGGATAACCACGCTCTATCTCCACGAAGGCGTGCCCGGGCATCACTTCCAGATCAGCCTTGCGCAGGAAAACCGCAGCCTGCCCGATTTCCAGCGTCTCGACGGCAACAATGCCTTCGTCGAAGGCTGGGGGCTCTATGCCGAAACGCTCGGCTACGAAATGGGGCTCTACAAGGACCCCAAGCAGCACTGGGGCACGCTCGACGACGAAATGCTGCGCGCGATGCGGCTGGTGGTCGATACCGGCTTGCACGCCAAGGGCTGGAGCCGTGAGCAGGCAATCGACTATATGCTCGCCAATTCGGGCATGGGGCGGACGGACGCAACAGCGGAAGTGGAGCGCTATATTGCCAACCCGGCGCAGGCGCTGAGCTACAAGATCGGCGGGCTGACGATCCAGCGACTGCGCAAGAAGGCGGAGGCGGCGCTGGGGCCGCGCTTCGATATCCGTGCCTTCCATGAGCAGATGCTGGGCAGCGGGGCCTTGCCGCTGCCGGTGCTTGAGGCGAAGATCGATCGCTGGATTGCCTTGCAGCGCTAGCCGCTAGCTCTGCGATTCCGGCAGCCGCAGCACCATGCCTTCCATTTCCTCCACCACCGGCACCTGACACGACAGGCGCACGCCGTCACCTTGCTCCTCCCAGTAGTCGAGCATTTCGGTCTCGCTATCGCGCGGGGGCGGCATCAGCCCTGCCCATTCGGGATCGAAATAGATGCGGCAGGTGCCGCAGGCGCAGTTGCCGCCGCATTCGGCGAGCACGCCGGGCACATTGGAAGCCACAGCATTCTTCATCAGCGACAGGCCGGGCTTGGCCTGAACTTCGGTCTCGCTGCCGTCGAATTCGACAAAGGTGATCTTGACCATCGCGCCTGGCCCTCAGATCCGGTCGAACAGCATATGCTGCTCAAGCACGCCATAGAGCGAATAGTTGGGCAGATACTGGAACGGACAGGCCACGGCGGGATCGTGCTTGGCGGGATCGAGCCGCACGTTCTTGATCCGCTGCAGCAGCCGCTCCATCGCCACGCGCCCTTCGGCGCGCGCGAGCGGTCCGCCGGCGCAGGCATGCAGGCCGCGTCCGAAAGTGACATGCTGGCGCACGTTCTTGCGATCGACGTCAAACGCATGGGGATTGTCGAACTTGGCGGGATCGCGGTTCATGCCGGCGATGTTGAGCATGACATGCTGGCCCGGCTCGAAAGTGAAATCGCCC
>Ga0114974_10003364_pt1 | contig 12055 bp, 15 predicted proteins | sample S_130206_EF_Meta_FD_87318 | JGI IMG/M metagenome (GOLD analysis project Ga0114974, IMG submission 87318) | Freshwater microbial communities from Lake Simoncouche, Canada to study carbon cycling - S_130206_EF_MetaG | ecosystem: Environmental > Aquatic > Freshwater > Lake | place: Lake...
GTATTCAGCCTCTGTATGTCCTTTTTTCAATGTAATAGCTGGTGTTTCTACATCATCTTCATCCTGACTAAAATAACTAGCAGGTGTAGCATATGTAATATTAGCACATATAATGTTAGCACCATATAGACGCTTGAGTGTATCAAGCTTACCTAATAACTCTTCTTTAGCATTTGACATAGTTAATCGTTTAAGTTTTGAAATTGTAGGTTAGCTTGGTCAGAATCCTCTTCATGTGATGATAAGCCAAGACTAATTGATTTGCCATGGCAAACTATCTGATTATCAGCATTTATGTAGAAAAAGCCTGCTGATATAGGATTTAAATGTTTAAACTCTGAATGAACAATAATCTCAGGAAAGAGTATTATCTCTCCTTGTGAGGTTGTAATATACTTACCTTTCATAATGTGTAAAGTGTTTGATTAATAATATGTAAAGCGAATATATAGCCTAATGTTGCCTCAGCTGTATATTCTAATGTATTCATATGCAACAAATTACATCCTAAACATGCTTCAGCCCTGAGCATATCATTTAACTGTAAGTCAGTAGACAGTTATACAGCCATGTTATAATAGGATGCAAAATCCCTCTGTACTCAAATGTGAGGTAGGTAGTCATTTAATCCTCATCTCATCTGTCTATCCTTGGGAAATAGAAATGGTACATTATAACATGTCAGAATTAAATGACTCATTAAACTCATTAGCCATATCACCATTAAGAGTTGTTGAACTATATAGGTTATTCAGTCTATCTTTATAACCTGCTAATTCCTTCTCAAGAAGTTCTATTGATTCTTTCTGTTCCTCAACCCAATAATTATACTCAAGTCTATTCTGATAGGCATCAGATACATCTTCTATATCTTCATAACTCATTGCTGGTTTAGAAGTGTTAGCTAATGTATATTTAGCACTATCAAGTTCAGCAGCTGTTTCAGTTATTACTGCAAGTAGTTCTGTTCTGTTCATATAAATGTTATTTAATGCTATATATATTGTTTGTATAGCTGTTATTAATGTTGTGTCAAAATGTGGGTATAAGTGGAGAAAGAGTACACACCACCTCTCACAGCAACAGATAAAATGTTGAATATCAATGTGTTGTCTCTCTTTTTACGCAACAAAGGTTCTATGCAAGTATAGAAAACAAGAGAACAGGCTTGTTAGCCCATTCTCTTGTTAATGCTTTGATTACAAAGCAAGTAATTCTTCTGGCAAGAACTCTTCGCTTCTCTCGTAAGAGACAACTTTGATGTCCTTCATTGCAATCTCTTGAACTGCACCTGTTCCTGGCATTGAGACAAAGGTGATACCTTCTTCATTCTCAAGCAATGACAAGCCTGCAATCTCGTGGATTGTAATCTTGCCTGCTCTAATCTCTTTACTCAATTGAGCACTACAAGAAACAACACCACTATTACCCTTGCTGTCTTTTAACAACAATGCAACACGCTTCGCAGGGTCGTTCAAGTTCTTTCTGATGAAAGAGATAGAACCATTCTTGCCAACTAAATTAGCAATTGTACCATTGTCAGTTAATTCTCCTGACTGTCTTGTGTAGGCAGATAATTTGAATGCCATAGTTTTCTGTTTTTGTTTTTAATTAATAATGTCAAGCGATGGGAGGGGTATCCCAACACTCTCAATTCTAGGAGGGGTATCAATGGGGAGTAGGCTCCCCTCCCATGGATACAATAAGAATGGGGGCTAGTAGAAAATTTTGGGTGCTAGGGGGGATGGGCTGATAAGAATAGGGGCATATTAGGAAAATTGTGTACATGGTCAAAGCAGGGGATGGTTCCATGGGGAACTGAGTTTGCATGAATTTTTCCAAAGGTTTCATGCAGACTTCCAGGTTTGGCTGTGTTTTACTTCCTGATTTGTCCAGTTTATTATATAAAAGACTGGACATTTGTTACACTTATATATAAATAGGTAACACAGCTTTTGTAAAGCTACAGCTTTACCCATCTTACGTTTTGTCAAGCTATAGCTTTACATATTGTTCACATTTTCCTTCTGTTCACGTATTCGTGAACAAGCTTTATTTGTGAACATAATGTGTCTTATAAGGGATAGGCTACCCTTTGTAATGTTGCTTTTATGACACATTATGATATGTCTTTACATATAATGATGGGATTTTCCAACAGATTATATGTTATAGCATATATGTCAGGATGGACCTGGCACAGGTGCTATGAAACGTAATGTCCCTTATAACACCCAATAGAGTATAGTTTTGTCCCTTATATGGGACATTATACCCTATCGTGTATAATAACGATAATTCAGGTTATCGTGCATATCCATGATTATAATATCTTGTTGTATCAAAACTAGAAAATCCTGCAAGTTTTGATAATAGGCAAAAATAAATTTGGTGGGTAATATATTTTCACACTACCTTTGAGGGTGGAGGGTGGGGAATAAACTCCAATCCTCGTCAAACAAGCTTAGATATGATGATACTTTATGGAGTTATGATGATTGTGCTGATATTGATAATAGCTGTTGTAGCTTATGGGTTTGTATGTTTTGAAGAGTGGGAGATAGGTATAGAATTCCTACCTAAGGATTACAACAACTTTGAGCTAGGAGTGTCTAATAGAAACTACACCCTTACAGATGGTGGTCTGGAACAGGAGCTTAGGATAGGGCTTCTTTTGTTTTGCTTTATAGCTGTATTCAGAAGATTTGATGCATAATATAGCATTAACTTTCCTTATAACTAAAATAGTTATTTGTAGATCGTAAAGATATCCATACCTTTGTGTGTCAACTAATTATGGAAACCAACTCAACAAAACCTATTGTACAGCGACTGAAGACATCAGTCATAGACAACTATGCTCTGGCAGAGAAGTATTACAGGCTGTTGTCAGCTGTGAACAGTTTGAAGCTTACGAATAGGGAAGTTCAGCTAATAGCTTTTACAGCTATAAAGGGGAACATAAGCTATGCTAACATACGTAAGGAGTTTTGTGAAAGGTACGAGAGTACAGCCCCAGCCATTAATAACATCATCTCCAAGCTAAAGAAGATGGGGGTTTTTGTAAAGGATGGGACAAAGGTGAAGGTGAATCCTGTTATATTGTTAAACTTTGACAAGAATATTGTATTACAAATAACGCTGCTACATGGATAAGCCTATAAGTATGTCTGTTAAAGACTACCTTATCAGAACCCTGGCAGTGAAGATAATGGTCTCTGAGAAAGTGATTGAAACCATTGTGAACCATCAGTTCCAATCTGCCAATGAGGCAATGGACCTCCACAATAGCATTGAAGTTTCTGGATTTGGGAAGTTTTATTTCAACAATAAAAAGGCCAAGAAAAGGATTATATCCTTAATTGGTAAAAAGCAAATGATGGAAAGCCATCTAGCTAACCCAAACGCAACAGAACAAAAGAAACACGCAGCTAAGGTGACACTTGATAAAACAGAGACATTGATCAACTTTCTCAAAACCAAAATTACAGATGATGAAGATTAACTTCTCCCAAATGTATGAAGGTTGGAAGAATAACCTTTTTCCAGCCAAAGAACTAAGAAGCTATATAAAGGATGTTAGTAATGAGAGAATGTCTATATGTGAAGACTGTGCTTTGATATCTACAAAACATAAGACAGTAAGACCAGACGTTCATTGCACAGACTGTGGTTGTACACTAGCTGCTAAAACAAAATGTTTATCTTGTGAATGTCCTCTTAAAAAATGGGAAGCTGTAATGAGCTCTAGAGAAGAAGAGGAATCACTCAAAAAAGAAATCTATGGAAAATAGAGAGATAAGGATTCAAAAGATACCATTAGACAGGCTGATTGATACGCTTGTTGATCTGTATAATCAGGGAGTGGATTATATTGATATATCAGGGGTACCTGGTGAAGAGTTTGATAGGATGGCTATTGTCTTCACTAAAGACTACATGACAGAAGAAGGAGCAAAGACTATTGATAAATTTGAGGAGACATTAGACTTACAGATAAAACACCCAAAACTAACTGACGAGGATTTAAACCAATTAATATGAGTAAAAAGACTCCATATATAGAAGTCATTACTATTCTACAAGAACTAAATAAGAGCTTTCCTACATATAACATTGGAAGACATCTAGCTACAGCTCTTGATGGATATGGTGACATTTGGGGCATAACAGATAAAGAACTTGCGTTTGTTCTAAGCAAATATAAGTCTGAGATAGAGATGGATGTTCCCCATACAGATGAGTCTGAATTAGAAAAGATCATCAAAGAAGGCATGGATCTTGATAACATTCTAAAAGAAGAGGAAGAAGATGGCAACTATTAAAAAAACTACATACATAAATACAGAGCTTGAATGGGCTGAATCACAGCTTATTTCATGGAAAGCTTATGTAAATGCAAACCCACTACATGAATTGAAAGATAGGATTGAGTGGAAACCTACAGCTAAAGGAGGACTTTTACCTATGGTCATAGCATCTATTGAAGCACAAGGTAAGTTTGTACAAGAGACAATGAAGAACTACTTAGCCTTAGTAGAGGTGGTAGACAAATTAAGGAATGCTGAAGAAGCTAAGGTGGAGATTAGAGGTAAGGGTGAGTTATCTGGATCAGCTGAAGAGTTCCTTAAAAATAGACGATGAACATACAAACTATAGACTATAAGGATTGGTTCATTAACCAGAAAAGAATCCCTGATAGAAATAGTGAAGAGTGTAAACCTTTTCATGATTTTCATAAGGATCTTTGTTTGAATGGTGCAATGATGGGTGGGGTTTATATTAACCCCTTTCTTTATTGGCACCTAAACATCTGGCACACAGAAGTGGATGTAATTGATAGTTATGGGAGGATTGCACAGAAATATGCCAATCCCCTATTGAGAGATAATGAATGGCTTGTGACGAACGAAATTGACAGAGCTCAAAAAGATAAAAGAGGCTTAGTCATTCTAGGTATTAGACGTTTTGCCAAGTCTGTTTTAGAAGCATCCTATATAGCATGGGGTGCGACCTTTGATGAAAACAGCCAAAATATTATTGCAGGCTTAAATGCCCCAGATATTAAACTGATTACTGATAAGATTGATAAAGGATTGAATTTCATTCCTGAATATTGGAGGTGGCAGAGAATTGAGGATAATTGGAAGAACCAAGTGACTCTAGGTATAAAGACCAAGTCTGGTGAACGTATCCCTTTCTCTTCCATTCTAATACGTAACCTTGATGAAGGTAATAATGAAGAGGCAATTGCAGGTACAAAACCACGTAAATTAATTATAGATGAGATTGGTAAAGGAAATTTCCTTAGAGGTTTACAGGCAGCTATTCCAGGTTTCACTACACCCTTTGGCTGGGGATGTTCTCCAATTCTCACTGGTACTGGTGGGGACATGAAGAAATTCATGGACGCTAAGTCCTTGATGTTTGACGTAGACAACTTTAATTTCCTTACATATAATAATGAGAAAGATGACAAACGCATTCATGGTTTGTTCATCCCAGCCAAGTATAGAATGGAGGCAAAAGAAGATTCTACACTAGGAGCATACTTAAATGAACCACTAAGTTCAGACCTATATCAGGTGAAGATGCTTGTTAGTAATGAAGACAAAGCTCTTCAAATAACCAATGATAATCTAAACAGACTTAAAAAAGCTGGAGATAGAATAGCCTATTTAAAAGAGAAGATGTACTACCCAATGGAGGTGGATGACATCTTTTTAAATGAGGATACAAACATCTTTGATATTGAGATAGCTAAGAGACAGAAGAGTAAATTATTACAACAAGAAAGAACAGGAACTCCTATTATATTGTTTAATGATGAGGGAACTATAAAGCATGAGTTTACAGACAAGCTCCCTATTACAAACTTCCCTCTGAAAAACTCAGATCAGAAAGATGCACCTGTCGTAATATATGAATTCCCTATAGACAATCCTCCTTATGGATTGTACGTAGCTGGAGTTGATCCCTACAGACAAGGTAAATCTGCTTATTCAAGTTCACTAGGATCTGTATACATATATAAGAGGATGCATGAAATTAGTGGAGAGAAGTATCAGGATATGTTCGTAGCTTCGTATTGTGCAAGACCTGATAAGAAAGAAATTTGGGAAGAACAAGCTAGACTTCTTATCAAGTATTACAATGCTAGAACACTTTGTGAGAATGATGATATATCATTTATAGAATATATGAAAGCTAAAGGAGATGCACACTATCTTGAGAAACAACCTGAATGGTTGAAGGAGATTGTACCAAACACCACTGTAAAAAGAGACTATGGTATACATCGTTCAAGTGATAAGATAATTGAGTACCTTCACACTTGCTTAAAAAAGTATATGGAGAATGCCATATTCAAAGAGAAGAATGATGCTGGTGAAGTGATTAGAGAAGTGTTAGGTGTAAGTAAGATATTTGATCCTGTATTGCTTGAAGAGATTATTCAATACAATGATTCAGGTAACTTTGATAGAATCATTGCTGCTGAATTAGCCATAGCACAAGCTTTGAAGATGGACCCAATAATGGGTAAGATAGGAGGTACATCAGATGAGAGAGTGGCATCTATGTTTAACAAGAGGAAGAATAATATACTTTTCACTGAGGCTAGAGGAAATATGTTTGGAAGATCAAAAAATAAATATAAACGCAATAAATTGTTTTCATAATGGCAATTATAAGATATACGAAAGACGCTACCATAAGGTATGCCTATTTAAACATATTCCCAGATCAGTTCAAAACTGATAAGGAAAAGCAGGATGAGAGTTGGGTGAAGAACACAATGGACTACTTTGCAAACAAAGCCTATGCTGAATATGTTAAGAGTAGGGATACGTTTGTAAAGAACTATGATCTTATTAAAGGTATTTTAAGAAGAGAGGATTTTTATCAAGAACCAGAAGTTAGAAGTTTTACAGATGTACTTACATCAGACTTAGAGCTACCTGCCTATGTAAAACACTATTCTATAATGACCACTCCTATCAATGAACTAGTAGGAGAGATTAGTAAACGACCAGATGCATTTCGTGTCAAAGCATTTGATGATGATAGTAAAGCTGAGGAGTTAGAGTTTAAAACTGAGATGTTAAATAACTACATCATCAGTCAAGCTAAGATGAAGATACAGGAAAAAGCTATGGCTGAAGGTCAAGAGATTGAAGATGATGAGCTAACTCAGATGACTCTTGAAGAAGTGAAAGATGAATTAGACTCTTATACATCTACAGCAGAGAAGTGGGCAAACCATATTCTTACATCTCAGAAGGTTGAGTTTAATATAAAAGAGAAAGGAGAAGATTCATTCAGAGACTTATTAATCTCTGCTAGAGAGTTCTTCCATATATATGAGGATAATTCAAAGCTTGGTTTTAATATAGAAGTGGCTAATCCCAAGAACACTTGGTTCTTAACCACTCCTGATAGAAAGTGGATTTCTGATCCTACAGGTCGTGCACAAGGAGCGTATGCTGCTGGTATTGTACAGGTTATGGAACTTTCAGAAATCATTGAAGCTATTCCTGACTTAACTAAAGATGAAATAGATCACTTACGTAGTTCATTACAAGACTATGGATTGATCAATGTACGTGAATCAAACTTAGGTAACCCTAACGCAATTCCAGGTCAAGACTCTGTACAATATGATACATATGATCCTCTTGTTCTACAAACTAGAATGATCATTGAATCTGAAATGAAAGAGAACAATGATGGACTTAAAGATTTCTTAGGACTAACGTCAAACGTTAGCTCATTTGGTTATAAGTATGTTGTTGTTAGAGCTTATTGGATATCCAAGAAGAAGATTGGTAAACTAATCTACCTAGACGAAATGGGAAATGAGCAATCTATGCTTGTTGATGAAAACTATAAGTCTGGAACTATTCCTACACAAGAATCATTAGAGTGGGGTTGGATCAATCAATGGTATCAAGGTATTAAGATTGGACCAGACATCTACCATATTAAACCATATAAGTTATTACCTTACTGTCCTATCATTGGTCAAACCTTTGAGGTGAAGAATACAGAAGCTAAGAGCTTAGTAGATATGATGAAACCTTTCCAGGTGATATACAACGTTTGTATGAACCAATTGTATAAGCTTCTTGAGAAGGAAGTGGGTAAGGTGCAATTGATGTCTATCAGACATATTCCTATTCCTAAGGATGGAGATGCCCAAGATGCTCTTGATATTTGGGAAATGGAAGCTCGTAATAGAGGAGTGGTATTTATTGATGACAGCCCAGAGAACTTAAAGAGTCCATCTAGCTTTAACCAATTTACTAGCCTTGACCTTACACGTACACAGGAGATCCAAGCAAGATATACTTTAGCACAACAAATAAAGAATGAGTGTTGGGAACTAATAGGTATGTCAAGACAAAGACTTGGATCTATAACTGCTAGCGAATCAGCTACAGGTACTAACGCAGCTATTACACAATCTTATGCTCAGACAGAACCTTTGTTTGTAGCACATGAATATATTATGGGTCAGCTTTACCAAGCCATCATTGATGCAGCTTTGTATGTAGAAGCTAAGAAACCACAATCAACTATATCTTACATTACTAATGAAGGAGAGTCTGCATTTGTATCTGTAAATGGTACAGACCTTAGATTTAGAGATTTGAAAGTTTACTTAACTAACAGACCTGAAGATAGAGAAGCATTCAATGAAATCAGAGGATTGTCTCAAGCTGTTATTCAGAATGGTGGATCTTTACATGATGTAATTGAGCTTTACAGTACCAACTCAATCAGACAGATGAAGAAGGTATTCAAGACGCTTAAAGAAAGACAAGAAGAAATACAAAATCAGCAATTACAACAGAAGCAACAAGAACTTGAGCAACAACAACAACTTGGTCAAGCTCAATTACAATTGCAACAACAACAACAAGCAGAGAGGATTGCTAATGAAAACTACAATGCTGAGATGGATAGAATCAATAAGAAAGAAATTGCTCTTATTGCAGCAGAGTCTAAGAGTGGTCCATTGTCAGATATTGATTCGTCAGGAACTCCTGATGTATTGGAAATCAGCAAGTTAGCTCTAGCACAAACCAAAGCCCAAAAAGATTATCAGACTAAGTTGTCTGATATTCAAAACAAACATACAATGGCAATGGAAAAACTTAACGTAGAAAAAGAGAAGATTAAAGTGAGCAGAGAGAACCAAGCAAACGATTTGGCTATTGCTAAGGAAAATGCCAAGGGAAGAGCTAAGAAAACTAAATAATTATGTTTGATAAACTGATTGAAATCCTATCACACTGGTGGTACCAGATAATACCTTTTATTATAATCAGAGATTATGAAGAGGCTGTGTTACTTAGGTTTGGTAGATTTCATTCAGTTCTTAAGCCAGGGATACATTTAAAACTTCCCTTCTTTGATGAGGTGATAGATCAACATGTGGTAGTTACCACATTAAGTCTAGACGCTCAGTCTTTATATACAAAGGACAAACAGAACATTGTGGTGAAGGGACTTATTAAATATAAGATAGCAGATGTCAAAACATTCCTTCTTGAAGTGTATGATGCCCAAGATGCCCTATCAGATATGTCTCAAAGCATAATCAAAAACGTTATTATGTCTATGACCTTGGAAGAATGTACAGATACAGAACTTGATAACACTCTTACTAAGAAAGTGAGAGTGGAAGCAAAGAAGTGGGGGGTTGAGGTTCAGCAAGTTACACTTACAGATATTGCCCCAATAAGAAGCTATAGACTAATAAATGACAATTTCACTAACAAATTAGATTAGAGTAAAAAATATTAATGCTATATTATGCTGAATAATAGCCTATATAGAGCCTTGTCTCTTTGCTATTACATTAACTTAATATACTTTTACACCTTGAAAACCAAATAAATACAACTACATATGGCTGAAAATCTAGATATTCCCCAAATGGGTAACTTTAGTATTCAAGATACTATGGACATGGGTATGGGTAACCAAGAGTTATTAAATGACTTATTGAGCCCTGATAGTGCAACATCTAATCCTGATGATATTCAGGATATTAAAAATGATCCTGCTCCTGTTCCAACTAAGAAAACTACTTCTAAACAACCAGCTGCTTCAGAGCCTGCTCCAGAAGAAGATAAGAAAGATGAACCTGTTAAAGGAATTCAAGACTTCTTATATGGAGAAGATGATGATGAAGAAGATGATGAAGATGAACCAGCACCAGCACCAGCTAAAAAAACTGCTGCACAAGGTACTGATAATCAAGAAGATAGTGATGAAGAAGGTGAAGAAGAAGGTGCAAACCAATTCACTGCTTTGTCAAGAGACCTTTTCAAACTAGGTGTTTTCTCTAAAGAAGATGATGAAGAAGAAGATGCAGCAATAGAAACCCCAGAAGCTTTCTTGGAAAAGTTCCAAGCAGAGAAGAAGAAAGGAGCTATTGAAATTGTAAACAACTTCATTGGTCAATTTGGAGATGATTATCAACAAGCATTTGATGCCATATTTGTAAAAGGTGTAGATCCTAAAGATTACTTTGGTACCTACAATCAGATTCAATCTTTCACAGATATGGATCTTAGCCAAGAAAGTAACCAAGTATCTGTTATAAGACAAGCTCTTACAGATCAAGGTTTTGAAAAAGAAGATGTAGATACAGAAGTTGAAAGACTTAAAAACTATGGTGACCTTGAGAACGTTGCTACCAAGCACCACAAAGTATTAGTAAAGAAAGAATCTGCAAAGCTCCAACAAATGGAGCAACAAAAAGAATCTCAATTACAACAGCAACAGGCTATCAAACAGCAGTATTATCAAAATGTAAACAATGTTTTACAGGAGAAGATCAAAGCTAAAGAGTTTGATGGCATACCAATTAATCCTAAACTGGCTGGTGAACTACAAGATTTCCTAGTAACAGACAAGTACAAAACAAATTCAGGTGAGACTCTCACAGACTTTGATAAGACTATTCTGGAGCTGAAACGTCCTGAGAATCATGCAACAAAAGTAAAGCTTGCGTTAATCATGAAGATAATGGAGAAAGATCCTACATTATCTACTATTCAAAAGACAGGTATTACCAAAAAGTCAAATGAATTATTTGGTGAGGTTGCCAGACAAGCCCAGAAGAGTTCAGTGAAATCCAAACCATCAACTAAACCCAATTCTTGGTTTCAATAACAATTTTATATAACAAAAATTAAAAAAGAATAACAAATGGCAATTCAAACAATCCCAGGTTTAACTGGTTTTACCTATGCTAGAGTCGCTTCTATGGACAAGCGTGCAGTAGGTAAATTGACTGATGCAAACCACTTGGAAAGCTTTCACTCAACTGAGCCTGCTGATTATGATAAAAAGATCATCAGTTTGTATACTCAGAGTTCTTTGTACAGTAATGATTTCTTAGACATGATTAACAAGTCTACTCCTTACTACATTGACAATAATAGTGATGCTTGGAAGTGGCAAGTACAAGTACCTTACAAGTTTCCAAAAATCATTGACGTCCCAACTTCAACACAGGAATTAAACAAGCCTGGTATTGATGGTCAAGAATTTCAATTAGTGATTGACACTAATGAGTTCTCTAAGAACGCAATCATCTCTGTAGGTACTCGTCAATATGGTCCACGTTTTTACGTAGTAAAAGATCCAGTTCCTTGGAACGTAGGTTTCTTGTACAGTTTCACATTAGTAAGTGACAACCCAACTGTAGATTTCGTAAGCTCTACCTTCTTACAAGTTGGTATTGAATTAGAATTAGTTGATGCTGCTATTGGTGAATTTGATCAAGACTTATTAGGTCTTCCTCGTTTAGGTGAGCAAATCACAATGTTTGAATCTTTGGGTTCTGCATATGGTTATGAGCACAAAATTACTGAGTGGGCTGATGACAAAATGATGAGAGATAGCAAAGGTAACGCATTAGATATCTTAGTGTATGCTCCTCAAAGACGTAACCAATTACCTTTAACTCGTAATGATGTTAAATGGGAACCATTTATTGAGTTCTGGATGCGTAAGTCTATGTTAGAATTAAAAGTTA
>Ga0114974_10003368_pt1 | contig 12048 bp, 9 predicted proteins | sample S_130206_EF_Meta_FD_87318 | JGI IMG/M metagenome (GOLD analysis project Ga0114974, IMG submission 87318) | Freshwater microbial communities from Lake Simoncouche, Canada to study carbon cycling - S_130206_EF_MetaG | ecosystem: Environmental > Aquatic > Freshwater > Lake | place: Lake...
CTGGGTAATCCAGGAGATCAATACGCTGCCACACGTCATAACATCGGCCAGATGGTGATTGATGAATTAGCTCGTCGCCATTCAATTAAGTTTTCTTCACACAAGTCTCGGACGGATATCGCCGCATATAAATTAGATGCAGGCACACATTCAATAATTCTCGCAAAATCAAAAAGTTATATGAATGAAACAGGCGGACCAATTAAAGCTCTTGCAAATTTCTATTCAATTGAGCCAGAAAACATAATTGCTTTGCATGACGAATTAGATATTCCCTTTGCCGCAATTCGTACCAAGCTTGCTGGCGGCGACAACGGTCATAATGGTTTGAAATCAATGACTTCATCATTTGATGGACCTGATTATTACCGTGTTCGCTTAGGAATTGGTCGACCAATGGGACAACAAGATCCTGCAGATTTTGTCCTGAAGGCTTTCTCAAAAATAGAGCAAAAGGATTTAGCTGAATTTATTGATCGCGGAGCAGATGTCGTTGAATCGCTGATTACAAAAGGTTTAGAAGCAACACAATCTGCACATAACAGCTGATTAACCAGAATAGCGAAATCAACCAGTATTACGAAGTCCAGCTGCAACACCATTTATTGTTAACAATAGTGCACGACGCAAAACAGGATCTGCTGATTCACCTGCATCACGAACGCGCTTTAACAAATTTATTTGCAAAAGATGTATTGGCGAAAGATACGCATCACGCACCTGCAATGTTCTGGCAAGAATTTCTTGATCGCCCAGCAATGTCTTCTTGTGGGTAAGCTTCAAAATCTCTTCTACAGTTAAATCAAACTCAGCTGTAATTTCAGCTAAGAAGTGATGAAGTTCTGCCGGTACAAGAGTTTCAACATAACGCTTTGCAAGTTCCAAATCAGTCTTTGCTAGTGTCATTTCAACATTGCTGATAAAGGTTGTGAAGAAATGCCAATCCTTGAGCATTAACTGCAGCAGCTCTGAATGCCCCGCTTCTCGTGCAGCTTTTAAGCCTGAGCCGACGCCAAACCAACCAGGCACGATCTGACGTGATTGGGTCCATCCAAACACCCATGGGATCGCGCGCAATGAAGCAAGACCACCTGCAGCATCTGGGCGACGTGAAGGGCGTGAGCCCAAGAACATATCGCCAAGTTGTTCCACAGGGGTTGATGAATAAAAATATGCAGGTAGATCTGGTTGATCTATTAATGAGCGGTATTGCTTGAACGATGCATCGCTGATCAACTGCATGCAATCGCCCCACGCTTTTAACTCTGTTGGTGTCTGCCGTGGACCACGATTTAAAACGGTTGCCTCTAATGAAGCGGCCAGAGTTAACTCAACATTTTCACGAGCAAGAGATGGCAGCGAGTACTTATCGCTAATTACTTCGCCTTGCTCTGTCATCTTTATCTGACCATCAACTGATCCCCAAGGCAATGCGATCAACGCATCATATGTTGGTCCGCCGCCGCGCCCAACAGAACCACCACGACCATGGAACAAGCAAAGTTTTACGCCGAATTTGATCGCAACATCTCGCAAAGATCGTTGCGCGCGATGGATCTCCCATTGGCTGGTAGCGATACCGGCATCTTTATTGGAATCTGAATACCCAAGCATCACTTCTTGCACATCTCCGCGCAAAGCAACAACCTCGCGATAAGCAGGATTACTTAAAAGCTTTTCAAGAATTTCTCCTGCGGCGCGAAGTTCTGCAACAGTTTCTAATAACGGCGCAAATCCGATACTTGCCTTCTTATCTTTTAGTGAGACAAGGCCAGCATGCTGGGCAATAACTACTGCAGCTACTAAATCATCCGCGCCTTTTGTCATCGAAACGATGTAGGTTTCAATCGCTTCTGGTCCAAAGCGATCAATCAAATCATTGATTGCGATAAATGTATCTATAGTTTTCTTGCCTGATGCATCCAATATTGATGTGTCAAAAATTGTAGTTTCAGCAAGCACCTTGGTAAGCACTTCGAATTTTTCATCATGGGACTTTTCAAGATATCCATTAATGCCAGATATCTGCTCCAAAACATGGTGATGAGCATCTGAGTGCTCACGAACATCCATCGTTGCGTGTGTAATCCCAAATGCCGCAACAGTACGAATAGTGCGCTCAAGTAAGCCAGTAGCAATCAATTCACCACGGTGTGCCAATAAGGAATCACGCATCAGCATGAGATCTGCCAGAAGTTCGGCTGTGTTTGCGTAATCTCGATTAGGTACATGTGCCGCCGCTTGTGCATGCCGATCGCGCGTGAGTGCTAAACGGTGCACAATTGCTGTCGCCTTCAAGCGGTACGGCTCTTCTGCATTAAGACGCAAGAATCGAGGCTCAAACTCAGGAAGGTTCGCTAAATCCTTTTCTACAGAAGCGGAGAGCTGAGGTGTTGCCCCAACAATCTTGGTCGAAACAGAAAGCATCTGACGCAAATCATTCATTGCAGCAATCGTTACACGAATTGCATGGCCAACTTGCAAAACCATGGCATCGGTTGTTACTTGCGCAGTGATATTTGGGTTTCCATCACGGTCTCCACCGATCCAGTTACCAAAGGACAATGGGCGAGCGGTGATAGGAACCTCAACATCAATGCGCTTCATTTCCTTAGCAAAATCATTCAAAACTTCTGGAACAGTTTGGGTAAATAAGTCATCGAGATAGTACAAAGCGTTGAGAGCTTCATCCAAAGGTTCTGGACGACCCAAACGAAGTTCATCTGTCTGCCACAATAAATCAATGGTTTCGGCCAAACGATCTTGCTGCGATGGATTTCGTGGATCATCCAGTAAGTCTGCAATGCTTCCCAATTTATTTAATACAGATCGCCGTGCCGCTTCAGTTGGATGAGCAGTAAAAACAGGGCGCACTGACATTGCACTTACCCATTGCGCAATCTCTTCTTTACTTAATTCATGTCCAGGTGTTTGATCTTTTAGCGCAACTTCGATGCGATCAACTGCGCGAGCTAACCACGAACCACCTGTAGCGCGTGCATCAGCCAAAACGCGGGCACGGTGCACTTGTTCCGTAACATTTGCTAAGTGGAAATAAGTGCTAAATGCCCGTACTAACTGAACAGAATCTTCCACTGAAAGTTTCGCAAGGATTTCTGCACCATTGCCTTCGCGTACAGACTTTCGTACTTCTTCAACCAAAGCTAAAAGTTCAGGACCTTCTTGGCGGACAAGAGTTTGACCCAAGAGATCACCAAGGCGGCGTACATCGCTTCGTAATCCTGCATCATCTGCAGCGATAGGGCTCTGACTCATTGGGCAATCCTCTCAGGTAACGAGGTCTGCTCAAAACAAATTACACTTCGTGCATCAAGCCCCTCCATTTGGACCCCCCTCCAAAAGGAAATGGGGCCTTACGGCATTGGAGGCACGCATGCGTGGACTTATTCCTGTCCTGCCAACTGCGCCTGATGCATCTCATATTGTGGCACCGCAATCTACCTACCCATTTTTACTTACTGCTCGAGCATCATCACATCCGTTATTAGTTGTAACTAGCTCAAGTCGAAGTAGCGAAGATCTAGTTAATGAATTACGCGAGCTGTACGACAATGTATTGGAATTTCCTGCCTGGGAAACACTTCCTCACGAACGATTAAGTCCGCGTAGTGACACCGTGGCAAAGAGAATTCAAACTCTGTATGCGTTACAGAATAAACAGTCCATGAATCCGATTGTTGTTACACCAGTCCGCGGAGCAATTCATCGAATTATTAGCGATCTTGGCGCAACGCCGTTAATGAAATTGGAAATTGCCAAAGAACAATCCCTTGACCTACTTGTCCGCCACTTATCATCACTGGCATATTCACGGACTGACTTAGTAGAACGACGTGGTGAGTTTGCTGTTCGTGGTGGAATTGTTGATTTATTTCTACCCTTAAGTCATCATCCAATTCGTATTGATTTCTTCGGTGATGAGATTGAAGATTTAAGTTACTTTGAAGTCGCAGATCAGCGCACATTTGCACCAGTTATTGGCAGTGTAGATATCTACCCTTGTCGCGAAATGCTATTGACTGCTGAAGTAAAACACCGTGCGATTGAGCTTAAGGATAAGTACCCGGCTGCCGCTGAGATGTTAGAAAAAATTAGTGAGGGTATTGCATTTGAGGGAATGGAATCCTTGATTCCACTGCTCATTGATGAGACCGAAACACTGTTGTCTAGAATGCCAGCAGATACCCAAATTGTCTTTATTGATGAACAACGCATTCGTTCGCGAGCAGCAGATTTGTTAGCAACCAATGAAGAGTTTCTGAATGCATCGTGGTCTAATGCTGCCCTTGGTGGGATTGCGCCATTACACGATGGTGCCGGAACATATATTTCATGGGATGAACTTAAGGCTGAGATCGTTGCACTTGCCATGGGTTCTGCCGAATTGAGTCCATTCGGAAGTGATTTAGAACAAGAGACTATGTTTTTAGATTATGCACCTATTGATCCAATGCGTGGAGATATCGAACGCACAATCGAGGTTCTTCGCCAATCATTAGAAGAGCAGCGCATCGTTATCTTCGCAACACATGGGCATGGAATGCTCGAACGGTATGCAGGTATTTTTAGAAATGCTGACCTTCCGGTACAGATTGTTGAAACTCTTGCCGCAACACCAATAAAGGGCAGTATTCATTTAACAACCTCAATCATCACACATGGCTTTGAAAGTGCTGAAGATCAAATTTTCTTCATGACTGAAAGAGATTTAACAGGTAGCAAAGGATCGGTTAAAGATGGCGAACGCATGCCGTCAAAACGCAAGCAAGCGATTGATCCCTTAGAGCTTAAGAGTGGTGATTATGTAGTTCATGAGCAGCACGGAATTGGGCGATATGTTGAATTGCTACAGCGCACAGTTGCTGGTGTTACTCGTGAATATTTGATTATCGAATATGCCTCTGCAAAACGTGGCCAACCCGGGGACAAGGTCTTTGTCCCAACAGACACCCTCGAACAAGTATCAAAGTATGTTGGTGGCGAAGCACCGACTGTTCACCGGATTGGCAGTGGAGAATGGCAAAAGGCAAAGGGTCGTGCCCGCAAGGCGGTTCGTCAGATTGCCGGAGAATTAATCAGGTTATACGCAGCTCGCACTAGCTCACCAGGCTTTGCATATTCTGCAGATACTCCGTGGCAGCGAGAACTTGAAGATTCATTTTCATACATAGAAACTCCGGATCAACTGTCAACAATTAATGATGTGAAAGAAGATATGGAACGCCCCTATCCAATGGATCGAATTATTTGCGGAGATGTTGGATACGGAAAAACTGAGATTGCAATTCGTGCGGCATTTAAAGCAGTACAGGACGGTAAACAAGTGGCAGTCCTTGTACCGACAACATTGTTAGTGCAACAGCATTCAAAGACTTTTGCAGAAAGATACGCAGGCTTTCCTCTAAAAGTAGCTGGTCTATCTCGCTTTAATAGTGCAAAAGAAAGCAAAGAGATTTTAGCTAACTTGGCAGCAGGTGCTGTTGATGTCGTCATTGGAACTCATCGAATACTTTCTAATGACGTAAACTTTAAGGACTTAGGGTTAGTAATCGTTGACGAAGAGCAACGCTTTGGTGTTGAACAAAAAGAAGCGCTTAAGAAATTGCGCACAACAGTCGATGTCTTAGCTATGTCAGCTACCCCAATCCCGCGCACACTCGAAATGGCTGTTACGGGTATTCGTGAAATGTCTACCATCACAACACCGCCCGAAGAACGCCATCCAATTCTTACCTATGTGGGTCCTGCCGAAGAAGCTCAGATAGCAGCTGCGATACATCGAGAATTGCTGCGCGATGGTCAAATTTTCTATTTACATAATCGAGTCGAAAGTATTGATCGCAAGGCTTTACATTTGAAAGAACTTGTTCCAGAAGCGCGTATCCGAGTTGCTCATGGCCAAATGTCCGAAGGCGAATTAGAAGATGTAATTCTGGCTTTCTGGAACCGAGACTTTGATGTCCTGGTCTGTACAACAATTGTTGAAAGTGGCTTAGATATTCAGAATGCGAACACGCTAATTGTCGAACGTGCAGATCGTTTTGGCCTTTCTCAGCTGCACCAGATCCGTGGTCGCGTTGGTCGTGGCCGAGAACGCGCATATGCCTATTTCTTATATTCGGCAGTTGAGCCACTTTCTGAATTGGCACACGAACGTTTAACAACAATCGCTACAAATACAGATCTTGGATCGGGTATGCGAGTTGCCCTAAAAGATTTAGAAATTCGCGGTGCTGGAAATCTACTTGGTGGCGAACAATCGGGGCACATTGCCGACGTCGGCTTCGATTTATATATGCGCATGGTCGGTGAAGCAGTTCAGGAATATAAATCCGGAATCATTGAAACGGAAGAAAAGATTTCAGAGTGCAAAGTTGAACTTCCGATAAATGCGCATTTATCCTCAGATTATGTTCCGGGAGAAAGATTGCGACTTGATCTATACCGGCGTCTAGCTGATGTGAAATCGCCAACTGATGTTTCATCAATCGAAGCCGAGCTTGTGGATCGATTTGGTGATTTACCTGAAGAAGCTAAAGCTTTGCTTGGAGTTGCCGCACTACGTGCGCAAGCAAAAGCGGTGAAATTGACTGAAGTTGTAGTACAGGGAAAATTCCTGCGTTTGTCTCCATTGGTCTTGCCTGAATCTCGCCAGTTACGACTGACGCGTTTGTATCCAGGCTCTCTTTATAAAGGGGCAGCGAGCACGGTTTTAGTGGCATTACCGAAGGCAACATCATGGAATCCGTCCCAGAACGCCCCTGAGATAGTGGATACTTCTCTTCTGGCCTGGGTCGTTGAGGTCGTTACCCAACTAAGCCAAGTACCGAAAGCGAGCTCTCAGTGAAAAAGTTTCTTGCAATGATTGCAACAGCAGCACTCTTATTAACTGGGTGCTCACAAGTTGGAGCAGCGGCAACACTCGGCGATGTAAAGATTACGCAAGCAACAGTCCAGGGCAGTATCGATTCAATTCTTGCTGAACGCGCAAAGGTTGATACAACGCAGATGCAGTTGGAAACAGGCGAGACGCTCAATCGCGGTCAACTTCGCTTCCATCTATTGAGCGCGATTTTGCGCGCAGTTGGGGCTGAGTTAAAGATTCAAGTCACTAAGGCTGAAATCGATACTCGCCGCGCAAGCATTGTCACTCAAGTTGGTAGTGAAGATGCAATGCCAACAGCGTTAGTAAATGCAGGAATTGCGCCAGGAGATCTTGATACATACATTGAAGCAATCTCATTTTCGGACAAGGTTGGCCAAGTACTTGCAGCAAGCGGAGTAGCGCAGGATCAAGTTGGAGCAGAGATTCAGAAACTGATTATTGCTAAGGCAAAAGAGCTTGGCGTAACAGTCAATCCTCGCTACGGAAAATGGGATGCTGCCCTTGCAGATGTTGTCGCAATTGATCCAGCATCGTCAGCCGTAACACCATCTGGTAGCTAGGTAAGCGGTAGTTACTATGCAGGGTTCACAACTTCAACGACTAGTTGAAGTTATGAATACTTTGCGATCACCTGGTGGTTGCCCTTGGGATGCAGAGCAAACCCACGAGTCCCTTCTTAAATACTTACTTGAAGAGTCATACGAGTTTGTCGATGCTGTGCAATCTGACAGCCGTGTTGATATGCGCGAAGAGCTTGGCGATGTTTTGCTGCAGGTGTATTTCCATGCACGAATGGCTGAAGAGCACCCAACAGATCCATTTTCAATTGAAGATGTAGCTCAGGGGATCGCTGACAAACTAATTCGTAGACACCCTCATGTTTTTGCCGGCCTTGAAGTTCGTGATTCCCAAGAAGTTTTAGAAAATTGGGAAGAAATTAAGAAAAAGGAAAAGGGCCGCACCTCACCATTAGATGGTGTTGCGATGTCACAACCAGCATTGCCGTTGGTTGAAAAATTGTTGTACCGCGCAGAAAAATACAATGTTGCCGTTTCAACACCGGATAGTATTTCCATTGATGGCACTGCCGATGAAGGATCTGTAGGCCAAGCCCTACTTGCAGTAATTGCCTGGGCCAATGCCAATGGAATTGATGCTGAAGCAGCCCTGCGCAAGGAAGCCATGCGTATCGCCCAACAGATTGGTCCCGCTTAACTCACGGTAGGATTGGCTTTATTCAGTACGGTGCCATTTCAGCGTTGAGGTCGGCCAAAGTTTTAAGAACCCAAGGAGAAACGCAATGGCAATTATCGAAGCATTAGGTGCCCGTGAAATTTTAGACTCCCGTGGAAATCCAACGGTTGAAGTTGAAATTCAATTAGAAGATGGAACTCAGGCTCGTGCTGCGGTTCCAAGTGGCGCATCAACTGGTGCATTTGAAGCAGCAGAACTTCGTGATGGCGGAAAGCGTTACCTTGGTAAGGGCGTTGAAAAAGCAGTTGCTTTTGTAATTGATGAAATTGGCCCACAGATAATCGGTTTTGATTCACAAGATCAGCGTCTTATCGATGCGGCAATGATCGAACTTGATGGCACAAAGAACAAGTCACGTCTTGGTGCAAATGCAATTCTTGGTGCTTCACTTGCAGTTGCTAAGGCATCTGCTGAATCTGCCGATCTTTCATTGTTCCGCTACTTAGGTGGACCAAATGCACATGTACTGCCTGTTCCAATGATGAACATTCTTAACGGTGGCGCACACGCAGACACCAACGTTGATATTCAAGAGTTCATGATCGCGCCAATTGGTGCACCAACATTCCGCGAATCAGTTAGATGGGGTGCCGAGATTTATCACGCACTAAAGTCTGTTCTAAAAAAGCGTGGACTCGCAACTTCCGTTGGCGATGAAGGCGGATTTGCTCCTAACCTAGATAGCAACCGTGCAGCACTTGATTTGATCCTAGAAGCAATTGAAGCGGCAGGATTTAAGCCAGGCACTGAAATCGGACTTGCAATGGATGTTGCAGCAACTGAGTTTCATGAAAACGGAAAGTACAAGTTTGAAGGCGCACTCAAGACATCCGATGAAATGATTGCGTATTACACATCTTTGGTAGATGCCTACCCAATCGTCTCAATCGAAGATCCGCTTAATGAAGAAGACTGGGCAGGCTGGACCGAGATGACTAAGGTCCTTGGTTCACGAATCCAAATTGTTGGAGATGACTTATTTGTGACTAACCCTGAGCGTCTTGCAAAGGGAATCGCTGGAAATACAGCAAACGCATTATTGGTAAAGGTCAATCAGATTGGAACTCTTACTGAGACAATCGATGCAGTAGAAATGGCACACCGTGCTGATTACCGCAGCATGATGAGCCACCGTTCAGGCGAAACTGAAGACACAACTATTGCTGATTTAGCGGTTGCTCTTAACTGCGGTCAGATCAAGACAGGTGCTCCTGCGCGCACAGAACGCGTTGCAAAGTACAACCAACTTCTTCGAATTGAAGAAGAGCTAGCTGAGGGTGGACGTTACGCAGGCCGTGACGCATTTCCGCGTTTCAAGGCGTAAGTAAAAGTTATGGCACGTCGTCAACTTCGCTTTGGTCGTCGACGTACCTCGAACCGCGTTTTAGCGTTATCAGCAATTCTCTTTATTCTGACATTGACGCTTGCTCCACCCGTGAAGCATTACTTCACGCAACGAGCACAGATTAGTGCCTTGAATTCGCAGCTCTCTGCAGATAATTCTGCATTGCAAAAAGCTCGAAAAGAATTGTTGCTGTGGCAAGACCCTGAGTACATAAAGACACAAGCACGAGAGCGTCTTCACTTCGTTTTGCCAGGTGAACGTCAATACATTGTTACCGAAGGCAAAACGACAGAATCACAAAATGGTACGACAAAGATTGCCAGCGCACTTGTCGATGGACAACCTTGGTATGCGCGATTAATTGCATCTATCAGTGAAACCGGAAATTAATGCGCGAAGCAACCCAATCAGATCTTGATTGCATCCAAACCCAATTAGGACGAACACCTCGTGATGTTCATGCCATCGCTTATCGGTGTCCATGCGGAAAGCCAGCAGTAGTTGAAACACCACCCCGGCTTGAAGATGGCACTCCATTTCCAACCTTTTATTACGCAACTTGCCCTCGATTAACGGCTGCTATTTCTACCCTTGAAACAACTGGGTTAATGGGTGAAATGAATGCGCGACTTGAAACTGATGCTGAATTAGCTGGTGCATATCACGCGGCTCATGATGATTACATTGCTTCGCGTTCTGCCTTAGGTATTGAAGTTCCTGAAGTAGAGGATGTTTCAGCGGGTGGAATGCCAAATCGCGTTAAATGTTTACATTCATTAGTTGCACATTCTCTTGCAGCCGGCCCCGATGTAAATCCATTAGGTGATGAAGCGCTAGCAAAGTTGCCTGAATGGTGGAAGAACAACCCATGCGAGTAGCGGCTATTGATTGTGGTACCAATTCCATTCGACTGCTGATCGCAGATATTGATGGCGCAAACTTCCGCGAAGTAATACGGGATATGGAGATTGTGCGATTAGGGCAAGGTGTTGATCAGACTGGACAGTTTCATCCAGATGCAATCACACGAACCCTTGCAGCTGTTGATAAATTTGCAGCAGAGATTGCAAAGCGCGGCGTTGAAAAGATTCGATTCTGCGCAACCAGTGCAACAAGAGATGCTACCAATCGTCACCTATTTGTAGACGGAGTTCGTGAGCGTCTTGGTATCGAACTCGAAGTAATTAGCGGCGATGAAGAAGCAGCGTTGTCATTTGCTGGTGCAATCAAAGATTTAGATCCTTCTGATGGGCCTTTTTTAGTTATTGATATTGGTGGGGGATCCACAGAATTCGTATTTGGCACCACTTCAGTAGAAGCTGCCAGGAGTGTAAATATTGGATGTGTACGGATGACTGAACGCCACTTTGCCAATGACCCGGCAACTCCAGAACAAATTGAATTAGCTCGCATAGATATTCAAACAGCGATTGCGCAGGCAGCAGCCCAAGTGCCTATTACACACGCAAAAACACTGGTAGCGGTGGCAGGTACAGCAACAACTGTTGCTGCGGCAGGTTTAGATCTAGCCGAATATGACAGATATGCAATTCACTTGGCCCGAATTTCTGCAGCAAAAACCCATGAAGTATCAGAAATGTTTTTAACAAGAAACCGTGAACAACGCTTAGCACTTGGTTACATGCATCCAGGACGCGTTGATGTTATTGCGGCAGGAGCACTTGTTCTTTCAGAGATCATGAAGGCAACTGGAGCTACTGAGTTTGTCGCATCCGAATCAGATATTTTAGATGGAATGGCTAGATCGCTTGTCCACGGCTAAATCTTTACCTTTGCTAGACAAAGAAATTATTGGATGCCGCAAATGTCCACGGCTTGTGCAGTGGCGAGAAGAAGTTGCTGTTGTAAAACGAAAGTCGTACGAAGATCAAACATATTGGGGCAAACCGATACCCGGTTTTGGGTCGGACAAACCCAAGCTATTAATTGTTGGACTAGCTCCAGGTGCCCATGGTGCAAACAGAACTGGTCGAATCTTTACTGGTGATTCATCAGGGGATTGGCTTTACGGAGCACTACATAAGATCGGAATTGCAAAGATCGCAACCAGCACATCAATTGATGATGGCCAAAAGTTAAAAGACACAAGGATTATTTGCGCTGTTAGGTGCGCGCCACCTGGCAATAAGCCACTGAATGAAGAGCGCGATATGTGCGCACCATTTTTTCTTCGAGATCTTGAACTTTCCATTGCAACAACTAAAGCCATCATTGGGTTGGGTTCATTTGCATGGGATGCAATATTTAAGACCTTAAAGGAAATGGGCCATTCCATAAAGAAAGTGAAGTTCGCCCATGGTGCATCACTGAAATACAGCCATAACGGCCGCGAATACTTGTTATTAGCCAGTTATCACCCAAGTCAACAGAACACATTTACCGGAAAGCTGACCCGTCCAATGTTGGAATCTGTACTCAAAAAGGGCGGTAGATTTGCCTCCGTTGTTCAATAGTTAGAAATGCCCCGATAGCCCAATGGCAGAGGCAGAGGACTTAAAATCCTCCCAGTGTGGGTTCGACC
>Ga0114974_10003369_pt1 | contig 12047 bp, 9 predicted proteins | sample S_130206_EF_Meta_FD_87318 | JGI IMG/M metagenome (GOLD analysis project Ga0114974, IMG submission 87318) | Freshwater microbial communities from Lake Simoncouche, Canada to study carbon cycling - S_130206_EF_MetaG | ecosystem: Environmental > Aquatic > Freshwater > Lake | place: Lake...
CCTCGCCAAGCTGGCCGGCACCTCACAGGGCGCCGGGCAACTCGCCAGCGCCCTCGGTGGGCTCGACCTCGGCATGCTCGGCAACCTCGCCGGGGTGCTCGGCGGCTCGAACGCCTCGAAGATGGCCGACAAGGGGGGCAGCCTCCTCGGCACCCTGTTCGGCAACTCCGCCACGTCGATGATTGTCGAGACGCTGGCGTCGTTCCTCGGCATCAAGGGGGGCATTGCCCGCTCGATGCTGTCGTACCTCGCTCCGGTCGTCCTCGGCACCGTCGCCAAGCAGCTCACCAGCAGCGGCAAGTCGATCGACGCTTCGGGCATCCAGAGCCTGTTCGCCGACCAGAGCCGCAACATCCAGTCGGCCCTGCCGGCCGGCCTGTCGCTCGGTGACTTCGGCAGCATCGCCAAGGCCGTGACGTCGGCGACCTCCGGTGGCGCGAGCCACTCGTCGCACGCCTCGCACGGGCATGTCGAGCGCAAGCAGGAGTCGTCGGGCTTCCCGTCGTGGCTCCCGTGGCTCGCCCTGCCGCTGATCGCGATCGGTGCGTTCCTGCTGATGAACAAGGACAAGGGCGCCAAGCCGGCCGACAAGGGGGCCGTCGTCGTCAATCAGACGGAGATGATGAAGAAGATGGCCGAGGCGCAGAAGTCGGGTGAGGCCCTCGCAGGGAAGGCCGCCGTGAAGGGTGCCCAGGCCGTGAAGGCCACCACCGACGCCGTCTCCGCAGCCGTTGAGCAGGCCAGCGACGCGATCGACCTGACCGCGTTCGGTGGCGACATGACCGGCCTGTTCGGCAAGCTCACCGACAGCTTCAAGGGGATCACCGACGTTCCTTCCGCCGAGGCCGCCGTGCCCGGGCTGAAGGATCTCGCCGGCATCCTCGAGGGCTACAAGGCGACTGCCGACAAGCTCCCCGAGGCTGGCAAGGCGACGGTGAAGGAGATGGTGGGCACCAACCTCGGTACCCTCCAGCCGATCATCGACACCGTCCTCGCCATCCCCGGCGTGGGCGACATCCTCCGCCCGATCGTCGAGCCGATGCTCAAGACGCTCAGCGCCTTCGGCCTGTGATCGTGAATCTCTGAAAGCCCCCGGATCTCCGGGAGCGATCAAAAAACGGGTCGGGCCGGCGAAAGCCGGCCCGACCTTTTTTTATAGACTTGGGTCGTCCGTAGTCGCCCGCCGGCGCGACGGCCTCACGGACGGATCGACCTGACCGCGTTCGACGGCGACGTGACCGGCCTGTTCGGCGAGTTCGCCGATAACTCCAAGGGGATCACCGACGTTCCGTCGAAGGAGGAATCGATTCGCGGATTCATCGTTGGCCTGTTGGCTCAGGCTGTTGCCAACTCAATCGCGGCGGTGGCGCTCGTCGTGATCCCTTTCTGGCTCGCGGGCCGGTGGCCGCCACAGGAAGTACTCCTAGGCTGTTCCATCGGAGGTGCACTGTCGCCTTTCGCATGGCGGATCTACCGCGCCGCTCGCGGATCCCCGGAGCGGACTTCGAGCGAGCAGGACGTCAAGCCACCGTCGTGAGCAGCCGGCATCGGACCAAGACTTTGGGCGGCGAATCGGGCAGACGATGCCGAACCGCTCGCTGCAGGAGTCGGCTCCGGGAGGGTAGGCTACGGGGGGTTTCGTGATCAAGCGGTGCCCGCCGCTGCTGCCGTGTTTGGGCTTCTGCTCGAGTATCTCTGTAAAATGTCTGACCGCGGAGTTTGCACACCGACATTCTGGAGGCCGTTCCATGCAATCGGTCAAGTACGTTCACTGGCAGGAAGGCGACTGGTGGCTCGGCTACCTCGAAGAGTACCCGGACTACTGGACCCAAGGTGAGACCCTGGCCGACCTGATCGAGCACCTGAAGGATCTCTATCTCGATCTGTCTGGCGGAAACGTTCCTGGCGCGCGCAAAGTCGGTGAGCTCGTGATGCCATGAAGCGCGTCGATCTGATCAAGACGATCGAGGCAGGGGGATGCGTGTTGGTAAGGCATGGTGGCAGGCATGACTTGTATTGAATGATTTGGGCTGCCGGAATGACGGTTCGCCGGACGAACATCGGGAATACCCGCGCTCACTCGTCGTTGCCGCGGAGCGTTGCCAGGACGGTGTAGTCCTCGAGCGTCGTCGTGTCGCCGACCGTCTCGCGGCCGGCGGCGATGTCGCGGAGGAGCCGGCGCATGATCTTCCCCGAGCGCGTCTTCGGGAGCGTGGCGGCGAAGTGGATGTCGTCCGGGGCGGCGAGGGCCCCGATCTGCTGGCGGACGTGCTTTCGCAACGCGTCCTTGAGGCCGTCGGTCGGCACGCCCCCGCGGAGCGTGACAAACACCGCCACGGCTTCCCCCTTCACGTCGTGCGGCCGCCCCACCGCCGCCGCCTCGGCGACGCTCGGGTGGCTGACCAGGGCGCTTTCGATCTCGATCGTCGAGAGCCGATGGCCGGCGACGTTGAGGACGTCGTCGATCCGCCCCATGATCCAGTAGTAGCCATCCTTGTCCTGGCGGGCGTTGTCGCCGGCGAGGTACTTGCCGGGCACCTTCGACCAATACGTCTCGACGAAGCGCTCGTCGTCCCCCCAGATGCCGCGGAGCATGCCGGGCCAGGGCTGCGTCATCACGAGCCATCCACCATGGCCCGGCGTCACCGGCGCTCCGGCGGCATCGACGATCTCCGGGACGACGCCCGGCAGCGGCAGCGTGCAGCTGCCTGGCTTCGTCGGCGTGCAGCCCGGCAGCGGGCTCATCATGATCCCGCCGGTTTCCGTCTGCCACCACGTGTCGACGATCGGGCAACGCTTGCCGCCGATCACCTCGTGGTACCAGATCCAGGCCTCGGGATTGATTCCTTCGCCGACAGTGCCGAGGAGGCGGAGGCTGGAGAGGTCGCGGCCTTCGATGTGCTCCATCCCCCACTTCATGAACGAGCGGATCGCCGTCGGGGCGGTGTAGAAGATCGTCGGCTTCTCAGCCTCGATGATCTCCCAGAAGCGGCCCTCGTGCGGCGCGTTCGGAGCCCCTTCGTAGATCAAGAGGCTGGCGCCGGCGGCGAGGGGGCCGTAGGTGACGTAGCTGTGGCCGGTGATCCAGCCGCAGTCGGCCGTGCACCAGAAGAGATCGTCGTCGCGGAGATCAAAAACCCACTCAGAGGTCGTCTGCGCCCAGAGGACGTAGCCGGCGGTGGTGTGCTTGATCCCCTTCGGCTTCCCCGTCGAACCGCTCGTGTAGAGGATGAACAGCGGCGCTTCGGAATCCATCGGCTCTGGCGCCGTGTCGGTGGGCATCCCCTCGATGAGGTCGTGCCACCAGATGTCACGGCCGGCGACCATCTCCACCGGCTGCCCGGTGCGCTTCAAGACGACCACATGCCGCACCGTCGGGCTCTTCTCGACGGCGATGTCGACGTTCTTCTTGAGGGGGAGACTCGCACCGCGCCGCCAGCCGCCGTCGGCCGTGATCACGGCCACGGCGCCGGCGTCCTGGTTGCGATCGGCGATCGCCTCGCTCGAGAAGCCGCCGAAGATCACCGAATGAACGGCGCCGATGCGGGCGCAGGCGAGCATCGCGATCACGAGCTCCGGGGTCATCGGCATGTAGATCGACACCACCTCGCCAGGCTTGATGCCGAGCTTCCGCAGCCCTGCCGCCACCCGGCAGACCTCCGCATGGAGCTGGCTGTAGGTGTATTCGCGGCGTTCGTCGGTCGGCTCACCGACCCACACGAGCGCCGTCTTCTCCCCCTTGCCAGCGGCGATGTGCCGGTCGAGGCAGGCGGCGGAGGCGTTGAGACGCCCCCCCACAAACCACTTCGCCGCGGGGGGATGCCAGTCGAGGACCTTCGTGTACGGCGTCGTCCAGGGGAGGGCCGCCGCGCGTTCCCCCCAGAAGCCTTCCGGGTCGTTCTTCGCCGCGTCGTAGAGCCGGCGGTAGTCCTCGAGCGATCCGATCCGCGCCCGGGCGGAAAACTCCGCCGGCGGCGGAAATATCCGCTCTTCGGTCATGACGCTGGCGACGGTCCCGGCCGGCCTCTGTACTTCGCTCATCAATACTCCCCCGATGGCGCGGAAATCGTGCGCGGAAACTGGAGTCAGAAAAACCCCGAAAGCCGACCATCATACCTCAGCGAAGGCCGCTCCGTGCGGCCCCCGATCCCCGCCGACGACAGGCCTGACGACTGACGATCAGCCGGCAAACGCCCTGCTCGCAGGGAGATCGTCGCCGAAGGAGATCCCCAGGGCCCGGGCCGCGAGGACCGCGGAGCTCCCCACGTCGACCTGCGACAACCGGCTTACCGCCTCGGCGATCGGCACGCTGGCGATGTCAGGAGGGCGGTAGCAGACCATCTCCCCGAAACGCCCCTCGTGGACGAGCCGCACGGCATGGGCGCCGAACTGCGTCGCCAGGACGCGGTCGAACGTCGTCGGCGGCCCGCCGCGCTGCAGATGCCCGAGGACGACGGCGCGGACCTCACGACCGAGCCGCCTGGCGATCTCGCCGGCGACCACTTCCCCCACGCCGCCGAGGCGCACCTGCCGGCGCTGCCCGTCGTCGCCAGCGTGGACTGAGACGCCCCCCGGCAGCCTCGCCCCCTCCGCGACGACCACGAGCGTGTATCGCTTCCCCTCCGCCTCGCGCGCCTGGACGGCGCGGCAAACATGCTCGAAGTCCCAGTCGATCTCAGGGAGGAGGATGATGTCGCCCCCGCCGGCGATGCCGGCATGGAGGGCAATCCATCCGGCATGCCGTCCCATCACCTCGAGGACCATCACCCGCTCATGGCTGGCGGCGGTGGTGTGGAGCCGATCGAGGGCGTCGGTGGCGGTCGCCACGGCCGAATCGAAGCCGAAGGTGAAGGCCGTGGCGCCGAGGTCGTTGTCGATCGTCTTCGGGACGCCGACGACGGGCATGCCCGCCTCGTGGAATTGCTGGGCGATCGACAGCGAGCCGTCACCGCCGATGCACACCAGGCCGCAGATCCCCAGTTGCTCGAGGGTCGTCGCCGCCGCCTTGAGAAGTTGCGGGTCGATCGCCACCCGGTCGTTCTCCCCCACCAGCGCCGTGAATCGGCCGGTGTTCGAGGAACCGAGGATCGTTCCCCCCTGGGTGAGGATATTCGCCACGAGCGACGGATCGAGCGGCATCCAGGCGACCGGGTCGACAAGCCCCTCGTAACCACGGAGGAAGCCGAGGCTCTCATAGCCGAGGCGATGAGCGCTCTTCACTACCGCGCGGATGACGGCGTTGAGGCCAGGGCAATCTCCCCCACCGGTGAGGATGCCAATGCGCGGCCTGCGGGCGGGCATGATGGGATGCTCCGGAGAAAACTGGAAAAGAAAAGAGGCGGAAAACGAGGAGTGTGAGTGTAGCGGCCGGGTGCATCAGCGCCGCCAGGCGCGGATCGCCATCCGCAGCAGGGCCAGGGCCGCGTCGCGACGCTGGCGGAGGCCCGCCTTGCTCTCGCCGACGGTGCGATCGGTAAACGTGATCGGCACCTCGACGATCCTCCCCCCGGCGCGGTGCACCTGGATGAGCATGTCCTCGAGCACGGCATACCCCTCGTCAAAGGGGCCGGAGAGGCGATCGAAAAACCCGAGTTGCACGGCGCGGAAGCCGGTTGAGGAATCGCGCACCGGCAGGCGAAGCAACCAGTGGGCATACCAATTCACAACCGCGCTGGTGACACGCCGCGACAGCGGCCAGCCGACGATCCGCCCTCCGGCCACCCGCCGCGACCCCAGCGCCACGGCCGCAGGTCGGCCGCCGACAGGCTCGAGCGCCGCCAACAGCCTGGGGATGTCGTCGGGATCGTGACTGAAGTCGGCGTCCATGTTGAGGGCGACCGCGAACCCGTGGGCGCTCGCCGCGCGAAAGCCCTCGATGATCGCCGAGCCGAGGCCGCGGCGACCGCGGCGCACGAGCACGTGGAGGCGCGGCCGCGTCCGCGCGAGGTCGAGGACGAGCGTCCCCGTGCCGTCGGGGGAGTCGTCATCAACGACGAGCATCTGCAGCCCGGCATCGACTTCGAGGACACGATCGACAAGCGCTCCGATCGACCCACGTTCGTTGTAGGTCGCCGTCACGACGAGCACGCGCCCCGGCGGCCAGGCCGGCGCGGAGGCCAGATCCCCACCCGGCTGCGGCGGCGCGTCTGCCCCTCCGATCCCTCCGGGCAGCACGCGGCTCATTCCGCCGACCCACCCCGACGCATCCGGGCAAACAGGCGCCGATAGTCGCCGAGCCGCACGGGGATCACCCGCCGGTCTGCCTCGACTGGCGGCATCCACAGATCCTCCTCGATGACCACCATGTCGGCGTCGTCCGCGACGTCGTCCGCGACGCTGGCCACGACCGGGGCCGCCACCGGCGACGCTGGCGCGACCGGGCCAGACCGGGCCCGCGTATCGGCAACGACCGGAGGGTGGTCTGCCGAGGGAAGCTGACGGGAGAGCGATGCCCCCTCGCGGCTGGCAACATGGCGGCGATCGCTGAAGTCGGCCGGCCCACGCACGACATACCGTTCCACGACCCGCTCGGCGTCGGCGAAGTATTCCGCGAACGGATCCTCGATCCCGTCGAACACCAATTCAACCTCGGGGCCGGACCACGGATTGCCGCCGACCGGCATCGTCGCCGGCTCACGGCCGGAAGCGTTCCCCCAGGCCGGCTCGCCCCCATCCTCGACCCCGCTCCCCCCCTCGGCAGGCTCGTCGCCATAGCCTTCGGCCCCGTCGTCGAACGGGATGCCTGGGGAGATCGCGTCGTCGCCAAGGAGCCCGGTCAGAGAATGGCCATCGGCCGATTCGTCGTCGAACGATCCAAACTCGACGATCGCGCCGCAATCCTCCGGCTCATGATCACCCGGCGCCCGGTCGATCGTCGGCAGGGAATCGGCCACCGGGGGCATTCGATCGACGACATACCCAAGCGAGGTCGCGGGCAGACGCTGGATGTCGCGCCACGCGCTTGTGATGTCGGCAGGCCCAACCCGCTTACGGCCCACTTCGCCGGCCTGCACGAGGGCCAGGTCGCAGAGTTGGTTCACCAGCCGCGGCACGCCGTCGGTGGCCGCAAACACGGCGTCATCGCTCCCCCGCTCGAAGACGGCATCCCACTGCAAGCCAGCCACCTTCATCTGTGTCCGCAGATAGGCCATCGTCTCCTCGTGATCGAGCGGCTCGAGATAGAACCGGGCCCCGATCCGCTGGGCGAGACTCTCCATCCGCGACGTGCCGAGGCGCTCGTCCATCTCGCGCGTCCCGGCGAGGACGACGTGGACGGAGGGGAGCGGCGTGGGGATGTTCGTCAGGAGGCGCAGCTCCTCGAGGAGGCGGGTGGGGAGTGTGTGCGCCTCGTCAACGAGGATCACCAGGCCCGACCCGCTGGCGGCGAGGCCGCGGACTCGCTCGACGACACCGATCCGCAGTTCCCCCTCGTCGATGCCGCGGTACGGCTCGCCGATCTCGGCGAGCACCGCCTGCCAAAGGGCGCGGCGGGTGCAGATCCGAGCGCCGGAGAGAAGGGCGACATCAAAGTCTTCGCGGACATGCTCCGCCAGCTTGGCCAGGAGCAGTGTCTTGCCGGTCCCGGGGGGACCGACGATCAGCCCCACTCCTTCAGACCGACGGATGGCCCGCTCGATCCCGAGCAGGGCGGCATCAATAGCTCGCGCCGGATGGTAGAAGTCAGAACGCGGGGCGGCGAGGAAGGGGCGGCTCGACGGCGGGCGACGCGGGGCGATCATCGTGCGGGTCAATTCCTGGTGGTGTGCACCGGTCAGGCCGTTGTCCTCCGACACCCGGCTCTCCCCTTGTTTCGACCAGCCGGCGCGGCTTCCTCCACCATCGCGCCCCGGCGTAGACTCTTCCGGTCGTCCAAGTCGCAGCGGCCCTGCCGATCCTGCCGGTTCGGCGGATGGTATGGGTGTGCCGCGGCGTCCGGCCGCCCGGCATCCGGCCGACGGCATGTTCCACTGTCACCGATTCCGGCCCCGAAGACTGTCACCATGTTTCGTGTGAAGATCTGTGGCGTGACGACGCCTGACGACGCCCGGATGGTGGCAGCGGCAGGAGCCGATGCGGTGGGGCTGAACTTCGTCCCCGGCTCGCCGCGCTGCCTGACCGTTGAGTCGGCCCGGCTGGTGGCAGCTGCCCTCCCCGCCGGGATCCTCCGCATCGGAGTCTTTGCCGGCATGGATCCCTCCGCGGTGCGGGGGATCGCCGAGAGCGTCGGCCTCGACGCCATCCAGTTCCACGGGCATCTCGCCCCGCCGGCCGCCGGCGTCCCGAACCCCTGCTGGGATCCCCCCGGGGTCTGTCGCGACGTCGCCCCGATCCCGGTGATCCGGGCCTGCCGGTTGCGGAGCGATGGCCCGGCGACCGCGGCGCTCGACGAGGCGCGGGGCTGGATCGCCGCAGCGATCGCCGCAGGACAAGCTCCGGCGATGCTCCTGGTCGACGCCGGGGCCGCGCCTGGCGCAGCACCAGCAAGCCTGGGAGGAACCGGTCTGGTGGTCGACTGGGAGCGATTCGTGGCGGCAGGGGACGCCGGAATGCCTGTGGTCATGGCCGGAGGCCTGACCGCTGAAAATGTCGCCGCGGCGATCGAGGCCACCGGGGCGACCGCCGTCGACACGGCCAGCGGCGTCGAGTCGGCGCCGGGGAGAAAGGACCCCGAGCGCGTGCAGGCCTTCGTCAGCCGGGCCCTCCGGGCGCTGGCCACCAGAGCTGACCGCTGACTGCCTCGGGGCGGGCTGGGGGGGAAAAGCACTCTTTTCCATTCCTGCCTGACGGCTAAGATGGATCGCCTTCCGTCGGCCGTTTGAGCCGGCTCGGCTCATCACCTTCCGCCAGCCCCGCCGTGTCTTTGTCCGCACCGGGGCAACGCGGGGCGAATCTCTCAGTGCTTCCAACTCAGTCCGCCCAATCTGTTCCAGCCCTCCCTGAAGGAGATCTCCCTTGGCCCAAGTTGAAACCCGCCTTCCTTATAAGGTTGCCGATCTCGCGCTTGCCGACTGGGGCCGCAAGGAGATCATGCTGGCCGAGAACGAGATGCCGGGCCTGATGGCGCTGCGTCAGAAGTACGGCCGGAGCAAGCCGCTGGCCGGGGCTCGGATTGCCGGCTGCCTCCACATGACGATCCAGACGGCCGTCCTCATCGAGACGCTCAAAGAGCTCGGTGCGGAAGTGACGTGGAGCAGCTGCAACATCTTCTCGACCCAGGACCATGCCGCTGCGGCCATCGCCAAGGCCGGCTTCCAGGTCTACGCCTGGAAGGGGATGACGAACGAAGAGGCCGATTGGTGCATCGAGCAGACGCTGTTTTTCGCAGACGGCGAGCCGCTCAACATGATCCTCGACGACGGCGGCGACCTGACGTCGATGGTCCACAACAAGTATCCGGAACTGCTCGGCGGGATCCGCGGCCTCTCCGAGGAGACGACCACGGGGGTCCACCGGCTCTACCAGATGCACGAGAAGGGCGAGCTCAAGCTCCCCGCGATCAACGTCAACGATTCCTGCACGAAGTCGAAGTTCGACAACCTCTACGGCTGCCGTGAGAGCCTCGCCGACGGCATCAAGCGGGCCACCGACGTGATGGTGGCCGGCAAGGTGGTGGTGGTGTGCGGCTACGGCGACGTCGGCAAGGGCTCGGCCCACTCGATGAAGGCCCTCGGGGCCCGCGTCATCGTCACCGAGGTCGACCCGATCAACGCCCTCCAGGCGGTGATGGAGGGCTACGAGGTGACGACGATGGAGGAGGCCGCCCCGCGTGGTCAGATCTTCGTGACGGCCACCGGCTGCCGCGACGTGATCCTCGGCGAGCACATCGCCCGGATGCCCAACGACGCGATCATCTGCAACATCGGGCACTTCGATCTCGAGATCGATGTGTCGTGGCTCGAGAACACGAAGGGGATCAAGAAGGTCGAGATCAAGCCGCAGGTCGACCGCTACACCCTCCCCTCCGGCAACTCGGTGATCTTGCTTGCCGAAGGGCGGCTGGTGAACCTCGGCTGTGCCACCGGCCACCCGTCGTTCGTGATGAGCACGAGCTTCACCAATCAGGTCCTCGCCCAAATTGCCCTGTGGACGGAGACCGACAAGTACGACGTCGGTGTCCATCTCCTCCCCAAGAAGCTCGACGAGGAAGTGGCTCGCCTCCACCTCGAGAAGCTGGGCGTGAAGCTCACGAAGCTCACCAAGGAGCAGGCCGAGTATCTCCATGTCCCGGTCGAAGGCCCGTTCAAGCCCGAATACTACCGGTACTGAGAAGCGTCGCCGGGGTCTCCCGGCGATAGCCTTTGTTTCACTCCCGACGGGGGTGTCGCCAAAGCGACGCCCCCGTCGGCTTTTTCGGTGAGACCGTTCCGGTTCCACGTGGAACGGCCCCTGGCCGCGACCGCTCCCGGGCAGCCGCCTTGGCGAGTGGGATTTGCTACGATCGCAGGACACCCTTTTCCTTCCCCCAGCACCCGAGGAAGCTCCCTCCGCCATGCCCCACGTCGCCCCGCTCCGCGGCCTCCGCTACGACCCCAAGCACGTCGGCGCCCTGTCGCAGGTGATCGCCCCGCCGTATGACGTCATCGACGCGGCGCTCCAAGAGGCGCTCTACCAGCGGCACCCCGCCAACGTGATCCGCATCGAACTCAACCGGGAGGAGCCGGGGGATGACGAGCGGACGAACAAGTACACCCGGGCGGCGAAGTTCCTCCGCAGTTGGCGTGACCAGGGGGTGGTGATGCAAGAGCCGGCCGCGGCGCTCTACGTCTACCATCAGGAGTTCGAGGTCGAGGGACGCACGTTCGTTCGCCGGGGGGTGATGGCGCGGGTCCGCCTCGAGCGTTTCGGCACCGGCAACATCCATCCCCACGAGGAGACGATGTCGGGCCCGAAGCAGGATCGGCTTCTCCTCACGCGGGCCTGCCGGGCCAACCTCAGCCAGGTGTTTGGCCTCTATCCCGACCCGGAAGGGGAGGTGCAGACCCTCCTCGATGCGGCGGTAGCCGGGCAGCCGCCGCTGGAGGCCACCGACCACCTCGGTGTGAAGAGCTGGATGTGGCCACTCACGGACGAGTCGATGGCGGCCAAGGTGGCCGGGCTGATGGGGCCGAAGCCGGTGTTCATCGCCGACGGCCACCACCGGTACGAGACCGCCTGCAACTACAGGGACGAGGTCGCTGCCGCCAACGGTGGCACGCTTCCCTCCGATCACCCCGCCAACTTCGTCCTCATGATGCTCGTGGGGATGAGCGACCCGGGGCTGGTCGTCCTCCCCACCCACCGGCTGTTCGTCGAGCCCTCGGTGGCCACCGCGGCCGAACTGGAGGCGAAGCTCGGCGACTGCTTCACGACCGAGAAGGCGGGCGTCGGCCCGGATGCCGCCGCAGACGTGTGGGAGCAGATCGAGACCGAGGACGCCCAGGGGACGCTCGGGCTCTACACCGCCGGCGACCGCACCTGGACGCTCGCCCGGATCACCCCCGCGGGCGCTGCCCGAATGGAGCAGATCGCGGCCGAGCATGGCCCGTCGTGGCGGGGGCTCGGGGTCTCGATCCTCCACCGGCTCGTCATCGGCGAGTTGCTCGGCGCCAAGCAGATCCCCACCCCCGGCTACGTGCACCTCGTCCGTGAGGCGGTCGAAGGACTCGAGACCGGGAAGTACCCCCTCGCGGCCCTCGTCATGCCGGCGAGCGTCGGCGACATCAAGAGTGTCAGCGAGACCGGGGAGCGGATGCCCGCCAAGAGCACCTACTTCTATCCGAAGCTCGCCAGCGGCCTGGTCTTCAACCCGCTCGAGTGACTCACCCGCAATCAGCGGAGGACACCTTCGGTTTCCTTTCGCTTGAGCGCACGGGAGCGTCGTTCGGTGTCTGGGCTGATCCCGGGCCGAACGGGGTTCCACGTGAAACCGTACCGCCCTGGATGGATGAGGGAGCTGCACAGACTGCGCGCTCCGGGCGATCATGCGCGGTCAGGCGGTTTCACGTGGAACGCCCCCCGGGGTCGATCGGCGGCTCCGCCTGACGTCTGCGGCAACCTTGCACGGCGAA
>Ga0114974_10003372_pt1 | contig 12043 bp, 10 predicted proteins | sample S_130206_EF_Meta_FD_87318 | JGI IMG/M metagenome (GOLD analysis project Ga0114974, IMG submission 87318) | Freshwater microbial communities from Lake Simoncouche, Canada to study carbon cycling - S_130206_EF_MetaG | ecosystem: Environmental > Aquatic > Freshwater > Lake | place: Lake...
GATCAAAAGAACTCCATTTTGTAATTAAACGAGTACTTGTTCTTGCTTTGTCTTTATCCCAACCTTCATATTCTATTCTGTATATTGCAGAATACATTTCGGCTCGCCCAACGCCATGATAACAATGAATTAAAACTGGGTAATTTGCAGGATTATCCATTATTTTAAAAAACACATCTAAATTTTTTTGTGCTGGAACTTGATCGGAACCGTTATTAAAATAAGTAACACCTTTAATTTTTGCGACAGCCACTTTTTCAGCCGTCAATTCAGCAGGAATTTCAGGGTTGTTTACATCGTCACCAGTACCTGGAAAACGCAAATCAACAATCGATTTTATATGGTATTTTTTTACATACGATTCAATTTCGTTTGGAGGTATAACGCCTGATTTATATACTTTTCCTTCGGTGATAGTTTCAAAGTTATGATTGATATTCATGTCATAGACATATTTCCCAACCAAAACCAATAGTACTGCCAAAGCAAAGAATACTATTTTTTTAATGTGCTTTTTCATATTGTAAAATTATAAACTAATTTCAATAATTTATGTTAATTCTATAAATTTAAAAAAATGTTCCTGAATATGTTTATTTTTCATTAATTTGCATGTAATAAATTTAAGCTTAAAATGACCAATATCTCTCGATTATTCGAATTTCCATATTATCAATTAGAAAAATTCAACTCGATTCCAGATGCACTTGTGACAAAACAAAATGGCGTTTGGGAAAAAACCTCTACACAAGAATATATTGATAATGCCAATGCTATTTCAAGGGCGCTACTTACATTAGGTGTGAATAAAAATGACAAAATAGCCGTGATTTCATCCAATAATAGAACCGAATGGAACATTACTGATATTGGAATTTTGCAAACTGGTGCTCAAAACGTTCCTATTTATCCAACAATTTCTGAGGATGACTATGAATATATTCTAAACCATTCTGGAGCAATCTATTGTTTTATTTCAGATTCAGAAGTTTTAAGAAAAATAAATTTAATCCGCGAGAAAGTTCCTTACTTAAAAGAAGTTTATTCCTTTAATCTTATTGAAGGTTGTAAAAATTGGACTGATTTATTAGAATTAGGAAAAGATACAAGCAATCAAGATGTAGTTGAAGACAGAAAAAACAACGTCAAAACAGAAGATTTAGCAACCATAATTTATACTTCTGGAACAACTGGAAAACCAAAAGGCGTAATGCTTTCGCATCAAAATATCGTTTCAAATGTTATTGATAGCGCACCTAGAATACCTTTTACCGCTGGAAATAGTCGTGCCTTAAGTTTCCTTCCAATTTGTCACATTTTTGAAAGAATGATACTTTATTTATACCAATATTATGGGATTTCGGTATATTTTGGTGAATCAATAGAAAAAATTAGCGACAACATTAAAGAAGTAAAACCAACAGTTATGACAGCTGTTCCAAGACTTCTTGAAAAAGTATACGATAAAATTTATGCTAAAGGAACTGAATTAACTGGCATCAAAAAAATGCTTTTCTTTTGGGCAATTGATTTGGGATTGCGATTTGAACCCTATGGGAAAAATGGTTTTTGGTATGAATTCCAACTTAAAATTGCAAGAAAATTAATTTTTAGCAAATGGAAAGAAGGCCTTGGTGGCAACTTAGATTTGATGGTTTCTGGAAGTGCTGCTTTACAACCTAGATTGGCTAGAATATTTGCTGCAGCAGAAATACCTGTAATGGAAGGCTACGGATTAACCGAAACTTCTCCTGTAATTACCGTTAATGATATGCGTAATTTTGGATTTAGAGTTGGAACCGTAGGTAAAGTGATTGATAATGTAGCTGTAAAAATTGCCGAGGATGGAGAAATACTTTGTAAAGGTCCCAATGTAATGATGGGCTATTATAAAGATGAAAAACTAACCAATGAAGTTATCGTTGACGGTTATTTTCACACGGGAGACATCGGTGTTTTTGACACAGATGGTTTCTTAAAAATTACCGATCGTAAAAAAGAAATGTTCAAAACTTCAGGAGGAAAATATATTGCACCGCAACTCATCGAAAATACCATGAAACAATCCCGTTTTATTGAACAAATAATGGTTATCGGAGACGGAGAGAAAATGCCAGCCGCTTTAATACAACCTAATTTTGAATTCATTAAAGAATGGGCTAAAATTCATTCTGTTAGTATTGGAACTTCAAATGAAGAAATCATTTCAAATAGTAAAGTTATCGATAGAATCCAAGAAGAAATCAACTTGCTAAATGAAAAATTTGGAAATTGGGAAAAAATAAAACGTTTTGAACTTACTCCTGATCTTTGGACAATAGATGGCGGTCACCTTACTCCTACCTTAAAACTCAAACGTAAAATAGTTTTAGAAAAATACAAAGATTTGTATTCTAAAATTTACGGACAATCATAACGCTTTAAACTCCTCTAATTTGAGGAGTTTTTTTTTGTTTAAAAAATTAACGGTAAAATACTATGCGTGCATACTATTTTTTATTATATTTGGAAAAGAATAAACATATTAAGGAATGAAGGACAAAACAATAGATTACATACTTCGAGCAACTTGGCAATCGGTTTCAAGAATGTACAATGAAGAAGCGCAAAATTATGGTGCTACCATGGCTACTGGCTTTGCATTACTTAGCATGGATAAAGACAAAGGAACTCCTTCAACTTCTTTAGGTCCAAAAATGGGTATGGAAGCTACAAGCTTAACAAGAACCCTAAAATCTATGGAAGAAAAAGGATTAATTGTTCGTAAAAAAAATCCTGAAGACGGACGTGGAGTATTAATTTACTTAACCGATTTTGGAAAAGAAAAAAGAGAATTGTCAAAAAATACCGTTTTGAAATTTAACGAAACTGTCAAAAAACACATTTCAGAAGAAAAATTGAATCATTTTATTGAAGTAGCAGAGTGCATAAACGAACTGATTTTAGAGAAAAAAATATTTATTAATAAAGACAACACTTCAGTTGTTCAAGATAAAAAATAATTTATGAAACGCACCATAAAAAAAGTTGCCGTAATCGGTTCTGGAATAATGGGATCGGGGATTGCATGCCATTTTGCCAATATTGGAGTTGAAGTATTGCTTTTGGACATCGTTCCAAAGGAAGTAACAGATGCCGAAGCTAAAAAGGGATTGACTCTAGAAAGCAAAAGCGTTCGCAACCGATTAGTGAATGAGCATATAGCAAATTCTTTGAAATCGAAACCTTCTCCTATATATAATCAAAAATTTGCCAGCCGAATTACTACCGGAAATACCACCGATGATATTGCTAAAATTGCCCATGTTGATTGGATTATTGAAGTGGTCGTGGAACGATTAGATATTAAGAAATTAGTATTTGAACAAATTGAAAAATACAGAAAACTAGGTACTTTAGTAACTTCAAACACCTCTGGAATTCCGATTCATTTTATGAGCGAAGGCCGAAGTGAAGATTTTCAAAAACACTTTTGTGGAACACACTTTTTTAACCCTGCGCGGTATTTAAAATTATTCGAAATTATCCCGGGTCCACAAACTTCATCAGAAGTATTGGATTTCCTTACAATATACGGAGAAAAATTCTTAGGCAAAACTTCGGTAGTAGCCAAAGATACTCCAGCATTTATTGGTAATCGAATTGGAATCTTCGGAATTCAAAGTTTATTTCACTTGGTCAAAGAATTAGGATTGACAATTGAGGAAGTCGATAAATTAACAGGCCCTGTTATTGGCCGACCAAAATCAGCTACTTTTAGAACGGTTGACGTAGTAGGTTTGGATACTTTGGTGCATGTCGCCAACGGAATTTATGAAAATTGTCCGAATGACGAACAACATGAATTATTCAAATTACCGGATTTTGTAACTAAAATGATGGAAAACAATTGGCTTGGTAGTAAATCAGGGCAAGGTTTTTACAAAAAAGTAGACAAAGACATTCTTTCCTTAGATTTAAATACTTTGGAATATCGTACTGCCAAAAAAGCGTCTTTTGCAACATTGGAATTAACAAAAACTATTGACAAACCTATCAATCGTTTTAAGGTTTTAGTAAAAGGAACTGATAAAGCGGGTGAATTCTACAGAAAAAGTTTTGCAGGCATGTTTGCTTATGTCTCTAATAGAATCCCTGAAATTTCAGATGAATTATACAAAATAGACGATGCAATGAAGGCAGGTTTCGGCTGGGAAAATGGTCCTTTCGAAATCTGGGATGCTATTGGCGTTGAAAAAGGAATCGAAATCATGAAAGCTGAAGGTCTTGAACCTGCTTCTTGGGTAAATGAAATGCTGGCGTCAGGAAGTAACAATTTTTATACCATTAAAGAAGGTGCTACCTATTTTTATGCTATTCCAAATAAAACGCAAACAAAAGTTCCCGGACAAGATGCCTTTATCATTCTAAACAATATTCGCGAAAGCAAAAAAGTATGGAGTAATAGCGGTGCTATTATTCAAGATTTGGGCGACGGAATTTTAAATTTAGAATTCCAATCCAAAATGAATACCATTGGTGGTGACGTTTTACAAGCCATTAACAAAGCTATTGACTTATCCGAAAAAGAATATCAAGGGTTGGTTATTGGAAACCAAGGGGCTAATTTTTCTGTAGGGGCCAATATTGGAATGATATTCATGATGGCAGTCGAACAAGAATATGACGAATTGAATATGGCCATCAAACTATTTCAAGACACCATGATGCGTGTGCGTTATTCAGGTATTCCAGTAATTGTTGCGCCTCACGGAATGACATTTGGTGGCGGTTGCGAAATGAGTCTTCACGCAGATAAAGTAGTGGCCGCAGCAGAAACTTACATGGGATTAGTAGAATTTGGTGTTGGCGTAATTCCTGGTGGAGGTGGTTCAAAAGAATTAACGTTAAGAGCTTCTGACTTATTCCATAAAAATGATGTAGAATTGAATGTGCTGCAAGAATATTTCTTGACCATTGCAATGGCAAAAGTTTCCACTTCAGGATACGAAGCTTTTGATACAGGACTACTACAACATGGAAAAGATATAATTGTTGTAAATAAAGACCGTCAAATAGCTGAGGCCAAAAAACACGCTTTACTAATGGCAGAAGCAGGTTACACACAGCCAATTCGCAGAAACGATGTAAAAGTTTTAGGAAAACAAGCTTTAGGAATGTTCTTAGTAGGAACCGACCAAATGCAAGCTGGAAAATACATCTCGGAACACGACAAAAAAATTGCCAACAAACTGGCTTATGTAATGGCGGGTGGTGATTTATCGGAGCCAACATTCGTAAGTGAGCAATATTTATTAGATATAGAAAGAGAAGCTTTTTTGAGTTTGTGTACCGAAAGAAAAACTTTGGAAAGAATCCAATTTATGTTAACTAAAGGGAAACCGCTAAGAAATTAATTTTAAATTATAAATGTTGAATTATAAATTATGGATGAGCTTCATTTAAAATTTAGAATTCAAAATTCAAAATAATAGTCATGAAAACAGCCTATATCGTAAAAGCATACAGAACTGCCGTTGGAAAAGCACCAAAAGGCGTATTTAGATTCAAGCGCCCTGATGAATTGGCGGCAGAAACCATTCAGTTTATGATGAATGAATTACCCGATTTCGACAAGAAACGCATCGATGATGTTATGGTTGGAAACGCCATGCCCGAAGCCGAACAGGGTTTAAACATGGGACGATTAATTTCCTTAATGGGATTAAAAATCGAAGACGTTCCAGGCGTAACCGTAAATAGATATTGTGCGTCAGGACTTGAAACTATCGGAATGGCAACCGCTAAAATCCAATCAGGAATGGCCGATTGTATCATTGCAGGTGGTGCCGAAAGTATGAGTTTTATTCCGATGGGAGGTTATAAACCCACTCCTGATTATGCTGTTGCAAAAGCGGGGAATGAAGATTATTACTGGGGAATGGGATTAACAGCCGAAGCAGTTGCCAAACAATATAATGTATCGCGACAAGATCAAGATGAGTTTGCCTATAACTCACATATGAAAGCTTTGAAAGCACAATCGGAAGGTAAATTTGACAAACAAATTGTACCTATAACTATTGAACAAACTTTCATCAACGAAAATGGAAAAAAGGAAACGAAATCATACATCGTCAATAAAGATGAAGGTCCAAGAGCAGGAACTTCTGTAGAAGCATTAGCAGGATTACGACCTGTTTTTGCAGCAGACGGAAGTGTAACAGCTGGAAATTCATCGCAAATGAGTGATGGTGCAGCATTCGTATTAATCATGAGTGAAGAAATGGTAAAAGAATTGAACCTCACTCCTATTGCGCGTTTGGTAAATTTTGCATCCGCAGGAGTTGAACCTAGAATTATGGGAATTGGTCCCGTAAAAGCGATTCCGAAAGCATTAAAACAGGCAGGATTGCAATTAAAAGATATTGATTTAATAGAATTAAACGAAGCCTTTGCCTCACAATCCTTAGCGGTTATTAGAGAATTGGGATTGAATCCTGATATAGTAAATGTAAATGGTGGTGCTATTGCTATGGGACATCCATTGGGTTGTACGGGTGCCAAATTATCTGTTCAACTATTTGATGAAATGAAACTCAGAGGAAGTAAATACGGAATTGTAAGTATGTGCGTAGGAACTGGCCAAGGAAGCGCGGGGATTTATGAGTTACTATAGAAGACAAATAGATAATAGACGGATGGATAATAGATTTTAAAAAATTCAAAGCGATAAAAAGATTAAAAATATGAGCGAATTTAAAAGGCACAATTTTAAGAAACTAAAAATTTGGCAAATGGGAATTGAAATAGCTAAACAAATTTTAGATCTTACAGATACTTACCCAAGCTCTGAAAAATTTGGTCTAAAAAGTCAAATGGATAGATGTTCTATTTCAACGCCCTCAAATATTGCAGAGGGTTCAAGTAGAACTGATAAATCCTTCAGCCATTTTCTAGATATATCGTTAGGGTCGTCTTTTGAATTACAAACGCAACTATTATTAGCAAATCACAGAAAATATATAACCGAAGAGTATTCAAACTTTATAGAAATTAAAATAGAAGAATTTCAAAAGGCTACAATGTCTTTTCAAAACAGTTTAAATAAATAAAATATTTCAAATCAAGGTAAAAACGTCTATCATCTATTCGTCTATTATCTATAATCTTTATAAAAAATGAGCGACAAAACAAGAGGAGGTCAATTCCTAGTAAAAGAGACAAAATGCGAAGACATCTTCACACCCGAAGATTTTAATGAAGAGCAAATCATGATGCGGGACTCGGTTAAAGAGTTTGTGGATAAAGAGATTTGGCCAAATAAAGACCGTTTTGAAAAAAAGGATTATGCGCTTACGCAAGAATGCATGAAGAAAGCGGGTGACTTAGGATTTCTAAGTGTTGCTGTACCTGAAGCTTATGGCGGAATGGGAATGGGATTTGTGAATACCGCTTTAGTTTGCGATTATATTTCTGGAGCAACAGGTTCGTTTTCTACCGCTTTTGGTGCCCACACAGGAATTGGAACTATGCCAATTACGCTTTATGGAACCGAAGAACAAAAGCAAAAATACGTACCAAAGCTCGCTTCCGGCGAATGGTTTGGTGCCTATTGCTTAACAGAACCTGGAGCTGGATCGGATGCCAATTCTGGAAAAACAAAAGCAGTTTTATCAGAAGACGAAACGCATTATAAAATCACTGGACAAAAAATGTGGATTTCAAATGCTGGATTTTGTTCCTTATTTATTGTTTTTGCAAGAATTGAAAATGACAAAAATATTACTGGATTTATCATAGAAAACAATCCTGAAAATGGCATTTCTATGGGAGAGGAAGAACATAAATTGGGAATTCGCGCCTCTTCTACTCGTCAAGTTTTCTTTAATGAAACCAAAGTTCCTATTGAAAACATGCTTTCGGAAAGAGGAAATGGATTTAAAATTGCCATGAATGCATTAAATGTTGGTCGAATAAAATTAGCCGCAGCTTGTTTAGATGCACAAAGAAGAGTAACTTCTGGTGCAATCAAATATGCTAATGAGAGAATTCAATTCAATACACCGATTGCACAATTTGGAGCCATTCGTTATAAATTAGCGGAAATGGCGACTTCTTGTTATGCCGGAGAAAGTGCCACTTACAGAGCTGCAAAAGACATTGAAGATAGAATTCATGCCCGTGAAGCCGAAGGAACTTCACACCAAGAAGCCGAATTAAAAGGTGTTGAAGAATATGCCATAGAATGTTCTATTTTGAAAGTTGCCGTTTCTGAAGATGTTCAAAATTGTGCTGATGAGGGAATTCAGATTTTTGGTGGAATGGGATTTTCAGAAGACACACCAATGGAAAGTGCATGGAGAGATGCTCGAATTGCTCGAATTTATGAAGGAACAAATGAAATAAACAGAATGCTTTCGGTAGGAATGCTGATTAAAAAAGCAATGAAAGGACATGTTGATTTATTGGGACCTGCTTCAAAAGTTCAAGAAGAATTAATGGGAATTCCTTCATTTGAAACTCCAGATTATTCTGAATTATTTGCTGAAGAAAAAGAAATAATTGGAAAATTGAAAAAGGCATTCCTAATGGTTGCTGGAGGTGCAGTTCAAAAATATGGCCCTGATTTAGATGCCCACCAACAATTACTAATGGCGGCTGCGGATATATTGATTGAAATATACATGGCAGAAAGTACTATCCTTAGAACTGAAAAAACAGCCAAAAAAGTTGGAGAAGAAAATGTAAAAGAACAAATTGCCATGGCTAAGTTATATTTATATAAAGCCGTTGATATTATCAATATTAAAGGAAAAGAAAGCATTATTTCTTTTGCAGAAGGCGATGAACAGCGCATGATGTTGATGGGTTTACGTCGTTTTACAAAATATACAAACATGCCAAATATTGTAGGTTTAAGAGAAACTATTACAAATAAATTGGTTTCAAAAAATGAATATTGTTTCTAAAACAAAAAAATAGTTTTTTTTAGTTTATGTTGGTAAAAGTCACTTAGTATTAAGTGACTTTTTTTTGTAATCCTTTATACCTAAATTTTAATATAACCTTAAGGAAAATTAATTCGATTTATAAGAATTTATACCTATATTTATTATAAAATATAAACTACTCATCATGAAAAAAATAGTCCTTTCAATCGTGTTACTTTTCGCTGTTATTATTGGTTGTAAAACCAACTCTTCAAACGGTGCTACCAATAAGTTAAATGTAACTTTTGAGCCAAAAAGCAATAGCAACGTTAGTGGTTCTGGTGTTTTTTCAGAGAAAAATGGCAATGTAACTTTTACCGCTAAATTCAAAGGATTAAAACCTGGAATACATGCCATACACATTCATGAAAAATCAGATTGTTCTGCTGCTGATGGAAGTTCTGCGGGTGGACATTGGAATCCTACTTTTAAAAAACATGGAAAACTAGGCGAAGGAGAAGCTCATAAAGGAGATATTGGAAATTTCACTACAGATGAATTTGGAAATGGAACTATTACTATTACAACCTCTGAATGGTGTATTGGTTGTGGAGATGCCACAAAAGACATTCTTGGTAAAGGTTTAATTGTTCACCAAGGTCCTGATGATTATGTATCTCAACCTACAGGAAATTCAGGAGCTAGAGTGGCGTGTTCTGCTATTATCAAGTAATAATTTATTTCCTGTGAAAGCAGTATTAATGCTATAAAATATCTAAATTTGCCTCACTAATTCGAAGCAATGATAAACCCATCGGCAAACGGTTGGATAGATAAATTTTTCTTAGAACAGAAATCCATATCAAATCCTTTCATAGAAAACCCAGACACTTTTTATATAAAAGTTAGGGCTACAGGTTTTATCTATGGCTATATCATTTCATTTGACACACCCTTTACCATAGATCAAACAGATTGGGTAGAGGACGAAATTTCAAAAGTAGCATTACTAAATACATTATTTGGCATTTACAAAATTACAACTCAAGATTATTCTGTTGAAACTTTTATATCAAAAGGACTCTCCTTTTATAATGAAATGCATCCTCAGGGTTTCAATCTGTTCAAGAAAGTATTACCTAGTTCTTCGCCATCTACGAATTTAGAAAAAATAATTGATACCCGAATTCAGACGAACATTGACATTGTTAACAAACAGTTTTCTCATGTTCTGACAAATGCACTTTTGTTTGTAGATGTTTTGGCATTTCAATATTATTTAACTCACAATGCAATCCCCGAAAAATACCTTAAAAAAGTTGAGGAAACGATTATAAGTCTGGTTTCATTAGCGTTGAAAACTAAATCTAATAAAACTAAATATGATGATTTATTGATAAAGTTATTTGAGGCATCGGTTCGTTATAGTAAATTTTCGAAGGAGAGTATTCAAACTTTAGAGGAATTAAAATTGGATTATTTTACAACCGAATTAGAAAAGAACTATTTGATAGATTTAACAGGAATGGCATTGTGGAGTGATGGAATCATCGAAAAGAACGAAGCCTTTTTTCTTCATAACGTTGCCGAAATCCTTAATGTGCCAGACGTTTTTGTAACGGAAAGTATCGAGAAAACGAACGACTTTATTACGAAATACAAAACTGAAATTCCGTATTTTAAGTATTCGAATCCTGTAAAACACTTTTTTGACCACACCACCCAAAGTGTAGAGGTTTTGATTACTAGAAACAAGAAACGACTTTATAAAGAAATTTCAGAAAGTAAGGAACTTATGATTCTGCTTGCAAAATCGACGCGACGAGATTTAGATGAAAAGGAAAAGAAAAAAGTCAAAAAACAATTGTTGGACATTTGCAAAACAATTCCCTCCTTGACCATATTTCTTTTGCCGGGAGGTTCGTTGTTGCTTCCTATTTTAATAAAATTCATTCCTAAATTACTTCCATCAGCGTTTAATGAAAATTTGGACGTAGAATAATATCCTTATTTTTTATTTCTTTAGGAGCGAATTGTCCTTTTGTATTTGGAATTGCAATTCCCGCTCTCGCCTTTATCTCTTCGCTTCGCTACGAGGATACCAACTCCATCGGGGCTAGGAAATCAGTCATTTTCTTATTTATTAAATTTTGGCTTTAAACAAATCAGCTATTGAAAAATTAAAACTATATTTGAGAATAAATAAAGTATGACAACTGTTATACATACCTGCCCATTTTGGTTGGCTTTGGATGATTTTATCATACACTTAAACAAGTTAGCAGTAAGCCTACGCGAAACCGTAAATAAAAATGACAAAAAAAAATAATAATAATTTTGAAAATGTATCAAGCTTAAAAAAAGTAATTGTTGTAGTCAGTTTGTTTACAATTTTATTTGGAGGTATGTTTTCAGCTATTGTAGCTGTCCATAGTTTCAAAAACTACAATAACCCTTACATTTTTGGTTTTACGTTTGGAATGATTGGCTTGTTGATTGGAATTTTTATTGCAACTAAAATAAAACCTTATGTTCTTTTAAATTCAATAATGCAATCAAACTATTCAAATTTCAAATTAATATTTGCTTTAGGTTTTATCGGACATTTTCTATTGGTTGGTTTTTATTTGAATGATTCTTTATCAACTTTGAATGATTGCAAACGTTACATTGTAATAAATAAAGAATATAGAAAAGGAGGTCATAGACAACCTGAATTACATGTATTGATTTTAAAAATAAAAGGGAAAAACTGTAGATTATTGAGTAAGCCTGATTACTGGAAATCTATTTTAATTGGACAAGAAATAACAGTCTGTGATTATAAAAGTAGAATTGGTTTTGATAGTAAAAAATTACCAAACGATTATTAGAAAGGCCTACTGGTAACCCCGATCGCTCGGATATGTCCCGCAACGGATAGGGCGAATTTGTAATCCGTTCCCACAAAGACAAGAAAATAATCGTGATGAGATTGCCGCGTTCCTCGCAATGACATGCTAACGCAATTAAGGATGTGACAACTAATTACATCTAAACTATTACAAATTTAGAATCTGAAATAAATCCAGATTGACAAATCATAAGTTGAAATTCAGATTGATAATGACAACATTAGTCAATCATAATAC
>Ga0114974_10003376_pt1 | contig 12038 bp, 15 predicted proteins | sample S_130206_EF_Meta_FD_87318 | JGI IMG/M metagenome (GOLD analysis project Ga0114974, IMG submission 87318) | Freshwater microbial communities from Lake Simoncouche, Canada to study carbon cycling - S_130206_EF_MetaG | ecosystem: Environmental > Aquatic > Freshwater > Lake | place: Lake...
CCGCCCATGAAAGGGTTCTGCATTTGGTAAGGGTTACCGCCGCCGTAGCCACCGCCGTAGCCACCACCGTAGCCACCACCGTAGCCACCACCGTAGCCACCACCGTAGCCGCCGCCGTAGCCACCACGACCACCGCCATAGCCTCTACGACCACCGCCATAGCCACCATAGCCACCATAGCCACCATAGCCACCGCGACGAGGACCGCCGCCATAGTACGGGTTGGCATTACCGCCCCCACCGTCATACAACGTGCCCGGCTCTTCTGATCTTCCGTCCGGAGTTCCGGAAGTGCCGTCCCGTATGCTCGCCCATCTAGGGTCGCTGGGACCGCTTAGACCTGCGTACTTTGTGCCAGCGTACGGATCGCCACTCGGACCCATACCGGGTCCGCCTGTACCTTCCCATTGTGTACCAGCATACGCATCGTTTGAATCGTGAGGGTTCATAGGCATGCCGCCAGTTATCTCCCCATTTGGGCCAGTACTTTGGACGGAACCATCTGGATTTCTTGGTGGTTTAGGGCCGCCTGTACCAGCGTACTTTGTGCCAGCAAACGGATCGCCGTTTGGGTACATTTTCTGGTACTCAAACATAGTCATACCAGAACCCATGAAATTTTGGGGGTTGATACCTGAACCATCGTAGCTGCCGCCGGGAAGCCGAGGGGGCATCATACCGCCGTCGCCGTCCATCACAACAGGCATTGGGCCTTTGGGGCCGCCGGGAAACCGAGGGGGCATCATGCCGTCAAATGGCCTAGGGTTATAGTTGCGAGGGGGCATCATACTGCTCACAGTATCTTGTGTTTCGGGAAGACCCATCAGCCTGCGTTGACGTTCATCTAAACGCATGCCACCATTGCCGCCGCCGGATACGGATGTACCGGGCGAACCAATAGGAGGGAGGTTTGCAAACTCATTTGGAATATAACGGCCAGTCATTGCCGCATATCCGGGATCATTTGGACCGCCTGCTTGAAACATAATCTACCCCTTAAGTGTGTTCGTCATTATCGGTACTTTGCGGTTTTCTTTGCAACTGTTTTCGGTTGCGCCACAAACTGTTTACCTGCCGCTTTACCTGCCCGCTTTGCCTTCGTGGTGGCTGCATACTCTGCCGGGCTCAAGCTTTTTATCGCGGCCTCTGGCAAGTATCGCTCCCCTGTCTTGCTTGACGGCTTTCCCGACTTGGTGCGCCATTTCTGGTCACCCCAATCTTTAAGGGATTGCTGTGGCGCTTTCAATCTCGATACCCCCCACCTGCCGCCTTGTACTTCTTGGCAACAAGCTGTGCTTTACGTGCTGACCACTGACCTGCGCCAGTGCCCTGCGTTGCTGCGGCTTTTACTTGGCTTACGATCTTCTTGCGAAGCGTAGGCTTTGTGTAATTCCCCGCAGCGTTAACCCCGCCGCCTTTGGCATACATCTCGACGGTGTTCGGATCGTCCTTGCGTTCAATCTTCTTACCCTTGGGCATTTTGGATGGGGAAATATCCCCCATCCCACGGCTTGCCATCATGATTTAGCAGGCTCTGCCGCCCATATTCATCTTGACCATTTTGCCCTTGGTTTTACCCTTGGACGCCACGCCGTCAATGCCGCTGCCTGTAGGCACACGGCCCATTGAACCAGACATTGCTGAGCCACCCTTGGCCATTTTGGTCATGCCGCCTTTTTTCATTCCCATCATCTGTTTTTTGTCAGATGCCATATCAGCTTTAGAGCCTTCTTGAGCGCCTTTTTTCTTAGCCATCATTGCCATAAAGCCGGGGTTCATTTTAGAAGCCATAGTATCACCACCTTTTGAAAATAACGCCATACTTCCATGATTGGTTTTTGGCTTGTTTACACCTTGCACATCCGGGCGGGTTGACCCGTCCTTCCCAAACTTTTTGCCTTTGTCGGCCTCGTTGAAATCTTTTCCAACGCTTTGCGGCACTCCAACGGTTTTTGCAAACGCAGGATTATGCGCGATTGCAGCCATGAAGTGTGCTTGTTTTTTACTCGTTGACGGCATCTTTTTTAACCCAACGTTGAACCGTTGCGGTTTCCCATATGCGAATAGATGTCCACACAATCGTGAATATTGCTGCGACTGATGGAAGCATATCTGCCAATGTTCCTATTACGGTGATGATTGATAATCCATCAACCACGGATTTTACGGTTTCGGTATGGTTGGTCATATCAGCACTTCCATCTTGCAAGAGCCGCAGCCTTGCGTGTAGGTTTACCTTTTTCATCCTTCATCGGGCCGGGCATACCAGACATCCGAGCGCAGAATGAGTCTTTGCGGGGGCCACCTTGGGGCTGCGGAGCCTTGAGGTTACTGCCCGTAGCGGCGTTGTACTTGGCCCGGCCCTTGGCCGTCAAGCCAGCACCTTTGGAAATAGGTAGCTTCTCCCCACGGCCTACAGCCAGTGAGGGGCCTTTTTTCTTTGATGCTGCTTTAGCCATAGAACGTTGTAATTTTTGCAGAAGTAGGCAGTGTTACATGGATGTCCGTTGTGAACAAAATGCCTTCTCCGGGAACACCTAATGTAATTGGTTGTGTGCCTGTTCCAACATTAAATTGCAGACGAACTGTGCCAGAAGCACCGCCGTCACGAAAAATAACATCTCCCGCCGTTCCACCAGAAATGCAGTGATAAGCCTTAAGGCGGTTTCGCCCAGATACAACTGTTCCCGTGGCTTCTACGTGCGTAGCCTTTACGTCGGTTTGCATTGCCATAATCAATCTCCTTTAAAACGGGGGCCGCAGCCCCCAAGATCAATTATTGCTGAGTAGCTGTAGGGTTCTGTGAACCATCAGCATCGCGCACTGCGTAAACCATTCCAACAGTTGCAGCACCGCCGGATGCTGTACCAGCACAAGCGTAAGTAGCGGTGATGATGACATCAGTTGTGCCTACGTTTACGTAGTTAGCAATATTTGCGTCAGTAATAGTAAATGTTGCACGGCCAACAGACAAAGGCGTAGTGGTAGCGCCACCAACAGTACCTAATGTTGTTGAGCCCGCTTTGATGGTAATAGTATTGCCTGTAGTACCAGCATAAGCGGTAGTAATGTCAACAGTAATCAAGATAATGCGTGAACCAGCGGGCACTACAAATAAATTAGTTGCCGTAGTGTCTGCAACAGTTGTTACGCCAGACTGAGAAACATCAGTACAGCCCAAGTTGCGAATCGTGCCAGCAGTGGTGCCGGAAGTGTTTTTAACAGTGCCGAGCAGCCAAGGGCCAAGGTGTGTTGCGAATCCCATGATATTTCCTTCATGCAGTTAAAGGTGTATCAATCTTGCATGACGTCCGCCGGGACGGTTTGATACACCGGGAGGCCCGGATACCCCAATATACATCAAAAGAAAAAGGGGCACAAGGCCCCTTTCTCACTTTATCAGGTTGAACCTGAAGAACCCCACATACCGAGGGGATCAGACCAGCCGAACGAATAACGCTCGCGGGCCTTGTAGCGGACGTTTCCGGTGTCGAAGTCACCGTCCATAGAGTTCGTCAAAGGCGAACGCTCAAAGTGCTTCAGACCGTTTGGCACATCAGTTGTCAAGAACCAAGCATTGGTGTCGGTCAGATAGTGGTTAATTGCGTAACCTTCTGGGATCGAACCATTGTTCTTCAACGCGTTGATGTCGTTGTCGGTTGTACCAACACGCAGGCTGGTTTCCAACAAGCGGGTTGCAACGAATTGCAGTGCTGGAGGAATAATCAGTTTGCGAGGTTGAGCAGCGATCAACAGACCACGTTCATCAGTCCAAGCAGCGATCTGAATAACAGCGTTTTCCAACGAAGTTTCATTCAAGTCAACTGCAACGCTTGGGCTGTTGTAGTTCACACCACCGTTAATGAGTGGGTGACCAACGCGGGCGCTGGAAGAGTTCACACCGAACAGCGACACACCGTCACCACCCAAGTAAGAGCCGCTGAAACCGTTGTTCAGAACGGAAGCACCCTTAACTTGCTTGGTGTAGGCCATAGCGCGTGCCAAAGACTTGGTGTAACGAGCAGACAGGCTGTCGTACAAGTTGTCTTCAACAGCTTCTTCAGTGATGGAGAAGCCCAAGGCGATGGTCTCGTGGCTGTAACGGGCAGTGAACGCCTCTTGCGCATTGTCATAAGCAATGGCAGAACCTTCGTTCTTGACCGGAGCAGCGCCGAATCCGGCCAGCTTGGTTTCTTCTTCAAAGCTACGCTCAGACTTCTCTGTTTCGTAGATTTCTTTGTGCTCTTCGCCGTAGCGTGCGTACTCCATACCGAACAAAGCGTTCAGACCCGGAAGCAATTCTTTGAGCAGTTGTGCGCGTGAAATAGCCATGATTTAGCTCCTTTTACAGACCAACAGCGTTGCTGTAGGAGTGGTATCCGGGGTTGAACTTCACCAGAATGTCAGTGTAGGCGTCACCCACGGTCGAGAAGCCCTGCATGTCCACAAAGCCAACGACGCGGAAAGCGGCAGTGGTAGTGACAGCAGAAGAGCCTGCAACAACAGCAGTGTTTGAGTTGCCAGTGGTGGTGCTACCTGTGGAGGTAGATTGCACAGCATTCAAAAACACGTTTGCGCCCAGAGCGGCAAAGGTTACAGAACCAGCAGATTGGACTTGGAACACAGCGCGGTCATCATCAACAACGTATGCAGTGATGGTTGTGCCAGTAGGTGCAACATAGTTGGCTGGGTAGTATTGAGCGTAAATCACCTGACCCTGTGCGTTCACATAGGTGCAGCCGACAAACACACCAACACAACCTGTGTTAGCAGTACCAGTGGGGAAACCATTGGTAGTTGCGTCAGCACCAGTCGATGTAGCGATTTGCAAATATCCTGACGCAGCAACATACACGAGTGAACCGTTGAAGATGTTCGTGTTGTAACCAGCAGGGTTGATGGGGAACTGTCGAGTGCTACCTGAATAAGGTAGGCCACCCAACTCGTTCACGGCTTTAAAGCCGTAGGGCGTTGCGGTAGATGCCATTTAGGGCTCCTTGAATTATGAACCTGAACCAAACCCACTGCCGCGACTGGTCGTTGACTTGCGGTCAGAGAACAGAGGCATACGCGGGTCATTGTTTCGCATAAAGTGATTGTCCACCGAATCCATCTGAGTTTGCGCCTGTTTGTTGTAATACTCTTCACGGGCTTGCATCTTTTCGATGGGGCACTTGCAAAGCATGAGCCCTCCGATTTCAACGTTACCTGTGGCAGCATTGCCATACATTTGCAATTCTGGATGATCCACCGCCTTTACAGGCTCCCAACCTTCGCGCATCTTGGTAGATACGTTGCGGGTCTCAGCTTGGCCAAGAACGTGTGTCGCTATCCAGCGAAACGCTACTCCGGGCTCAGGTAGTGGATCAGGCAGAGATGTAGGTGGTACATACACTGTGCGTACTTGTTTTTCGCGGGACGCAAGGTCACGGGGGTTACGAACTTCAGCCATTTGATTTCTCCATTTTCATTACTTCAACTGCATATTGCTGCGGGGTTAATCCAAGTTTTTTAGCCAAGGCGAGTTGCGTTGGCGTCATTTCAACTTTTCGTGTCCCTGTCGAACGGGTCGCCGAAGCAACAACTGTCGTAGAACGTCTGGAGGTCTCGGAAGACTTTGTTCCTTGTCCAAAAACTTCTGGGAATGTGGACTTAATGCGAGAGTCAATTCTCTCGAAATATTCATCAGAGCGAGGATCAATCCCCGAATTTACTAGTTTTTGATGCAGCCCTAGTGAAAAGCTGGTTAATTCCTCGTACCCCGCCTGACCGAACCACTGGTTTTTTGCTTGCCAGCGCAAGGTTTTATCGTCCACTGTCGGCCGGGGTGGCGGAACATTCTGTGTTTGTACTTCAGTTTCTGTCTGCTGTAAAGGGGTTGGGCGAAAATTTTTCGCGGCCTCAAAACGCATTTTTGCATCAGTAAGGTATTCTTGGGCTTCTACAAGTGCATCAGAATCCCCTGCTTCGTAAGCTTCTTTGTACCTACGTTTAGCGTCAACAAGTTCTGCGTTTGCTGCGTGTTTAACGGTATGGGCAAAGGCTTCTTGTCCATAATTGACGTTTTGCTTTAAGTTATTATTTTCGTGAATCAATTGCCGCGCAAGACGTTCTAGCTCTTGCTTTTCACGCATTGTGGCTTCTTTAACACGGCGTTCATCGTGTCGCGCATGTGTCAGCTCTTTGATACGTTTCTTGACGTTATCAGTGTAACTGTCCATTTCATCTTCTGATGGATCGGAAACTTCTCTATCCAGAGCTTTGCGGTTCCTGTCTTGGACAGGGGTGTCGTCAACAATTTCAATTTCTATTTCAGTGTTACCACCTGAATCTTTTGAATTGTCTTCCACTTCATCGGGAAATTTATAGGGGTCCATTTGTATTCCTTTAAGCGCGGGTTATCCCACGGGGGTCTTGCACAACAGCATCAACTTGGTCGTCGTTGATGAGACGGAATTCCTTCCCAAAAATCTTTACTCGTGTACCGGAATACGTACGTACCAAGATGAAATCTCCGGGTTGGCACCAAGGTCCGTTAGGAAACTTGGCAGTGTCCTTGTAAGCATCAGGGCCGTGCTTCAAGACGAACAGCACCGTAGTGGCGTGCTCTTCCTGACGTAAGACGTCCGAAGGTTTAACAAGGTCAAGTGTTGTTCCTGAATACCGTTCTTCAACGTCAGGCACAGCACACAGCAGTTTGTATCCTGCTGGATCAGGCAGTTGGCGAGCTTTTTCATCCATAGATGCATCGGGGGCCGGGGCATCTGTAGCTTGAATAGTCTCGGGTAATGCGAAAGAGCCGGGGCTCAAGTCGATTTCACTCATCAGATTGCTCTACTTTCTCTGCAAGGTCAAGTAGGTGACGCTCTGCGAAAGCCAGACCCTGAATGGTCCCGCAAAGTTTTTGGTATTCGTCAAAAGAGCGACATCTACCGCTGGCCAAGTCATCAGCGTAGTTATTCATGTCGGCACGTATTTTGTCGCGCAATACGCGTGCGAAATCTTGGATCATTTGGGTGTATTACCTTTCTGTAAATTGCGTGCGGTTTCCATAATCTGTGCTGCTTGCATAGCGTTTTTAGTTTTAATATCGGCCACGTCCAAGTCCAGCCTTGCGCCCATGTGCGCTTGGTCAAACTGTTGCTTGGCCTGACTTTCTTCAATTTGCGCACCAATACGCATACCGTCAAGTTGGAGTTGCCCTGTAACTTTTTGCTCTTCAAGTTTTTGTTTATCTGCCGCAGAAGTTGCGGTAAGCTCCATCTGCTGTTGTCTAATCTGCAAATCTTGTTGGGCCGTCTGTTGTGCCATCTGCATCTTGGCTTGTTCCATCTGCATTTTGGCCTGCTCAAGTTGCATCCGCATCTGGGCTTCTTGCTGTCTGATCTGCACTTCTTGCTGTTTGATTTGCAACTCAGCTTGCTGCATTTGAACAACAGGGTCTTGCTGTTGCTGCTGTGCCTGCTGTTGCGCGGCCTGTGCTTGGTTCTGCTGAACAACTTGCTGCGCAGCTTGGGCCATCATGGCCGACAAAGCAATCTCTATCTCTGGCGGCAGCTTTTCATCCTCGGGAGGCAGTGGCATACCCAACTGCGCTTCAATCTGCTGGCGCATCATGTATCCGACGTGCTCAGCAATGTGCGCTTGCAACGCGGCTGCAATCTTGGGTGCTTGTGGGTTCTGGCCAATTAACGCCGCAATTGACGGGTCCTGCGGCATTGAGTTGTGTACAGCAATGTGGGACTTGTGGTCTTGGTGCAAGAACGCTTTTACGGGTTTACCCTTAAGGATGCTTTGGTTCTCTGTCACTGGGTCCACAGGCTTCATGTCCTCTTCCAGCGGAATCAGTTTGTCTGGGTTTTTGATACCCAATACTTCCAGCATCCTGCGGTGCAACTGAGGCAGGTCATAGATGTCCGGTGCCATCTGCGCCATCTGAATCACGGCTTGGTACTGAACAACACGTTGACTCATGGTCGCAGCGTTGGGGTCACTTACCGGAATAATATCAACGTGTTTGTAGTCGCTGGATTTGGCGCGGGGTCCTTGGTTACCTTCAGGCTCGTAGCCGTAGTCGTCATCAGAGAAGTCGCGGATGATTACAGCCAACAACTTCAGTTCTTGCTTCAACGCAAAATGCACACGAGCCTGCACAGCCGTCATCACCTTCAACTGACGCTCAAGCAAGGCAAGGGTTGTGCCCACAGGGGCTTGGCCAGACATGTCGCTAATCTTCATGTCCGCTGTTGCAGCAAACCTACGGCCTTCATCCACCACGTTCTGCAACAGGGTGTACAGCGTCTGGCTTGGCTCCTTGTACGGCAGGGGCAAAATGTTGTCGCGGATTGTGCCCGAGCCTACATCTACGTCACGGAATTCTCCGGGAGCGATTGGCGTATCGTCGCCTTTGATACGGAGGCCACGGCTCTTAAGACCACCGGGCAAATTGGACAACGTGCCAGCATCTATCAACTGACGCATGAGCGATGTTGCTGACTTGGCAAACCCACCGATGAGGTGGAACAAACCAAAGCCATAAGCTCCAAAGCCGGGGATGTACTGGTAGTGTACAAAGTGCTGGCGCTTTAACTTAAGCGGATCATCTTCTTCCCAGTTACGGCGGATGGCCAACACTGTGTTTGTACCCTTAATAAGGGTAACTACGTATGGCAGTGCAATGCCTGTATCGCCTTCGTCATCCTCGTCTTCATAGCCTTTCAGGTCCAAGTCAACGTTGCACTCCAGCAACGTAAACCGTTCGTCGTTCAAATCACTGAACCCAGTCTCTTTGTCCTTGGCTTTCTGAATGTCGCTCTGCGCCTTGTCCGGCTCACCCAACTCCACGTCACGGTAGAAACCCGCAGACTGCAATTTGGTGATCTCGTTCTTGGTCTTGCGCATGATGTGTGTCACGCGGTAGCAAGTCTGAATGTCCGATGTGCCGTAGGGCAGCAGCATATCTTCGGCAGGGATGAAGATCGACACCTGACGGCCAAGACCCGGATCGTAATACACCTTTTTAAACGCCGAGCCCGTAGCTGGCAGTGACCACAACATGCGCTCATGCTCTGGGCGGAACTCCACCATCTTCTCAGTAAGCTGGTAGTTCATGTCTTGCTCGACACGCATCGCAGCTTCTTTTTTCTCTGGGGTCTCTTTGCCAATGATCTTGGTACGTACTGGCCCCTGTGCAGGGAACGTTTCAGTAATGGTTTCTGCTTGGAAACGCACCACAGCTTCGGTAATCATGGGGTGAAACACACCGCTTGCACCGTTCCACGGCTCTGTGCGCTCTTCCATGTTCAAGCCCAAGAGCTTTAAACCTTCGGTATAGGCTTTTTCCCAGTCTTTTCGGCTGTTTTTGTCTTGTTCTATCTCATCTACAAGGGTGCTGGCCATGCTCGCCATAGCCCCTTCATCCATCTCTTCGGCCAAATTGGCACCAAAATCTTCCTCATTTTCACCCATTTCAAGGCTAATTTCGAGGTCTCCGATCCCAATTGTTACCGCTTCAGGGTCCACAATCTCGATTTCAATCGGTTCTTCCTCTTGTGCTAATGCTTCCAAGCCTGCTGGCTGTTGGTAGAGGGCTTTGTCTATGTTGGTGGCCATGCGCAATCCTTAGTAATACGCCGCTTTGCGGGGTATGGAGTAAATGTCGTCCTTCTGGTCGCTATCCAAGCTGATGAACCCACCGCTACGAAAGCGATGCAACGCCATACTTGTGCAGTCAACCATGTCATCGTGGTCTGACGCGGGAAATGCAGCTACTTGCTCCACAACTTCTTCCGCCCAGCGCCTACCAGCAGGATACCAGACCATACCCGATCTGAAAATATCTGCAACGGCATTTAACCGTGCAACTTTATCACCTGTACCCCTGTGCGGGGTAAATTCCGACACCGGAATGCCCATCCGGCGCAATTCTTGGAACAGTGGAGTGCCGTTGGACTTCTTCTCCACCACAAACGCATCGGGTTCCCACTCCTTGTACTCCCGCAGAGCCAAGTCCTTCAACTCTGGAAACTCCACACGCCTGTTTATGGAGTTCAGCAAGATAATATTGGCCTTACCCTCCGTGCGACGGGCATCCGTGAACACCCCCCACGTTAAGAGTGCCGTAAAGTCGGCGCGGTTGTTCATCTCCGCCGCCGCATCTAGTGTCATTATGACAAAATCTACCTCCGGTGGGTCTTCTTCTTCCCACTGCTTCCACCATTCACGTTTTATGAGCGCACCTTCCTCGCTGGTGGGCTGCTGCTGGTACTGCGCGTTCCACTGATATGACGGCATGGACGCTTTCGTCCTGTGCAGAGCGTCAAGATCAAAAAAGTCTGGCCACAATGCTTTTTCGCGGTCGGTGTTTTCGTTAAAAATGGCAGGGAATTCAAAAAACTCGTACTGATCCGACTCTTCGTTGCGGGTCATGTCCTTGGCCATCATGCCAATCAGGTCCCCGGGATGCCAGCGGGTATGCACAATCGCTACCCGACCGCCGGGCATCAAACGTGTACGGGCTCCAAACGTAAACCACTCATACGCCTTTTGAAAAACTTCAAAGTTGCCGTTCAAAATGTCCTGTTCAGAGAACGGATCATCTACGATCAAAAAGTCCGCGCCCCTACCAGCCAAAGCGGAGCCTACACCGCAGGCAAAGTACTCGCCCCCAGAGTTTGTGTTCCACCGTCCAGCAGATTTGGAATCCGCTGACAACTGCACAGTTGGGAAAATTTCTTTGTACGCCGCCTGATCTACCAAGTTGCGTACCTTTCGGCCAAAATCCACCGCCAGATCGGTGGTGTGCGACACCATCAGCACCTTCTTGTCAGGGAAGTGGCCAAAGAACCATGCAGGGAAATACACCGAGACCAGAAACGATTTGCCATGACGCGGTGGTATGGACACACCAATCCGGTCTTTGCGGTTAAACGCCATGTCTTCCAACAACTTGGCCAGACGTTTGTGGTGCGGCCCAACTTTGTAGTCCGGGTTCATCTTCACGCAGAACTCCAGCAGGCTGTCCCTTGCTGCACTTGATGCTTCACGCCGTTCTAACTCTGCCAAGGTTTCATCAAACGCTTCTAAGTTCTCGGCGTCCATCTTGGCCAAGTCCATCTTCAGCAACTCTTCAATGGTGAAGTTAGAAAAGTCAATCATCTTTGGGAACCTGCACTGGGGTACTCAGCACATCAGCCGCGTTTTCTTGCAGTGTCTTTTTGGGTGTCACGTCCGTAATCATCTCCCGCTTGCTACGTAGTTCAAGTAGTTTAGAAATCCTATCTTTAATAGAATTCTCCAGTTCAAGGGTAGTCTTGTGTTTGACCGTGACTTCCGTGCGTTCGATGAACAGCCCGACATCGCCTACTTTGCCCAGCAGTTCAAGTGCCCGCATGCGGATTTTTGCATCAGGGTTTGTACTCTCTTCGATCAGCTTGTTGGTGACATACGTTCTGATCTGCACAGCAGACTTGACCACCACTTCGTCGTACTCACTCAGGATTGATCGCAGGTGGGCGGCGGAAGCACTTGTAGTAACTATCTCTGTACGTGCTATGGGCACGCCGGATTTGCCAGCAGCTTGCACGGACTCATGGAACGCGGCGCGGGCCTGCACCTTGTCTAACTCTGTTGGCTCGATTGTCACTCCAAAGGCAGACATGAACTCTGCTGTCTTAAACAACGCCTGTGCTTTGGTGTGCAGCGACAGAGCCTCCTCCCTCTCCTCTGGGATTGGCACGGTCAACTCTGGAATACAGGTCAGCATGGTGCGGATGATACAACTAAATAGCGGGGGGTGCAAGACATTACTAATACTAGGGTGTTCTGGAACACCGATTTGAAGAAATTTTTTATAAAAATTTTTTGGACAGGGGAAAGTTTTTGGTAGGGGGTGGGTTCTGCAAAGATGTTTCAAATAAAGTGGAGAGAGTTTGAACGGAATACACTGTATAGCTGGCTACGGCGTGACGACGAAAAAGGGGTTGTAGGGGGGCGGTGGGGTCGCGCCCTGCGGGAACTGGCTGCTTTTTGGGCGGGGA
>Ga0114974_10003378_pt1 | contig 12032 bp, 9 predicted proteins | sample S_130206_EF_Meta_FD_87318 | JGI IMG/M metagenome (GOLD analysis project Ga0114974, IMG submission 87318) | Freshwater microbial communities from Lake Simoncouche, Canada to study carbon cycling - S_130206_EF_MetaG | ecosystem: Environmental > Aquatic > Freshwater > Lake | place: Lake...
GGATTTTCAGGGGGATCGGATTATGGAGGGGCATGGTGGGAGCTGGATGATTTAGCCGTAAATGAGTCGTTTTTGAAGTGGCGGCGGGTTCGGATAATGCTGGGGACTTGGGGCGGGGAACGACTGCGACGGCAAGGGGGCTTTCGGGCGCGAATCGAGGCTCTGCTTGCCGTTTGGGGGCAAGCTGCGCGGGGTGAGGGGTGGGACGGACGCAGACCTCCGAATCGCTCGGAGTCAAGGAGCCAGCGTTTTTAGGATCGCGGTAAAGTCCTAACCGGGGGTCGGAACCCCTTGCGCGGACTTGCCACCAATGCCCCCCACGGACTTCGACCTCAGAATGCTAGACGGGCTTAGAAAAACACCCGTTGAAGGACGAAGGATCGCTTACCTCGCGGAAAGAACCGCTCTCCGGCATGCACGATCTACGAGCCGGTGCGACGCTGTTTCTTTCGGTCACGGCCAAAATGCGATTTTGGGGTGGGGGCTGAGAGGAAACTGGATTTTCAGGGGGATCGAATCCGGGAGGGGTTTACAGGTGTTTTTTTGCTTCCGGCCCTTCATCGAGTCTTCGTTCTTATTTGGCCCAAGACGTCTGCCAGCCGGTCACGAGCACGGAATTTACGCCGACCGTGCCCGTGAAGTGCATGCCGGTGCCACCGTGGCTGTTGCTTTCGATCGGCACATCAAACTGCACCTCCCGCGGATAGTCGAACGTGTCGCCGCTGCGGGTTTCATCCGTCGAGCTCGCCGACGCCAGCAACCGCCCGTTCTTCACCGTCAGTTCCACCGTGCACTCGGAGACAAACGCGCTCGACATGATCTTTTTGCTCAACGGGGTCGCGACGCCGTTCTCGTGTTTGACGACGAAGAACGCGCAGCCGGCCACGGCGCCCGCACCTTTGTAGCCGATCGCATTTATTTCCTCGGTCGTCAGGCGTTGAATCCGCAGGCCGTAGCCGGTTTTGGTCGCGAGGTCATACTTGATGTAGACGTCCAGAAATTGGTTGGTCGCGGAACCAAAGCCCTGGCCGGTGTTCTTGGCGGGCGCAAATTTCACCCGCACGGTCATGTCCCCATGTCTATTTCCCGCCGGCGTGTAGAACAGGCGCGCGCCGCGGGCGGTCTGGTAGAGGCCGCGGTAATCGATGGAGCCGGCCTGGCCTGGGCCGTAGGTCCACGAGTTGGGATTCGCGGCGAAGCCGGGCGTATTGTTGCGCCCCGTTTCTGGCGCAGTGGCACCGTCTAACGTCCAGGTGCCGGGGAGAATTTTGGGCTGGGAATCTGCCGGTAAATTTTGGAAATCGGTTTCGATTGTTTGGATCTTCACGTCGCCTTTCGCCACGGGGGAGCGCGAGTAAACCGTCTGCACGGGGCCCGCTTCACTCACGCTGTGCTTGGGCTGGATGGTGGCCATCAGGTAGGAGCCCACGTCGCCGGCCGACAACGTGTAGGCGGTTTCCGGTTTGCCCCGGCGGCTGATCGCGACCTTCAGGGGGTTCGCGCCCTGCGCGTCGGTGCAGCGAAACCAGGTGATGAGCGATTCGTCCGTGCGCAGGTTGGAGCCGAGGTTGAGCGCGTAGCTGAGTGTCACGCGACCGTCGGCCGGCGCGGTGATTGCCGGAGCCTTCGCAAAGGTCGGTGATTCTACGAAGGCCGGTTCCACTTTCACGCGGGCGCACGCTTCGAGCCCCAGTTCGTTTTTCGCCACGATGATCACGTCCACGGGCGCGGCGGTGTTGTTCTTGCCGGCGACCGTGATCGAGTTGTTGGCGCCGGGAGTGATTTCCACCACGCCCGGATTGCTCGCCGTGTAATCCCATTTTCCCAATGCGGCGCTCGAGGCGTAGGCGGCCGGCGCGACGCTCACGGTCAGGTTCGCCGTCGTCTGACCGGAGCGGATGACAGTGGGCGCGCCGCCCCCGCCAAAACCACCCCGACCCGCGGGAGCCGCCGCACCGGTGGGGCGGAGCGTGGCGCTCGTGGGAATGCTCAGGAAATAGTTTTCATCTTTGCCCGCCGCCCTGGCCGCCGCCTTGATTGCCGGCGCATAGCCGAAGGGATCGGCGCCGCCGGAAATGTTGGGCGCGTTGTAATAGGTCTGGCCATTGTGGGTCACCTTGAAGGCTCTGAGCAGATCGGAGGCCGCGGCGATCTTGACGGTCGCGCCCGGCGTGGCCGCTTCCTGGATGACGTAGGATTTTCCGTCCATGGTGACGTTGAACTGGTAACCCCGCGTCGTCGCGGCTTGCGGCACGCGGTCCCACGACAACTCCACGGCGATGTTGCGATCGATCAGTTCCTGGCTGCGGTGCAGGCGCGTGTCCACGCACACGCCGCCTGCGCCCGTGCCATCGATGAAGCCGAACCGGCGAGGCCCCTTGCCCTGCAGGGCGCCCGCGCCGGGTTTGAACGTGATGTCGCAGTTCAGGTAGGCCCGGCCGCCGGAAAAATTGGACCCGTAGAATTCCAGCGCGCTGTTGATGTAGGTGCTTTGGCCGCCCGCGTGACCGCTGCTTTCGATGTGACAGTTGAGGTAGGTCCGGGCGAAGGGCAGCAGGTTCAGCCGGCTGACGAAGGCGGAGTTGATGGCCACGCCGTCGCCGCCGCTGTAGGAAAACAACTGCGCCTGCGCGATTGCCTCCGCGCGCTTCGGGCGGCCGAGCGACGGCACCAGCGGGAATTTTAGATCAACATTACAGTAGTTGCCGAAGGTCACGTTTTCGGATTTCAGGCCCGTGCCCTCAATCCGGAACATCGTGAAGTTGCCCGCCGAGCCTTGCGTCTGGCCGCGGTTGACGGCGAAGACGACGTTCTGCCACTTCGTGTTCAGCCCGTAGAAGTAGAGATGATTGCATGCGATGGTCATGCCCAGCGGCGCACTGCCACCGTTGCCGCGGATCGCGGGATCGTCGGGATCATCGACCCAGTAGACCCCGGGCGCGGTGAGCAGCAGCATGGGCTTCTCCGCTGTGCCGTGCTTTAGTTTCGCGACCGCGTCCTTGAGGGTGTTGAACGCGTAGGGATTGCCCGCGAGCTGGGCGCGATCGAGGCGGAAGTCGAGAAAGAGGGTGTTCTCGTCGAGCGTGAAAGTCTTGCCGTTCCACGTGACCGTCTTGCCGTCGAACGAAACGGGCTGGCTTTGGTCCAAGGTGCTGTAGCCCGCGTAATCGGCGGCACTCGCGCGCGAGATTAGGCCGGCGAACAGACTGACGGCAAAGGCAACGGCAAGAGTGAGGCGCAGGGGTTTCGTCATTTGGTCGCCAGACGTCCAAGGGGTCAAAGGGGTGCGCGTGTCCCAATTTGTCATTGCGAGAAGCGAAAGCGACGAAGCAATCCAGCTGGATCGCCACTCCCGGCTTCGCCGGACTCGCGATGACAAATCAAATTGGGAAACGACCCACGTTAACGGGCTGCTGAAGCGCACCGCGCACGGCGAGGGCATTGACCGCGTGCGTCGTGCGATCAACGTTCGGCCTCCTCGCCCATGAGCACACCGACCATCGGCATTCTTCTCTACGGCCCGGACGCGCAGGCGAGAAACGCCTTGGCCGAAGACAAGTATCGGCTCTTGGCCGAAAAGATGGCCGAGCGGCAGTGGCAGGTGAAGACCCTCACCTATCACGATTCCCGCCTCGATGCCGTGCATCGCGAAGCGCGTGCGTGCGACGCCGTGCTGGTCTGGATCACTGCTAAGAAACTACATTTGTTCGCCGCTTGGGCGCAACGTTGACCCTGTTTCTTTCTGTCACGGCTAAAATCCGATTTTGGGGCGGGGGCTGATAGGGGACTGGATTTTGCCGATGGCGCCGTTGACGATCACGACATGCGGCGACTTCTGCGCATCGGCGTGGGCGGCGCGGATAAAATCCTCCGACTCGATCGAGGTGTTGGAAAACCCGATGGTGATGAGGCCGATCTTGCCATCGACGGCGGATCGTCCCTCGGCGTCCAGCGGCTGGATCGCGGAGGAAATTTTCAAGTGCGCGGCGTGGTGGGCGGCAGGCGGATCGTTGCGGCCGCCGCCGTAGAGTCCGCCGTCTTCGCCTTTGTAGGGCGTCGTGAGATCCGTGAGCGCGACGAGGCTGCTCCAATCGGCGGTGCTCACGGCGGGCGCGGCTTTCTTCGCAGCGTTGGGCGCGGTGCCCGCCTGTTTGCCCTGAGACTGGGCGCGCTCGCGAATCACCTAGCGCACGCGCTCAAGGTAAATCTGCTCCTCGGGCGTGAGCGTCTCACCGCGCGCGGACTTCTGCATCAGCTCGCGACCGCGCGCCGGGGCTGACTGGTTGACATGCGAAGGCGAGGGGAGGGCGGGAGTTTCATCGAGGCGGCGGAAACCAAAGCAGCCGCCGCGGCGGAAACAACGTTCATCCTCTCCGTGCGGCGGACACGTGGCCTGTCTTCGAAACGCGGGTGCAGCTCCGCGCAACGTCGGCCGCTCACCGCGCCGCGGGCGCGAGGAATTTCGCGAGCGGGTTGTCCTTCAGCTCGCGCAGGCCGGCGGCGACGCACTCGGCGTTGAGGCGGGCGCCGAGCTTCGTGGTGTGCTGCGGGTCGTTGAAATAGGCGCGGGTTTTTTCCTGGCCGAGCGCGTCGAAGCGATCGCAGGCGAGGGCGTTGAGGTCGACGAAACCGCTGCCGGTGGCGCGCGCGGCGTCGGCGGCCAATTGGACGTAGCCGTCGAAGCCGCGTTTGATTTTTCCGTCGGACCATTGGTTGCGCGGGGCGGGGGAGCAGATGACGAGCGTGGCGCCCTTGGCCTTCACGTCGGCGGCGTATTGGCGGAGATACCAGCCGTAGCTGCGGATGGTTTTTCGCTGTTCGCCGACGCCGATCTGCACGGACTCCTCGCCGCCGGAATTAATGGTGGCGCGGTCGGGGTAGTTGGCGGAGTTGGCGGTGTCGTTGTGGGCGAACTGCACGATCACGCAGTCGCCGGGCTGGAGTTGTTCGAGGATTTTCGCCCACGCACCCTCCTCGCGGTAGCCGCGGCTGCTGCGGCCGCCGCGGCCTTCGTTGTAAACGTGAAGCTTGGTCGGATCGAAGAATGCGCCGATCTCGGAGCCCCAGCCCCAGGGGCCGCGCGCGCCGTCGCCGGTGCCGGTCTTCATGATCGAATCGCCGACGAGGAAGAACGAGGGATGATGGATGGGCGGGAGCGGCGCGGCGGCGGGTTCGGCGGCGGAGACGGAAGCGGGCGCGAAAAGGGACAGAACGCAGGCGAAGGATCCTGCGAGCGCGCGGAGAATCGGCCGGATCGAAAGGTAGGAGCCCGCTTGCGGGCGATGGGACGATTTCGACGACGACACACGCGCTGAATCGCCTGCAAGCAGGTTCCTACCGGGCGGATTCGAGAGGGCGGGGAGGGAGGGGATGTTCATTCGATGTAAGGCGCAAGCTCCGGGACGGCGCGCTTCAATTCGGCGGCGACCACCTTGCCCATCGCGCGGCTGCCTTCGGCGTTGAAATGCGTTTTGTCGAGGATCGTGACTTTCGGGTTGGCGGGGTCGGGCTTGGGCAGACCCCAGGTCTCGCTGACTTTGCGGCCGACCTTCAGGTAGAGATCCACGGCGCGTTCGTGCAGCTCCATCAGCGGGACTTTTTGCTCGGCGGCGAGTTTGCGCATCACGCCGACTTTCTCGATGAGGTCGTCTTTGATCGTGCCGTCGTCCTGCCAGTAGCGGCGGCTGACGGGCGTGACGAGGATGGGCTTGATGCCGGCAGCGCGCGCCTCATCGATGAAACGCATGAGGTTCTTCGCGTAGAGCACGAGGTCGCGGCCGTCGTTGTGGCCGAATTGGATCATGACGTAGTCGGGTTTGATTTTCAGGATGTCGTCCCAACGGCCGTCGTTGCGGAAACTCGTGGTGGTGCGGCCGCCGCGCGAGCGGTTGATGACTTGGAGCTGCTGGTCGAGTGCGGCGCGGAAACCGGAGCCGTAGCCCTGGCTGTAGGTGACGGTGGAATCGCCGGCGAGGCAGAGCACGACCTTGCCGGTGCGCGGCGTGTCGGGGCGATCCTCCTGCTCGTTGAGCGAGCCCTTGGCGTAGTCGAAGGGCTGGGGATTGATCGCGGCGCGGAGGCCGGCGGTGCCGCTGGTAATCAGCGCGAGCGAAGTAAGCAGGAGCGCAGCGCGCCGGACGGAAGGGATGAGGATCATGGGAAAACGTATTTGGCGGCGGCGGGCGGCACGGCCCGGCCTTTGGTGGAGAGAAACGTGTCGAAGGTCGGACCCTTGAGCGTCTTCAACGCGGCGAGGGTCAGCTCGGCGTCCACGGCAGCGCCGAGCGGGTTGCGGTGGGTGGGATCGCGCGGGCTGTTGAAATAGGTGGCGACGACGTCCTTGCCCTCCTTCTCGTAGCGGTCCGCGATCAGGTTGTGCACGTCGAGCAACGGCGCGCGGGCGGCGCGGGCGACCTCGGTGGACCACACACTGAAAATACTCGGCGCGGTGAAGCGGTTGGCGTTGCTGAGGTCTAGTTTGGGGTCGGGATTCCGTTCGAGCGAGCCGTCGGGGTTGTAGCGAAAGCGCAACGTGAGCGTGAGGACGATCGGCTCGGCGCCTTTCGCGCGGATGTCGGCGATCATTTTACGCAGATACCAGCCGAACGTGCGGACGACTTCGTGCTTCTTGGTCGCGACGTTGTCGAGTTCCTCGGTTTCGTCGCCGAGGCCGTGCAGCGTGCCGCGGGCGTTGGTGTCGTTGAGAGCGAAGACATCGTTGTGGCCGAACTGGACGAGGACGAAGTCGCGGGGCTTGAGCTTGGCGACGAGGACGTCGAGCGAACCCTCGGTAATGAACGTGCGCGTGCTGCGCCCGCCGCGTGCGGCATTGACGGCGGTGATTTTGGCCGGATCGAAATAATCGAGGAATGGCGTGCCCCAGCCCTGGATGGTCGGAGTTCGCGTATGGTTCGCGGCGGTGGAATCGCCGATGACGTAGAGCGCGGGCAGCGTGGCGGGCGCTTCTGCGGCGTGGACGAGGGCTCCGGCGGCCAGCCCAAGCGCGAGAATGGCGAAACCGAGTAATCGGGTGGGGAAAGTGAGCATGGGATGCCGGAGAATATGTCGGAGGATCATAATTTCTGGATTCGCAACCAGGCCATGGCGGCGCTGGACCAGTCGTCGGTGATGCCGAAGCCGTGTTTGCCGATCGGGGCGCGCAGATAGACGAACGGGATGTTGTGCTTCGTCAGTGCGGCGACGTAGTGGTCGGAGTTGGCGGGAGGGACCGAGGTGTCGCCGGTGGAGTGAACGATGAACGCCGGCGGCGTGTCCTTGGTCACGTGCTTTTCGGTGCTGAGGAATTCGAGCACTCCGGGCGTGGGCGTTGCGCCGACGAGCTGTCGGCGCGAACCCTTGTGGACGATCGCTTCATCGGTGAGGGTAACGACAGGGAAGAGCAGAATGTGCAGATCGGGTCGCGAGCTGAAGCGTTCGATGGCATCGCCCGCGTTCGCATCGCCGGCGTCGAAATGCACGGCGACGGTGCTCGCGAGGTGGCCGCCGGCGGAAAATCCGATGATGCCGATGCGCTGCGGGTCGAGTCCCCAAGCCGGCGCATTGGCGCGGACGTAGCGGATTGCGCGATGGGCGTCGTTCATTTCCGCGGGGTGCTGATATTTCGTGCCCAGCCGGTATTTGAGGATGAACGCGGTGATACCGTTCGCCGCCAGCCAGCGCGCGGCGGGCAGGCCTTCGCGCGGTGAGAGGTGGGAATAGGCGCCGCCGGGAAACACCATCACCGCCGACCCCGTCGCCTTGCCCGTCGGCGGGAGGAAAGTGGTCAACGTGGGGATGTCTTTCGCCGGGTCCTCCCCGTTTTGGAGTGGCGCTGCCGCGGGCCACAGCCGCAGCACCGCGAGGTCGGTGAGCCGCGACGGGGGTTGTGTGAGCGGGGTGACGGGCATGCCATCGACGGTGAAGAACGGCGACGCGGCGTTGATTTGCGCGAGCGTCAACGGCGCGAGCGCGAAGGGCGCGTCGGCGGTCGCGGGTTCGGCGGCACCGAGCCGGACCAGCACAAGCAGCGCGACGCAGGCGAGCGGAGAGATTCGAGGATGCATGAGAAACAAGCAGCGACGTGACGATCAGGTTGGGTCGCTACAAATCGAAGGTCGCGCTTAGGATAAACTGTCGCGGATCGACGATTCGAAACGAGTGCGGCGTGCCGTCGGGGTAGGCGCCGATGGGTTGGAGGCGTTTGCCGCTTTCCGTCAGGTTGCGCACGTTGAGCTGGAAGGTGGTGCTGACCTTGTTCGTCCAGAGCCGCGTGCGGTAGCCGACGAACGCGTCGAAGAAGCACCGCGCCGGATCGTAGATGGGCTTGGTCTTGTCGAGCTCGGTGATGGGCTGGTTGGCGGCGAGGAGGGCGGCGTAGTTTTTGCCGTAGTAACCGATGGCGCCCTTGTCCTGCCAGCGGAGCGAGCCGCCGACGTTTACGTTGCGGAGATATTTGTGCTGCGTGACGCCGCTGAGCCGAAGGTTGCTGCTGCCGCGGAAAGCGTAGCGGCGCACCTGCGGATTGGCGGTGCCTTCCGACTGCTGCACGACTGAGTAGGGGCCGCCGACAAACACGGCGAAATTCTGCGCGGCGGTCTGCGAGCCGCCGTAGTTCTTGTTCCACCAGAGGGCACCGTCGCGTTCGTCGCGAACGGTCGTCCAAAACGGCATGCGCTCGGAAATCCACTGGCCGATTTCTTTCGAGACGTTGGAGTTCACCGACTGCGTCTCGGTCGCGGACGCGGCGAGGGTCCAGTAATTAGTCGGGTTGTAGTTCAGTTCGATCTCGGTGCCCTTTGAGACGATGTCGTTGGGCGAGGAGAGGCGGCCGGCGACGAAGAGCGCTTCGACACGTTGCTGCTGTTCCCACGACATGCCCATCTGGCGGCCGGCCTCGGCCTCGACCTGCGCCTGCGTCCACGTGGGGCGCGTCGCGGTGATCCAAGCGACCGCCTGGTTCGCGAGCTGGAAGGGATCGGCCTGGGAAAAATCCATGCGCGTGACGCGTTGCGCGATCGTGCCAGCATCGCCGTTGCGCGTCGCGATCTGGCTCGTCTCATATTTGTTCACGCGGAGGACGAACTTGTTTTCAAACAGGTTCAGGCTGAAACCGTAGTCCTTGCCCTTGCCGAACGGGTTGGGGAGCGCCTGCTCATAGACGCTGAAGCGCACCTCTTCGGGGCGAAAGCTGTCGGACTCGTTGTAGTTTAGCGCGAGGCCGTTGAGGAACTGGCCGAACAGGCCGGTGGGGCCGCCGCTGCCGGCGAGGGCGTTGGTCCATTTCCAGCTGCGGAACGGCCGCACAACAGCGCCCTTCTGCGTGGTCTTGCCGGAGTTGAAGCGGTAGTCGCCGAGCGTCCAGTGGTCGATGCCGGTGTCGTAGTTGAACGAGACGCCGTCGGCGGCGATCTGCACGGGCGTGGCACCGTTCTTGATGAACTGCTCGTCCTCGCGTTTACCAAACGTGGTGACGATGCGGCTGTCGAGGAAGTGGCTTTGCACGACGCCGCCGACGGTTTTCAGGATCGTCTTGGTGTTATTGCCGCCGCCGGCGCGGCCGGTGGAGGCGGCGAGCGGGACCTCGGTCGGCACGCTCACGAAGCCGGTGGTGGGGTTGCCGTAGTTGAGGTTGAAGGTGCCGTTGCTGATCGAGGTGGGCGAGTAGTCCACGTTGTTGCCGATGGCGTCGCCGATGTAGTAGCGAAAGTAGGCGCGGGGGACATTGGCGCCGACGGTGAGGCCGTTGGCCGCGGTGGCGCGCACGAGGTCCTGGTAGGAGTAGCGGCGGGAAACGCGGTATTTGAACTCCTGATAGCCACTCAACTGGTGGGCACCGAGCCAGCGGAGCGCATTTCTCTCGTGCGTGAGATCGAGTTTGTAGCCGAGCTGGCCGCGCGTGGTGTCCCAGCGCTGCGGCTGCTCGATGGTGTAGGGCGCGTCGATGCCGACGTAGGGTCGGAGGAAAAACGGGTTGGGCGTGCCGTCGAGGCGGCGCTCGTTGACGTCCACGAGGAGCTGGCTCGACTGGCCGTTCTGGTTGAGCTCGCCGAGGGTGTTGCGCGAGTAGCGGAGGGAATCCTCGCGCATGAAGCTGAGCTGGAGTGCGAGCGTGTGGCGCTGGGTGTTGAGGAAAATCTGGTCGAGGTTGACCGAGCCGGTGAGGCTGCGGTCGCGCACGCGGTTGATCGAGGTGAGGTTGATCGAGGTGTAGTCGTAGATCGCGCGGTCGCGGACGACGGGCGTCGTGGTGAAGAGCGGTTGCCCGGTGAAGCGGCCCGCGGCCACGCCGCTGCCGGCGCTGACCGACATCAGGCGGAGCGTGCCGGAGCCGGTGCCGGGATTGGCGGTGAGCGTCGAGGCGCCCGTGCTCACATATTCGATACCGGTCTGGCCCACGTAGAAATAGGTGCGGCCGGAGCCGGTGAACGTGCGGTTGAAATAATCCGGCACGCCCGTATCCGCCGTGATCGGGGTCGTGGTGCCGACGCCGCCGGCACCGATGGTCTGGCCGTTGACGTGGATGACCTGCGCGACGGGGTCCCACGTGGGCCGGCCACTGGCGATCCAGTAGGAGACGTTGTCGCGGAGCGGGCTGGCGTTGGGGCGCGTGCCGTTCATGCGATAGACGGAGTAGCCGGCGCTGAGGGTCGTGTTCTTGAACGGCTGGTATTTCACCATGCCGTTGTAGCGGATGTTGTTCACGCCGGCCGGCTGCAGAATGAAGTCGTCGTGCTGAAACGACCCGCTGCCGCGCACGGCGAGTTTGCCGCGGATGAGCACGCGGTTGAAGTCGAGGCTGGTGCGGTAGCCGCCGTAGCTGTCGGCGCGCAGCTGCAACTGCGTGCGGTCGCGCGAGACGTTGGCGGAGGAGGGCACCATGTTCAGCGTGCCGGAGGGATTGCCGAGGCCGAAGACGGAGGCGTTGGGGCCGCGGCTGACCTCGACGGCGTCGATCGCGAGCGGATCGACGGGCGTGCGGCCCATGGTCTCCATGTTGCCGAGCGAGACGTTGGCCGGGGCGATCCCGCGCACGCGGTTGGCCTGGGTGGGGTTCATGCTCACGTCTTCCTGCACGTCGCCGTTGCGGTTCACGGTCTGGGCCGTGTAGGTGCCCGTGCCCTCGGTGCTCGCGGTGTAGAGGAAGATGTCGTTGATATCGAGCATCGCGAAGTCGGACATCTGCTCCTTCGTCATCACGGTGATCGACGAGGCGAGGTCATCGAGCTTCGAGTTGAAACGCGTGCCCGACATCGTATTCGAAGCGTAGTAGCCCTTGGTGTCGGAGACGACCTCGAAGGGGGACAAAGCGATGACTTCGTCTTTCGCGCCGGCGGGGGCCGAGGCGTCGCGGTTCGCGACGGGGACGATTTTTTTCCGGTCGGTGTCGAGCGCGGCGAGTTCGTCGGGGTCGAGGCGGCCGTTTTGGTTGCGGTCGTATTTCGCAAGCGTGGTGGCGTTGGGAGCCGCCGCAGGGGCGACTTGTGCGACGGCGTGCAGGCTAAGGGAGTCGGTGGCGGCGAGGAGGGCGAGCAGCGCGGGCACGAGGCGGCGCGAGGACACGGTGAGGTGGGGGTCTGGGGTCATGGGGAAGGTGCAGGGAAGGAAGGGGACGGGGAACTGCGGACGAGGGATGGTCGTCGCGTTTGACGTGGCGGTCGCCGGATTGATGCGCCGGGCGGAGATGTTTTCCGCGGCGCGCGGTGGCGTCGGGAGGGGCGGACGCGTGGGCGCATCGCATCCTTTGCGGCAGGTGCGCGTCTTCATGGGCGCGAGCTGCGGCGAAACTTTCGTCGCTGGTTCGCGCCTCCGCTCAGCTCGGAAACCTCACGCCATCGCGCCATGCCCCACCTCATTTTCGCTCGTAATTTGATGCTCGCCGTCACGGTCGCCATGGTACTGATAGGGGAACTGGATTTTCAGGGGGATCGGATTATGGAGGGGCATGGTGGGAGCTGGATGATTTAGCCGTAAATGAGTCGTTTTTGAAGTGGCGGCGGGTTCGGATAATGCTGGGGACTTGGGGCGGGGAACGA
>Ga0114974_10003380_pt1 | contig 12028 bp, 6 predicted proteins | sample S_130206_EF_Meta_FD_87318 | JGI IMG/M metagenome (GOLD analysis project Ga0114974, IMG submission 87318) | Freshwater microbial communities from Lake Simoncouche, Canada to study carbon cycling - S_130206_EF_MetaG | ecosystem: Environmental > Aquatic > Freshwater > Lake | place: Lake...
GCTGTACAAATTACATAACAATATCATAATAAATAAATTACAATTCAAATCTAGCTTTATTAAAATAAAATTTACTTTCATTTACATTTTTTTTAAAAAAAACTTGCAACAATCCTAACTTATTCCCTATATTTGCACCGTTGTTAATGCGAAAGTAGCTCAGTTGGTAGAGCTCCAGCCTTCCAAGCTGGTTGTCGCGAGTTCGAGCCTCGTCTTTCGCTCTATAAATCCTCAAGCTTTTAGTTTGGGGATTTTTTTTGTAATCTACTTTCATTTATAAAAAAAACCACACGTCGAAACATATGGTCTTCATCAACTAAAAACTCAAATTTTATTGTTTAATCAATTTTAAGGTTGATTCTCTATTGCTTTGATCGGTTGCTTTCACAAGATAAATTCCTTTATTTAAATCACTTATTTCGAATTGTGATTCATTTGTAAAATTATTCATATAACTTTTTACCAATTGTCCTGTCAAAGAAAATATTTGAACTTTCGATGTCGAAGTATTGATTGTAAAATAATTTGACGTTGGATTTGGAGAAAGACTTATTGCTTTTGTTATTTCTACATCTGATGTTGCAAGAGTAGTTGCTAATTTATTTCCATAAATTAAAAATTGTCCTGAATTAATTGCGATTGTTGCATTGACATCTGTTACATTTATGCTGGTATTGTCCATCAAATTATACCAAGTTCCAGTATAGGGAAATGCGGGAATCATTGATAGGTTAGCCACAGAAAAATTACAAAGAACTACTACGTTTTTTAATTGCGTTGAAGGCAAAGTGTTGTCATAAATATAAATTCTTTGCTTAACGTTATTGGCATCTGGACTAATGGTATAATTTCCTTCAAAAACAGGTTCATTGACTTTAAGCTCAATCATTTTTGCCCAATCGTTATAAATCTTAGCTCTTTGAGTCACTCCGAGCCAGTTCCCAGTCCATTGAGGTTGTGGCTTTGTATTCAATTTACAATCACCTGTAGTGGTGTCATTTTCTGTGTTTACAGTCCCATTATTACAATCATATATAGAATTTTGCATTCCTAAAGCTGCAAAATGCCAGATCATTTTTGGTCCAGGAACCAACAATGAAGAAGCACCAATTGCCGACATTCTTCCTAAAGCATTATTCAAATTATTTAATGGCGATGCTGTCCCTGCTCCGTTTCCAGCTGTCATTGCAGTATATAACAAGCGTTCTTTATCGTGACTTTCTGGATATCCCATAACCCTTTTCCCTAGAAAACCCGTGTGACTATCACTTCCAATTCTTGAAATATCGGCACCTGAAGCATAACCACTGGTAAGTTGAGAATAGGCATATGTCATTTCGCTCCACATCATTACTCCTTTACTCGGAGTTTCATTTATTCTATAATTTGCCCATTCTTTTTCTTCATTATCCGCACCTAAATGTTCGAAAATAGCATAATGAGTTGGGTCTAAACTCCAAGTATAATCGGCATAATTTTTCAATACATCTACCCTGTCTTGTTGGTATGCATTTGTATTGGCATCACTACCTGTTGCATTTTGTGTAAATCCTTTTGTCAAATCCCAACGGAAACCATCAATTTTAAATTCTTGAATCCATTGTTTAACTACACGTTTCACATAATTCTGCGTTCTTGGTTGTTGGTGATTAAAATCGTTTCCAACACTATAACTATGGGTTGCGACCATATTAAAATAAGGATTATCTGAAGCGGGTGCTCCCCATCCGTCACCATCAGGATCAGACATCCACATTCTGTCCATCGGATTTCTACCAAATGCATGATTCAAAGCGATATCGAGGATTACTGCAATACCGTTTTGATGGCACAAATCAACAAATTCTTTCATCTTTTCTTTAGGCCCATAAAATTTATCCAAAGCCATGTGAAAAGCAGTGTTATAACCCCAACTTTCATTGCCTTCAAATTCCATTACTGGCATTAATTCAATGGCATTAACTTTAAGATTTTTAAAATAATCAATTCTGTTAATCAAGCCTTGAAAACTTCTAGTTTCATCGAAATCTCTAATAAGAACTTCATATACTACTAAATCTTCTTTTTTAGGTTTATTGAAATTGGTTACTTGCCAGTTGTAGGCAGTTTCCCCAGTTTTTAAAACTGTAACTTCTCTTTCTTGTCCAGAAGGGTAAGCTGGAATATTTGGGTAACTTGATGCTGGAATATATGGATCGTCATACGGAGATAGCACCAAAGTTGAATAGGGATCAGCCGTTTTTACTAATGCTGGCGAACCCGCAATTGGTGTCGTATCAGCTACCCAATATTGATAATTGTAGCTAACTCCTGCGGTAAGACCTGACAATTCTAACCAAAATTTCCCGGTAGTTGGATCTTTTTTCATTGCATAAGTTGCATCAGGTTGATAGTTATTAAAACTACCTGCGACATAAACGAAATCTTTTCCAGGTGCGTCTAAAACCAAAGTTGCTTTAGACGTATCTGAATTATAATTTATTCCGTCTACTAATGTTGATGAAGGCAATGCTTGACTTACAGTCCCAGGATTTACCATTACTTTAAAAAACTTAGATTGCGTGGCACTTCCTACTGAAATAACCAATTCATAATTCTGATTTGCTGTAATTGAATTATGAGTAAATGAATAGGTTGTTGCTCCTGAAGTTGAGTTTATACTAACTCCATTCGCCTTTAAATTATAATTTGCATTTCCTCCAGTGTTATTTGCCGATATGCTAATACTTCCACCAGAATTAATTATTGTAGTACTGTTTTCCGAAGGTTGAACCAAAGTGGATTGGAACGCACCAACATTCAAAATTAAATCTGTAGATTGTGCATCTCCAGCAGCGTTTCTAAAAACAAGATTTATTTTGGAAACTACTCCAGTAGTCACTCCATAATAAGCTAGAATAGTTGGCGTTAGTACTAATTTATAAATATTCCCGGAAACCAAAGTCAATGAAGGTTGTATAGCATTATTCCCCCATGAACCAATGACATTTGACCAAGCCGTTCCATTTAGAGTTACACCCGTATGAGCATAAATTGTTCCTGTATAGCTAGCTAAACCCGTTCCCGTTTTATCAAATAGAATTGTAGCGGTTTGATTTGATTCAGGAGTTATTCCGCCTTGCCAAGAAGCTTGAGAGAATATTATATTACTGAATAATAGAAATACAAAAATGTAGTAAAATTTTTTCATGGTATAAATTTAATGATAAAAAAGGGCTTTCAAAAGAAAGCCCTTTACTAAATAATAAAAAAATATTATTGAATTGAATAAGTATAAACTCTTGGGTTACTTAAGTCTAATGTTATTGTTTTAGTTCCAGCTGTAGTACTAATGTTAGTTCCACCTTCATCTAATGAACCATCACCTCCTGTATCTCCGTAATTCAAAGTCCACTGTCCGTTAGCTCTAAATTTTAATCCATTATCAGGAGCAGATTGAGCAGTTAAAGTTACGGTTACAGTCCATTTTTTCGTTGTTGGATTGTAAGTCATAGGTGTATCTGTTCCCCAACCTCCTGGAGTAGCATTACCAATTATTGCCCAAGTAGTTCTTTCTTGAGTGTAAGTAAGAGCCGTTGTATTGGCTTTTAATCTGTAGTATCCTGCAGTTGTTGCATTACAGTTTACTTCACCTGTTAATTTTAACACTCCTGAGAAAGTTCCGTCATCACCCCAATCAGGATTTCCCCAATTGAAATTTCCAGCAGCATCTGGAGCTACAAATTTGAATTCACCATTCAACCAAACATACCCTTCATAGTTTGTTAAGCCGTAACCAGCAGAAGCTAATTTTGGTGCTGTACCTGGAGTCCAGCTTTGGTGGTTTCCTGGAACTGCGATTGTAGGTAATGCAGTTGTGTAAGGAGTAACTAATACGTTAATTACATTAGAATATTGATCAACTCCTCCTGCAGTAGCTTTGATACGAATATCAACACTTCCTTGTGAGAAAGGTCTTAAACCTGCAGAAAGAACTGCTCCGTTTAAGTCAGCAACACTCCAAGTGATATTTGTTCCAGCTGTAGTTCCAGCAGCCGTAACTACTGCAAATTCAGTTCCTGTCACAGCCATTTCAACTGTATAATTTACTTGTGTTGGCGTAGTGAAATCAGCTGCAGCCCAAGTAACTGTTAATGCTGGATTAGTTCCTAAATCAGGTCTAAGAACAGTTGCAACTCCTGCTTCTGGTGTTAATATAGCGAATTCTCCTTTAGCCTTTAAAAGTTGGAAATTTTGCTCGTCGGTACAAGACCCTAAAGTTGCAAATACGATTGCAGCTATGATAATTTTAAATGTATTTTTCATTTTAAATATTTTTTTATTAAACTATAATTTTTAGTAACCTGTATTTTGTGTTAGATTTGAATTGGCTGCCAAACTTTCAGCTGGCAATGGATATAATTTATAATACTGTGGCAATGCGATACCATTGATACCATTTCCTTTCCAAGCCCAGTTATAACTTCCACCTGTGAATTTACCAAAACGGATTAAATCCTGTCTTCTATGTGCTTCCCAGTGTAATTCTCTCAAACGCTCATCAAGAATAAAATCTAAATTTAAATTGGCAGCTGCAATTGTTTGTCCGTTTGCTCTTGTTCTTAAAGCATTTACATAACCTAAAGCTTGAGCACTTGTAGCTCCTGTTCCTCCTCTTAATTGACATTCAGCAACCATTAAATAAACATCTGCCAAACGGAACAAAGGGAAATCAGTATCTACAAAACCTTGATCTGAACCATTTGCTCCAGTTGACGTTTTGTTAGTAAATTTAGTAATAATATATCCTGTATCTCTATCAGAAACTGTTGATATAATTGGATTTCTATTTGCAGTTATTAACGTTTTTCTTGCATCGTTTGCAAAACTAGCGTCTGCAAATTTTTCGCCAAATTGTTTTCTAACGCGCAAAGCACCACCCCATCCGCCAACTCCAAGAGCAGCGCCATTTCCTTCAATTGAACCTACTTCTCCATTGATGATAACCGTAGTTGGACCATAATTTTGAGTTGTTCTTCCGTCAGATTGTAAAGGGAAAATTATTTCGTTTTTAGCACTATTAGTGTTACTGTCAGCCATAAAATTGTGTTGGTAGTTTGCTGCCAATTGGTAACCTGCACCTATTATTTTATTTGAATAAGTAATACATTCCGTATATTTTGCAGTTCCGAAATAGCTTTCAGAGTTCAAATACATTTTAGATAAAATCATCCAAGCCAATCCTTTGTCTGCTCTACCAAATTCGTTTGCTCTGGCATCTGCCAAATTAGTGTCGATTTCTAAAGCTTTCAATTCCGTTTCGATGTAAGTAAATAATTGTTCTCTATCGTACTGTGGTCCTTTGAAATCTCCAACAGGATCATTTTCAGTTACAAAAGCTGCTTTTCCAAACATATCCATAATATGATAGTATGCCAAAGCTCTAATTACTCTAACCTCAGCACGGTATTTTTGAACATCCGCTTTAGTTGCAGCTGAAACACCTCTAGAGTCTAATTTAGCATCTGAAGTTTGTCTCAAATATTCATTTACAAGAGCTACTTGAAACATTGCTCTTCCGTACATTCCTCTGAATATTGGGTTAGATGCAGTCCAGTTTGTTCTTTGAATGTCTGCTGTTCCTGGGTCATTTTCATACGACCAGATTACTTCGTCTGTTGATAAATCTTGCATATACCAAAGACATCTTCCATACTGGCTAGTACCAGCATCGATTCCTGAAATATTTGATGATCCTGCACCTGTAGTTCCCGTCAATGATAAATTACCATAAACTCCTGCCAATCCTTGTTTATAAGAAGCTTCTGTTGAAAAGAAATCTTCAGATAAAAATTGATCATCATCTTTTGGCACCGTATTCAAATCGTTAGTACAAGAAAGTACAGACAATGCAAATGCCAAATAAGATACTTTAAATAGTTTTTTCATTTTTTCTGTATTAAAATTTAATATTTGCTCCAAATAATAATGTTCTCGGTCTTGGATAAATAGTATTATCAATTCCGTTGTTGGTAATCTCAGGATCTAAACCACTGTATTTAGTGATTACAAATGCATTTTGAATACCTGCACTAAGTCTAAGACTTGCTTTACCGTCTAACCATTTTGGAAAACTGTATCCAAGAGTAATGTTGTCCATTCTTAGGAAAGAAGCATTCTCGATATAGATATCAGATTGTGTTCCGTTACTTCCTGCTTCTTTAAAATTAGTATCTAAAACAGAATAAGGAACGTTTCCTAAAACAGTATTGTTTTGAATCAAACTATAATAAGCACTTGTAGAATTAACGTTGTTATAAATATGATTACCCAAACTTGCTCTTAAGTTAAAAGAGAAATCGAAGTTTTTGTAATTCATATTAGAAGCGAAACCTAGCGTTGCATCTGGATCAGAATTATATTTGATATATCTGTCTTTATTGTTTACAATTCCATCTCCATTCAAATCAGCATAAGCCCCTTGAATTGGCATTCCATTTGTATTGTATAATTGTTTGAATACATAAAATGAATTTGGAGTATATCCTTGACTGTGAATTTGGATTGTACCTCCAGTTCCACCACCAATACCTCCAGTTAAGATATCTGACCCTAACGCCAATTCATCTATTCTTCTTTCAAATTTGGTTGCATTGAAATTTACATTCCAATTGAAATCATTTGTTTTAACAACTGCTGCATTTAATGTAAGCTCGATACCTTTTGAACTTAAACTTCCAATGTTTTGGAAACCTGCATTACTAAAGTTAGATCCATCAGAAATTGCTGCATAAGACAATAAGTTTTGAGATTTTTTGTAAAATACTTCGAAACCTCCTGTTAATCTATTATTTAAGAACCCGAAATCTAAACCAATGTTTGCAGTTGTAGTTTCTTCCCATTTAATATTAACATTTCTAAATGTTGGAATAGCAACCGTTGTTGGAACATTTCCGAATACATATTGAGAATTGTTGTTTCCAGTAGAATAAGGCTCTAAGAATAAAAATTTAGCATCGCCCATTTCTTTTTGACCTGTAACACCCCAACCTAAACGCAATTTTAAGTCGCTGAATACTTTAGAATCTTTCAAGAAAGACTCTTCTTTCATTTTCCATGCAAATGCTGCTGAAGGGAAATTACCCCAACGATTAGCCGGGCTGAATTCTGAAGAACCGTCTCTTCTATACGTCAATGTCATTAAGTATTTGTCTTTCAAAGTTAAATTAGTTCTTCCAAAGAAACTTACCATAACTTGATCCCCATAAGTGGTAACATCTGGCGCTTGAGAATTAGGATTTAATACATTAAAACTGTTGTAAGTTTCTCTTTCAAATTTTTGATAAGAATATCCTGCAGTAGCTTCCAATTTTAAATCAGAAAAAGTATTGTTGTATACAAAATAACCATCAAACAATTTATTTGTTTTTGTTTCTGAACTATTTTCTCTAACTCCTAATAATACATCTCCGTTATAAGCTGATCTACTGTTTCCGTCAACTGTTTTCAATCTATCTCCATCGCTATGATCGTATCCAACATTCACTACCGCTCTCAAAGCAGGTAAAAAATGAAATTTGTAATCCACTTCAAAATTACCAAAAGTCCTGTTGTACTTTCCGTTATCTTGTGTTTGAAGCAATTGCGCTACAGGATTTCCAGGTGAATTTGCTCTAGGAGTTCCATCGGCATCAACATATTGAAAAAATCCACCATACGCAGAATTTGCAGTGTCATACACTGGTTGCGTTGGATCAAAACGAATTGCTGAACCTTCAACACCATCTGCAAATCTATTTTTCTCATTAGAATAATTTGCATTCAATCTCAATTTCAAATGGTCTTTCAAAAACGTTGGGTTCATTGCTAACGACACATTATTTCTTTCGAATTTATTTGTCAAACGCAAACCTTCTTGATACGTTTTACCAATAGTCAAACGCGTTGGTATTGTTTTCAATAAACTACCTTTTAAAGTAATAGACTGATCAACCATATCCGCTGTCTTGTAGATTTCATTTTGCCAATTGGTATTAGCAGTTCCTAATCCATTTAGTAAATTAACACCCGTACTTGGATCCGCTGCTAACAATTGATTTTGTCTAACTTGAACAATGTTTCTGAATTCACTTGCGTTGAAAACACGAATTTGATTCGCTTTTTTACCAACTCCTAACTGAACATTGTATTCAACTTCAAGGTTTTTTCCTCCTTTTTTTGTAGTAATAATAATTACACCATTAGAAGCTCTAGAACCATAAATTGCAGTTGCAGATGCATCTTTCAAAACAGTCATAGACTCAATAGTCGCAGGATTGATTGATGATAAAATTGACGTTGAACCCACAGAAGTATTGTTGTCAATTGGCAAACCATCAATTACAATTAATGGATCATTACTTGCATTTAAAGAAGCTCCTCCACGAATTCTAATTTCAGATCCTGAACCAGGAGCACCACTAGTATTAATGGAAAGACCTGCAACTCTACCGTTTAATAAATTTTCGGCAGTTACATTGGCTCCTTTATTAAAGTCTTTTGCGGAAATAGTAGTCAAAGATCCCGTAGCATCTTTTTTCTTTACTGTTCCGTATCCAACTTGAATTACAACTTCACTCAATAAATTAGCATCTTCTTGAAGACTAACATTAAGAGAAGTTTGATTAGAATAGACAATCGTTTCGGATTTAAATCCGATAAAAGTAAAAACGATTTTGTCGCCTTTTGCTACTTTTTTCAATTGAAACTTTCCATCGAAATCTGTTGCGACACCATTAGAAGTGCCTAAAACCATTACATTTACTCCTGGCATTGGTTGTCCTGATGTTTTATCAAGAACCACCCCACTTAAAGTATTCTGAGCCAGAACACTAAGCGGCAACAGTAAGAATAAAAATAACAACTTTTTGTAAATTGTTTTCATACATTTTGTTTAAGTTAAAAATTTGTTTTTTGCTTATATTTTATACTTCGAAATATAAATTTAGCTAAAATTTAACATGAAAATAATTTTACTATAATTTTATAGTTACGAAAACGTAATAGTGTTGAAAAGTTTATATTTTCATTGATTATTTAAGCTTAAATTTACACATATTAAAAATTTAAATTACCTTTAATACGATATATATATTTAGCATTTCAAATGAGAAAAAAAATTACCCTAAAACAAATTGCAAAAGAACTTGACGTTTCTATTTCTACAGTTTCAAAATCACTACGTAATAGCCTCGAAATCAGTGAAGATACACGGCAAAAAGTGCAAGCATTTGCAAAATTTTACAATTACAAACCTAATAATATTGCATTAAGCCTAAAAAACAGGAAAACAAAAACCATTTGTATTATTATTCCTGAAATTATTCATCATTTTTTCACAACTATTATTAGCGGAGTAGAACACGTTGCAAATGAAAATGGATACAATGTGTTGGTATGCCTTTCTGACGAATCTTTCGACAAGGAAGTCATCAATATGGAAATGTTGGCAAACGGTAATATTGATGGATTTATAATGTCGTTGTCTAAAGAAACCCAACAAAAAAAGGACTTTCACCACATTACCGAAGTAATAAGTCAAGGAATGCCCGTAGTTATGTTTGACAGAGTTACCAACGATATTCTCTGTGACAAAGTGATTATAGATGATCATTTGGCCGCCTTCAATGCCACACAATTTCTAATCGATAAAGGCCTTAGCAAAATTGCATTAATCACAACCGTTGATTACGTAAGCGTTGGGAAATTGAGAACAGAAGGTTATACAAAAGCATTGAAAAACAATGACATTAAACTGGATGAAAATTTAATAATTAGAATTGAAGACACAGAGCATTTTGAAGATTCTATTGAGAATTTATTAAAAACAAAATCTGTAGATGCCATTTTTGCAGTAAATGAATTGTTTGCTGTAACTGCTATAAAAGTTGCCGCACGTTTAGGTAAAAAAGTTCCTGAAGACATTTCAATAATTGGATTTACAGATGGTATTATTTCTAAGTATTCTTCTCCAAGTATTACAACCGTAGGACAAAACGGAGTGAAAATGGGAGCAAAAGCGGCAAAGATGCTTATTGAAAGACTAGAAGCTGAAGAGATCGAAAATGAAGATGGCGAAATAGAAGAACACTACAAAACAGAAGTAATCGAAACCGAACTTGTAGAACGCGAATCAACAAAATAAATAAAAAAACCTGTTAAAAAAGTTTTGCAATAAAAAAAATTATATATTTACAGGAATTATCAGAGCTTATATTTTTACTTCGAAAATATTAATTAAGTTTTGATAAGCATCGCGCTTATCGTTCAAATCATTAAAAAACGATAATGGAAAAGCGTAAATTAAGTTTCTGGGAAATTTGGAACATGAGTTTCGGATTTTTAGGAATACAATTTGGTTTTGCACTTCAAGGAGGATTCATGTCTCGAATTTTTCAAACTTTAGGAGCAGACAAAGACGCAATCCCTTTACTTTGGGTTGCAGCACCACTAACCGGTTTAATCGTACAACCAATCATCGGATACTTATCCGATAATACGTGGCACCCAAAATTGGGAAGGAGAAAACCTTACTTTTTAATCGGTGCGATTTTGAGCTCGTTAGCGCTTTTTTTCGTTCCTAACTCTCCCACTCTATGGGTTGCAACAGGTTTATTGTGGGTTTTAGACGCTTCCATAAACATTAGTATGGAGCCGTTTCGTGCACTTGTTGCCGACAAACTTTCAAATTCTCAAAGGTCTTATGGATTTGTAATGCAAACTCTTATTATCGGAATTGGAACTTGGATTGCTAGTAATTTACCTTGGATTGTAAATCAATTTGGCGTGTCAAACGAAGCTGAACCTGGTGTTTTACCACTATCTGTGAAAGTTGCTTTTGCAATTGGTGCTTTTGTTTTCATTACGAGTATTTTATATACGATATTAACGACAAAGGAATATCCACCTGAAGACTTAGCCGTTTTTGAAGAAGAGAAAAAAAATTCCAATTTCTTTAAAGATATTTCAATTAGTATTAAAGACATGCCGTCTACAATGAAAAAACTTGGACTCGTTCAGTTTTTTAGTTGGTTTGCATTTTTCACTATGTGGAGTATGGCAACGCCGGCCTTAACAGAACATGTTTTTAAGGCGCCTGCCCCTATCGAAAAAAATTATGATTTATCTAATAAGGGTGAAACAGAAGCTTTTGATATTGCCAATACCAAATACCAAGACGCTGCAAATTTAGTAGGGTCAGCGATGGGTGTTTATGGATTATCATCAATGGCTTTTGCATTATTATTGACATTTTACACTGCTAAGAAAAAAATTAATAGAAAATTCATCCACATGGGGTCTTTAATTTTAGGAGGAATTGGTTTTATTATGATGTTTTATGCAAAGCCTGAAACACTTATGTATTCTTTTATCCTGATAGGAATTTCTTGGGGAAGTATTCTTTCAATGCCGTATGCCATGCTTTCTAGTTCTGTTAATCCAAATAAAATGGGAACAATGATGGGATTGTTTAATATGTTCATTGTAATTCCTCAAATTATTGCAGCAATTGGAGGTATCAATTTTCTATACAAATTAATTGGAAACGAGACCATTCATTCTATGACATTAGCAGGAATTTCATTGCTTCTTGCAGGAGTTAGCACACTTTTAATTACAGAAAAAAATGCAATCACAGATTAATACATTAAAATGAATAAAAAAGCATTTATTTTCGATTTAGACGGCGTAATTGTTGACACAGCCAAATACCATTTTATCGCTTGGCAAAAAATTGCAATGCAACTCGGAATCGAATTTACATTAGAACACAATGAACAATTAAAGGGTGTTAGCCGAGTGCGTTCACTTGAATTAATATTAGAATTAGGAAAAATTACCGCTTCTCAAGAAGACAAAAACAAATGGCTAATTCAAAAAAATGAAAACTATTTATCCTATTTAGTTGATATGGATGAAAGTGAATTATTACCTGGAATTCTCCCAATTTTGAAATATTTGAAAGAGAACAACCAAAAAATTGCTTTAGGCTCTGCCAGTAAAAACGCAA
>Ga0114974_10003383_pt1 | contig 12019 bp, 9 predicted proteins | sample S_130206_EF_Meta_FD_87318 | JGI IMG/M metagenome (GOLD analysis project Ga0114974, IMG submission 87318) | Freshwater microbial communities from Lake Simoncouche, Canada to study carbon cycling - S_130206_EF_MetaG | ecosystem: Environmental > Aquatic > Freshwater > Lake | place: Lake...
CCCTTCATACTCTTAACTACGGAAAGGAGACTGCCAAAAGTTTTGAGGAAGAACCCCAGAGCACCACTCAGGGTGAGCTGGCATTGACCCGGATGGCGCATCCATTAGGCTTCCACCCTCACCAGCCCCTATCTTTATGAGTTCGCTGAACAAAAAATTTCCCCGTCTGTTGCCCACACCCATCACGCCTGGCATGAAAGCATCCGACTTAATTGATGGCGCTTTTAAGGCGTACAACGGGGGTCGTCTTGCGGAAGCCTGCCGGCTTCTAACCCAGAAGATGCTCGCAAACAACGGGACCGTAGGACTCTCCCTCACCGGCGCGCTGACTCCTGCCGGCTTGGGACGGGCGGCGATCGTGCCGCTCATGAAGGCAGGTTTTGTAGACTGGATTATCTCCACGGGCGCGAATCTCTATCACGACCTGCATTTTGGTTTGGGGATGCATTTGTTTGCTGGGTCGCCCTTCTTGGATGACGTCGTCCTGCGCAAGGACGGGGTGATTCGCATCTACGATGTGCTATTTGACTACGATGTCCTGTTGGACACGGATGCCTTTGTGCGCCAGGTGATTCAAGGCAAGGAGTTTCAGAAGACCATGGGGACGGATGAGTTTCACTATCGGCTGGGCAAGTATGTCTATGAAAGGGAGGTGCAGCTGGGGCTTCACGAGACAAGCATGCTGAGCGCTGCCTATCAGTACGGAGTGCCGGTTTTCACCAGTTCCCCCGGCGACAGTTCCATCGGCATGAACGTGGCCGCCATGTCCATGCGCGGCTCCAAGCTGCAGATGGATGTGAACCGCGATGTGAACCAAACGGCAGCGATTGTTTACGACGCAAAATCCTCGGGGCAAACCTCCAGCGTTTTTATCCTTGGCGGCGGCTCTCCTAAAAACTTTATGCTCCAGACCGAGCCTCAAATCCAAGAAGTCATGGGTATTGAAGAGCGCGGGCACGACTATTTTTTGCAGTGCACGGACGCTCGTCCTGATACGGGGGGACTTTCTGGGGCCACGCCGGCGGAGGCCGTCAGTTGGGGTAAAATCGATCCGGACACCCTTCCCGATTGCGTGGTTTGTTATGCCGACTCGACCATCACATTACCGATGCTAACGGCCTACGCGCTGGACCGTGTGGAACCCCGCCCGCTCAAGCGCCTGTACAAACGCCGGGATGCCATGCTGGAGGCGATCCGCTCCCAATATCTCAAACACGGGACGGTTGAGAAAATCGGACACCGGACCGACCTCTCGACCTCAGCCAAGAAAAAAGCACCGGCTCCGAAAAAGGGCCGGTCCGGGCGCTCCGTGACTGGGACAGCACGCGCCAAGCAAAAGGCGGTGCCGGCGGGTCAGAAGAAGGCTACGAAGCGCTAGGCGGCGTTCACGCACCCAAGGCCGACAACATACAGTTTCATGGAAATCCTTCGCTACACCGATTCAGGCTTTGCCGGGGCGCTGAAAAAGCTGCTTCGGAAGGCCATTCCGCAAGCGGGTGTGGAGAACACAGTCCGTGAGATTCTGAGGGATGTCCGGGAAAAAGGGGATGAGGCGGTGGTCCGTTACACGGAACGGTTTGGGGGACCGCGCCTGCCGCTGGATGGGCTGCTGGAGACGAGGAAGGCTGCGGTAGCCGCTGCAACGCGCAGTGCGGTGGCAAAGGCGCACCGAAACGTCCTAAAGTTTGCAAAGAAATCACTGCGCAAAAACTGGGAGATACGGAACGCGCAGGGTGGGATTACCGGTGAGCGGTTTTCGCCGTTTGAACGGGTCGGGATTTACGTGCCAGGGGGAACAGCGCCGCTGATCTCCACGGCGATTATGACGGTGACCTTAGCGGCGGCGGCTGGTGTGCCTGAGATCGTCGTGACCACGCCGGCGGATGCCTCCGGAAAAATCAACGACGCGCTTCTTTTCGCCCTGGAGTACGCAGGGGCGACGGAAGTCTACAAGATTGGGGGCGCTCAAGCCATCGCGGCCCTGGCCTACGGGACCCAGAGCATCCGGGGGGTGCAAAAAATCGCGGGCCCAGGGAATGCTTACGTGGTGGAGGCCAAGCGCCAGGTTTTCGGGGAGGTGTCGATTGATTTGTTGCCGGGACCGAGCGAGGTGCTGGTCCTGGCGGACGGAACGGCAAATGCCGCCTGGGCCGCCGCGGAGCTTCTAGCGCAGGCGGAGCATGGAAAGGGGAGCGGGATTGTGTTTGTCACGACCAGTCCGGCGCTGCTTGCTGCGGTACACGCTGAGATCCAGTCACAAACGATGAGCCTGAGCCGCAGGGAGCATCTTGAGGGAGTCCTCGCCGCCGGAGCTTACCTCATCCTGGTCGAGGACATGGCGGAAGCGATCCGCCTTTGCAACGCGTACGCTCCAGAGCACTGCGCCATTTTGACCGCCGATCCGGAGGCGACGGCTGAGGAAATTCACTCTGCAGGGGCCCTTTTCTTGGGGGCTTATTCGCCGGTTGCGGCGGGGGATTTCATGGCTGGTCCCAGCCACACGCTTCCCACGGGAGGAGGCGGAAAATCCTTCCCGGGCCTGATGGCGGATATGTTTCAGCGCCGCACGAGTTGGGTGAAGATGGACAGGGCTGCGCTGCAAAAGTCGTTGCCCATTATTGAGGCGTTTAGCGCCCTGGAGGGGCTGGATGCACACGGTCGCTCGGCCTCCATTCGGCTGGAGGCGACGAAAAACCCCTGATTCGTTTGAGGGGGCCTCTCTGGCTCCCTTGACTTGCGCTTGATGGGCCTTACTTTAGAGATCAAACAAATTCCCGCCTGTTGCCATGACTTTCCCCAACTGCCGGCCTTCCGCTCAACCGCTTTCCGCCTTTGCTCACACCCCTTTGCCTGTCCTTTCCGGCCCCGGGATCGGCCGCTTCGTGCGCCTCGGCCGCTTCATGTCCGCCTCCCTGGCGGTTTTGCTGCCTCTGGTGTGTGTTCTATCCACCCAGCTTGCATCGGGACAGGAAGTTCTAGACGGGGTGGCGGCGGTGGTGAACGACCAGCCTGTCACTTTTTCGCAGGTTCGCGAACTGGTAGGCGCCAAGGAGCGAGCGATATCCGAACAGTTTCAGGGTGCAGAACTTGGTGAAAAAATTAAAAAGATACGAACAGAGGCCATTGAAGAGCTCATCAATCGGCAGCTCATTCTGCAGTACTTTAAGGAAAAGGGTTTCCAGCTGCCGCCTTATTTGATTGAGGACCGCATCGCGACGATCATCCGGGAGGAGCACAACGGAGACCGAGCGGCTTTTGCGCGGAAACTCGCGGCCTTCGGGCTGACGATCGAGCGTTTCCGGAAGGACGAGATGGACAAGATCATCGTGCAGAGCATGCGCCAGCAGGCGGTCAAAAGCACCCCGGTGGTGCCTTTGGAAAAGTTAAAGAGCTTTTACAAGGAGCACCTGCCGGAGTTCACGACGGAAGAACAGATTCAACTGCGGATGATCATCCTGCGCTCCAACGACAAGGGTTCTCCCGAACAGCGGCAGCGCTTTTTGGAGGAAATCCGCCAAAGGGTGGCGGGCGGCGCCAAGTTTGCCGATTTGGCCAAGCTTTACTCGGAGGACAACACAGCAGAGAGCGGGGGCGACTGGGGCTGGGTGCAGGCAGGCACGCTGAATGAAACCCTTTCGAAGGCTGCGACGGGCCTCAAGCCGGGCCAGACGAGCAAACCTGTATTTATTGGCAACACCGCCTACCTCCTTTTTTGCGAAGCCAAAAAGCCGCGCGTGGTACAGGGGTTTGAAGAATCGCGAGACATCGTGGAAAAAGTCATGTTGGGACAGGAGCGTCAGAAGGCCCAGGAGGAGTGGATCGCGAAACTCCGGAAGAAGGCCTACGTCAAGATTTTCTAACCGTGTCTGGCCCCTTGCGAATTGCCGTAACCGTGGGGGATCCTGCGGGCATCGGGCCTGAGGTGGTTGGGATGGCGCTGGGGTCGCCGGATTTGGATCGCTCCTGTTTGTTTGAGATCGTCGGCCCGTCCAGGCCGGTGCAGCCAGGACACCCGACGATTAAAGGGGCCAAGGCGGCTTTCGAGGCCCTCGAAGCTGCGGCCAGCGGCCTGCTGGAGGGCCGTTACGCTGCGGTAGTCACCGGCCCGATTCACAAGGCGCGGATGCGCGAAGTGGGCTTCCATTTTCCCGGGCAAACCGAGTTTTTTGCGCAGCGTTCCCAGACCACGGACTACACGATGTGTCTGACCGGCGGCCCTCTCACCGTGGCGCTCGTGACGGCCCACGTCCCCTACCGCGAGGTTCCCGAGAATCTTTCTCCCCGGGCGATCCTGCGCACCGGTCTGCAGCTCGCCGATTTTGTGGCGCTTCGCACGCGGCAGACGGAGCGGGCGGGCGCCCCTCGGATTGCGGTGGCGGGTCTCAACCCTCATGCTGGGGAAGAGGGGTTGCTCGGCGGGGAGGAGGTCGCGTTAATTGCGCCCTGCGTGCAGCAACTCAATGCGGATGGGCGCGCGGTGTTCAGCGGTCCATGGTCGCCCGACACCGTCTTTTATCGGGCCGCCCAAGGGGAGTTCGACGGGGTGGTCTGCATGTATCACGATCAGGGGTTGATACCCCTCAAACTTTTCGCGTTCCATGAGGGAGTGAATGTGACATTGGGACTGCCCTTTCCCCGGACCAGCCCTGACCACGGCACGGCCTTCGAAATTGCCGGCCAGGGCAAAGCGCATCCCGGAAGCATGCTGGCCGCTTTGAACCTGGCGGCGGAACTGGCCCGCAAGGGCCAACCCAAAGCGTTATGATGGCGGTCTACCGTCGCGTGTTCGGCATCGGTCTGCAGGATACCTTTGTGTACCGCTGGAATTTTGTACTGCGCAGTCTCTTTAGCGTCATCCCGCTCATCGGCACGTTTTTTGTGTGGCGCTCCGTGTGCGAGCAAGGCGCGGGACTCTCGGAATACAACCTGTCCGCGATCGTCTTTTATTTTGTGGCTGTGATGGTCGTGGACAATCTGGCAAGCCCTACGGAGGACGAGTGGCGGATTGCCGCCGAGATCCGGGAGGGCCAAATCAGCGCGCTTCTGACCAAGCCCATCAACCATCTGGCCTACCGTCTTTCTCTCTTTGGGGCCTACCGGTTTTTGTATTCGCTGGTCACGCTTCCGGTGGTGGGCGGCATTCTCTGGATTCTGCGGGAGCACCTGCAGTTGCCTCAAAGCGCGCTGACGTGGCCTCTTTTTGCGCTCTCGGTTTTGGGGTCGGCGCTCCTTCAATTTTTCATCGCCTACTCTCTTGCGATGCTGGCGTTCTGGATTCTGGAGGTGTCGACCCTCATTTTTATCCTCTACTCCTTTGAATACTTCCTGAGCGGCCATGTTTTTCCGCTCGACCTGCTTTCCCCCCGCCTACAGGCCGCTCTCCAGTGGACGCCCTTTCCCTACGAACTTTTTTTCCCGGTTCAAATACTCTTGGAGCGCCTTGATCCAGTGGCGCTTCAGCGCGGGTTTTGCATGCAGTTTTTCTGGGTATGTATGATGGGGTGTACGGCGCGCCTTTTATGGATCCAAGGGGTTCGTAAGTACCAGGCGGCTGGTGGATGAGGGTTTGAGGTGCGCCGGATTTACGTTTTTTCCCATGCTGCGGTACCTGAAAATATACGCCTTATTGCTGCGCAATTCGCTGATCCGCGAAATGAGTTTCAAGGCGAATTTTTTGCTTTGGACGGTCGTGGAGGTACTTTGGTTTTTTGGACAGGTTCTTTTTATTGATGTGCTTTTTTCACACATTGAAACCTTGGGTGACTGGACGAAATGGCAGGTGGTCGCCCTTGTGGGTACGCACCAAGTGGTGGCCCAGATCTTTCAGGCCTTTTTTTACGTCAATCTCACCCAGATTCCAGAACTTGTCCGGACGGGGAAGCTGGATGTTTACCTGACGCTTCCGGTGGATTCGCAGTTCGCGGTCTCCAGCAAGCAATTTGGCGTAGACAACCTGGTGAACACTGGGATCGGGCTGGCGATCACGGCGTTCTCCCTCTCCAAGCTGGGGGTGGTGCCCAGCGTCGGGCGTGTCGCCCTTTATTTTTTCTCGGTCCTGCTGGGTGTGACCATCCACTACAGCGTGATGTTTTCCCTCTCCACCCTGTGTTTTTGGATCATCAGGGCACAGGGTCTGATTTACGGTTATTTCAACCTGTTTAACATCGGCCGGTACCCGGACTCTGTGTTTCGAGGAGCGTTCAAATGGATTTTCACCTGGGTCATTCCCGTGATTCTTGTCGCCAACGTTCCAACGCGCATCCTGACGGGCGCGCTGGAGCATCCCTGGCTTGGGATCGCGCCCTTGGCGCTGACTTCTCTGCTCATGCTTTTGTTCACGCGCTGGTTATGGCTGAGGGGTCTAGCACGGTATGCGAGTGCCAGCTCCTGAGCAGCCGGGTGAAATCTGGCCGGGCTGAGGGAATGGGGTTCCATCGGCCCAAGCGCTGCCGTCTTTTTTACTTGAGTCGGAAGGGAGACATTCACAATATATCCGTCCTCGTTGAGAGGGTATCCAGTCCACCCTTAGGGGTGCTGGACAAGAAAGTAGAATGCGCGGTTAGCTCAGTGGTAGAGCATTACCTTGACACGGTAGGGGTCGGCAGTTCAATCCTGCCATCGCGCACCATTTTTTGCAGTGGTAAAAGAACAAAGCCAGGGTAGGAGCTACGCGGCGCATTGTTGGTTTAGCTCGGGTCTACGGGTCTGCGACAAAGTTTTTTGGGTCCCACACCACGGTCACGGGTACAGCAGGTGCGCCTCCACCTTCTCGACCTGCACGGTGGAGTTTTTTGATGACTCGCGGGAGGAGATACGGACTTCCACTTCGTTTCGGCCGCGCTTCCAAGCCTCGCGAGGCACGACGCAATCGAGCCGAAGCAGGCGCTGATTGGGGTCGATCGTGCGGGGTTTGTAGCCAGAAATGGGTTGCGGCTTTGGGGAGAAAATCTGTGCATCTTTCCATTCCACGTCGCGCGAGGCTATTGATAAGGGAGTGCCGTTGTATTGAAATTCAAACACATCGGCCTCGTCCGCCTGAAAGAGAATGCAGCGGAGCGTGAGGTTGGCCTTCACGTCTTTGATGGGGGGCGCATCACTGATGTGCAGCGTGAACTTCGCAGCGCGTCCGTCGGCAGCGAGTATCTGCGGCAGTGGCGCGGTGTCGTTGCGGTTGAAGAAGCCGTCTGCCCAAGGATAACCGCCACGTCGCTCGACGGCGAAGCACTTGTCTTTACCTGTAAGCGTGCTTGGATCACCGACTTCCTTAAATGCAACCTGATGCGTGTGGGGCGCGATTTCGCCGCCGATCAACCGGGCCACTTCGGGTGTGCCAATGGACCAGTTGAAGGTGGTCACGCTGTCCGCGCCACGCTGAAAGTGATTGGCAAAGACGCCGCGTAAAAACTCAATGGACCCATAGCGGTAACCATCGGTGGCGTGATGATCGTCAAAGCAGGGTTGAAGCTGGACGCCTTTGCCGACCGCCGCGCGGAAGGCTTCTACGTCGACATCCATCGAGCGTGATCCAAGCGTAAGCACATCCACGAGGTGCTGTTCTGCCCACGCTTTCACGTCGAAACCATCGGCGTGGCAGCCATCGAGTGTCTGCGGCACTCTCGCCGCCAGTAGAAATGGACGCCCCCGCTTTTGCGCGACGTCCATCAACATCTCCCGCACCATGCGCATGAACTGCGTGACGTGCCCGCGAAGCTCCCACTGATGGCCAACGGGAAGACACGGAACATGGCGGGCGAAATCAATCTGAATCCCATCGAGGTCGTAGCGCGTCGCCAGTTCATGTAGCAAAGCGACTTTGTGTTCGCGGAGTCCCGGCGCTGCGAGGTTCCACATTCCGTGCGGCCACCATGAAGTCGGGAGCACCCAGTCGGGATGCTCTACCTTGAGGGGGTCTGGCACTTTCGAGTGTCCTCCCTCTGGCAAAAGATCCACTTCGCTGATGCGGTGGTTCCAGAAAGCCTCGAGCTTGCGGCGGTGCGTTTCGTTCACCAGTTGCTCGACCCAGTCCAAACCTTCGCGATGCCACTGCTGCACCAGCGGTGGGGTGACGGTGGGTGCGACCTTACTTGGATACACAGAGCCTGACGCATTGCCGCCGATGTCCCACCAAATCGCATCAATCTGGCTTCTCGGCTCATCCACGTACGAGAACACTGCGTCGCGAAAAGGGGCGAAAGGCGCGTTCCCATCCGGGTGCAATGTCGCGTAGTTGCGCATCACCCAAAACACATCGTGCTGGATGACGATGCGCCGCCGCCGCCGCTGCACCAAATCGCGATGATCTGCTGGCAGGTCCACAGGTTGTGTGTTCGTGGTTGCCGCCTGGAGGAGGGTCGTGCTCAACACAGCACCGGCGCTTGTATGAAGAAAGGTGCGTCGATTCATAGCAGAAGAACGTTCAGAAACTGTTTTTTGGAGCTGGGTTGGCGGATTCATTGGGGGTCATTTTATTTGAAGTTTGAAATACACTTTCTTCGGTTTCTGTTTCAACGCGCGCTGGGACTTCGGTGTTTATAAATCAGCCACATTCACACCCTCGATGATCAGCCTGTCGAAACCGCGCTTGGTATCCATGGACACCAAGCGCGTGCGGCCGCCGCTATTCCAAAGCACTTTTCGCTCGTCTACGAGACGGTGGCATCGCTCCGCGCACACCTGCGAGCAAGCCACTGGGGAGCGCGCCTGCCTGCTGAGTGCGAGCTTTGCCGGCAGATGCAGGCCTGCAGCCGTCCTCTCCCGCGACTACGAGAGCGACCTCGAGCAAACCAGCCCGATCGTGAGCCACGACATAGTCGATCCCCGTCTATTGGCTCGCAAGGTTCCAAGGCCGTACGCGAACTGGCTGAGCCCACCTTCCCCGATTGCTGAGCGGACAGACCCATGGCGTTTGGCCCACGCGGGCGAGGGTATGTCTGTAAACCAAAAATTCCGGTCCAGCGGCGAGAACAGCTCAACTTTATGCGCTGTTCGAACCTCTGTCCGGAATTTTTTGTGATAAGGCTAGGCCCTTAGTGCATCCACTCGGTGTGGAAGAATTGCCCCACGGGCTTGTCCACGCGCTCGTAGGTGTGCGCGCCGAAGAAGTCCCGCTGCGCTTGCAACAGGTTTGCAGGCAAACGGGCTGCACGGTAGCTGTCGTAGTAGGCGAGGGACGCGCCGAATGCCGGCACTGGAATGCCGTTGGTCACGGCGGCCGCCACGGCGGTGCGCCAGTTCAGCTGCGTTTTTGCGAGAATGTCGCAGAAGTAGGGATCCAGCAGGAGGTTTTTCAGGCTGGGGTTGAGTTCGTAAGCCTGCTTGATCCGGTTGAGGAAGTGCGCCCGGATGATGCAACCGCCGCGCCAGATGGTCGCAATGTCGCCGAAGTGCAGCTCCCAGCCATACTGCTTGGCGGCGGCGCCCAACTGCACAAACCCTTGTGCATAGGAAACGATCTTGGAGGCAAACAAAGCGTCCCTCACGGCATTGATGAACGCCTGCTTGTCTCCGCTGAATGGCACGTGCGCAGGGCCTGCGAGATGCTTGCTAGCCTCGACGCGTTCTTCTTTGAGCGAGGACAAAATGCGCGCTTCCACCGCAGAGGAGATGGTCGAGAGAGGCACGCCCATTTCGACGGCGTGACCCACGGTCCATTTCCCAGTGCCCTTCTGACCGGCTCGGTCCACAATGATGTCGACGATGGCCTTGCCCGTCTCAGGATCCTTCCGGCCAAAGATGCGGGAGGTAATCTCAATGAGGTAGCTGTTGAGTTCGCCACCGTTCCACTCTGTGAAAATCTTGGCGAGTTCGTCCGCTTCCAGTCCCAAGACGTTGCTGAGAATGGAGTAGGCTTCGCAAATGAGCTGCATGTCGCCGTATTCAATGCCGTTATGCACCATTTTGACATAGTGCCCGGCGCCGTCCGCACCCATGTAACGGCAGCAGGATTCCCCATCAACGTGGGCGGAAATTGTCGTGTAAATCGGAGCCAGTGACTCCCATCCGACCTTCGAGCCACCAGGCATGATGGAAGGCCCCTTCAAAGCGCCTTCTTCCCCGCCGGAAACACCCACGCCGAAATAGTGGATTCCTTTTTCAGCCAGCGCCTTTTCGCGGCGCTGCGTATCAGTCCAAAGCGAGTTTCCTCCGTCGACGATGATGTCGCCCGGCTCCAGGAGGGGAACCAGTTGAGCAATCACCGCGTCCACCGGAGCGCCGGCCTTGACCATGATCTGCGCCTTGCGGGGGCGTTTGAGCGACTTGACAAAGTCTTCGAGGGTCTGAGCGGGAATAATGTTTTTTCCCTTCCCGCGGCCCTGCGCAAATTTGTCGGTGACCGCAGTGGTCCGGTTATAAACAGCGACGGTAAAACCCTTGCTCTCCATATTGAGCACAAGGTTTTCCCCCATTACAGCGAGGCCAATAAGGCCGATATCACAATTTGCAGACATGATTTAGATGAGGCTTATAGATTTCAGTTTGAGCAAACGCTCAGCGTATAGACACAGTTACTTCTCGGCAACCGGCTTTTGTTTAAGGATGATGCCCTTTTCGTAAAGAATCCGGTGCAAACTCGGTGCATAAGCCCAAAGGCTCCGCATGAATCTACCCAACCAACTTACCCTGCTGCGCCTGGCCATGACCATCGTTCTGGCTGCAGTTCTGCAGTCTGATTGGCGCTTCTGCTGCACCGCAGGCCTGCTCCTCTTCGGGATTGCCAGCCTCACGGACTACTTTGATGGGGCAATCGCCCGGAGCCGCAATCTCATCACGGACTTCGGCGCCCTGATGGACCCGCTAGTGGACAAGATTCTCACTGCTGCAGCCCTCATCTGCCTCGTGGCCATCGACTACGAAGCCCGCCCGGCGATTCCAGCCTGGGTGGCCATCGTCATCATCGGCAGGGAATTTCTCATCACAGGCCTCAGACAACTCGCCGCCGCCAAAGGCGTGGTTCTGCCGGCCGACCGCTTTGGCAAACACAAGACGATCTGGCAGATTATCACCATCCTCTACTTTCTCCTGCTGCTCAGTCTGGATGAATGGAGTCGCGCCGGGTGGTTTGATCATCCTGCCTTCTTAAAAGTCCTCTGGCGGCCACTCGGCTCGGTGCTCACCGGTCTCGCGCTTATTTTGACGGTGGGTTCGGGCCTCGGGTACCTTTGGCGGAACCGGCACCTGATTGCCGACCGTTGAAGCAGGCGAGGGATCTGCGGTTGCAGGAGAGCGCCCGCGTGTTCATCTTGGGGGGAGTTGTGAAGCTCCTCATTGCACCCGATAAATTTAAAGGCTCCCTTTCCGCCGCCGGTGTTTCCGAGGCCCTGAGCGGCGGCTGGAAAAGCATACTGCCAGAAACGGAAGTTTCCTTTGCACCCATGGCGGACGGCGGCGAGGGGTTTGCCGAGGCCCTCGCCTCCGCGCTGGTGGGAGAATGGATCTACCTCGAATCCTTCGATGCGATCGGCCGCCCGATCCAGTGCCGTTTTTTTTGGGAGCCCGCCACGCACACGGCCATCCTTGCCATGAGTGAAGCCTCTGGCATCGAACGCCTCTCCTCCCGCGAACGCGACCCCTACAAAGCGAGCACGTTTGGCACAGGCATCCTCCTTCGCCGCGCCGTAGAGCTCGGGGCAAAACGCGTCCTCCTCGGACTTGGCGGCAGCGCCACCACGGATGGGGGTGTCGGCATGGCCGCCGCTCTGGGCTACCGCTTTCTTTCCGCCGGGGGCGAGGTCCTTGAGCCTCTCCCCTCAAATCTAACCCGGATTGGGCGCATCGACAGCTCGGAGGCGCGTCCGCTGCCCGAAATCATAGCCGCCTGCGACGTGCAAAACCCGCTTCTGGGGACGCGAGGAAGCGCCGCCGTTTTCGCCCCTCAAAAGGGAGCCGATGCGAATGCCGTCCATTTCTTGGAAACCGGTTTAGCCCATCTGGCCGGAATGGTCCGCCGTGACCTTACCTGCGACTTCAGAAACACCCCCGGCGCTGGGGCTGCAGGCGGCATGGGTTACGGCCTACTTTC
>Ga0114974_10003384_pt1 | contig 12015 bp, 10 predicted proteins | sample S_130206_EF_Meta_FD_87318 | JGI IMG/M metagenome (GOLD analysis project Ga0114974, IMG submission 87318) | Freshwater microbial communities from Lake Simoncouche, Canada to study carbon cycling - S_130206_EF_MetaG | ecosystem: Environmental > Aquatic > Freshwater > Lake | place: Lake...
GAAGTGCGTGGCCGACCGCAGCTGCTGGCGCTCACGCGCGACGGACTGATGCGCCACGAGGCGACGGGAATCACGACCAGCGCCTTTCCGCGTACGCTGCGCCTGGGCGGAATTGATTGCCAGGCGCAGTACCTGCACGAGCCCGGCGACCCGCGCGATGGCCTGAGCGTGACGATTCCGATCTTCGTCCTCAACCAGGTCAACGAAGATCGCTGCGAATGGCTGGTCCCGGGAATGCTCAAGGACAAGCTGTTGGCGCTGCTCAAGAGCCTGCACCAGAGACCGCGTTCGCGCTTCGTTCCGCTGCCGCAGAGCGCGGCGCGCATCGCGGCCCAGCTGGGAGCGCCAGAATGTTTCGGCCACGCCAGCCTGCTGGAGGCCTTGCTGCGCATTGTTCGTGATGAGACATCGCTCGACATACAGCGCGGCGACTTCAAGCTCGAGACATTGAGCCCGCACCTGTTCATGCACTTTCGGGTCGTCGACGAGCATGGTCGACAGCTGGGAACCGGCCGCAGCCTGGGCGCGATCAAGGCCGAATTCGGCGCGCAGGCGCGCGGTGCATTCCAGGCGCTTGCCGGGATCAAGCTTGGCGAGCAGCGGTCCGCGCCGACGGCCGCCGCCACCGCGTCAGCCCCCGGCGACAGCAGGTCGGGTGCGTCGGGTTCGCATCCGGTTGCGGCGGACTCTCCTAGCACGTCGGCCCCTGCCGCTGCTGCGCCCGCAGTTGCTGTGCAACAGCGCTACACCGGCTGGAGTTTTGGCGAACTTCCCGAGCTGCTCGAGATTCGCAAGGCCGGTCAGGTGTTGGTTGGGTTTCCAGCGCTGATCGACGCCGGCGACGCGGTGTTGATCGAGGTGTTTGACGAACCCGGCGTCGCCGCCGCGCGCCACCGCGGTGGCCTGCGCCGGCTGTTCGCGCTGCAACTCAGGGACGCGCTCAAATATCTGGAAAAGAACCTGCCCGAGCTGCAGAAGATGGGCGCTGCCTATATGCCGCTGGGCACGCTCGACGAGCTGCGCACCCAGCTGCTTGAGCTCGCGATGGACCGCGCCTTCTTGCGCGAGCCGCTGCCCGTCGACGCGCAAGCCTTTCAGCGTCGCGTCGACGAGGGCCGTGGCCGCTTGACCTTGATCGCCAACGAGATTGCGCGCTTGGCTGCCGGTATTTTGGCCGAGTACGCGCTGGCCCAGCGCAAGATCAAGGACAGCAAACACGCGCCAGAAGCCGTTGCCGACGCCGCGCAGCAGTTGCAGCGCCTGATGCCCAAACGATTTCTGGTGACGACGCCGTGGCCTCAGTTGCAGCATGTCGCGCGGTATCTGAAGGCCATCGTGCTGCGGCTGGAGAAGGTCCGCAGCGACCCTGCGCGCGACGCTTCGCGCCTGGCGGAGCTGCAGCCCTTGGAGTCGCGTTGTTGGCGGCTGCTGGCAGAGCGCAAGGGCGTTGCGGACGCGCGGGTCGACGAGTTTCGCTGGCTGGTCGAAGAGCTGCGGGTGAGCTTTTTTGCACAAGAACTGCGAACGCCACAGCCGGTCAGCGTGAAGCGGCTTGAAAAGGCCTGGCAGCAGATCACCCAATGAAGGCAGCCGTGCGCCGAGCAGCGTCGTCCATTTGTTCCGGTTTGCGCCGCCAGTGGGTGCTGGGGCTGCAGCGTGCCACCCGGCTTGACGCGACCATCAAGGGCATGCTGTGGATGGCGCTGTCGGGCCTGCTGCTCGTGCTCCTCAATGTGATTTGCCGCTATCTGGCGCAGCAATTGCACCCGCTGCAGGCGCAGTTCCTGCGCTACTTCGGCGCGGTGCTCGTGATGCTGCCGCTGGTGGGGCGATCGGGCTGGTCGGCCTGCTGGCCCAGGCAGGTGGGGGGTCAATTCGCCCGTGGCGCCGTTCATGCAGCCGGCCTGAGCATCTGGTTCATCGCCTTGCCGCGCATTCCGATTGCCGACACCACGGCGATCGCTTTCACCGGGCCGATCTTCATCATGCTCGGCGCGCGAATTTTCCTGGCCGAGGAGATGCGCTGGGAGCGGTGGGTCGCGGCCGGCATCGGTCTTGTGGGCGTGCTGATCGTTGTCGGACCCGGGCTGTCGGGTGCCGGCGGTGTCTACAGCCTGCTGATGCTCGCGTCGAGCCCGGTCCTTGCCGCCTCTTTGTTGATGACGAAGGCGCTGACTCGCACCGAGCGGGTGGACGTGCTTGTCCTGTGGCAGGCCATCACGGTCACGCTGTTTAGCCTGCCGCTGGCCCTGTGGTTCTGGAGCGCGCCCAATGCCTGGCAGTGGCTCGGCTTTGTCGCGGCCGGTGGCCTGGGCGCGGCTGGACAGTACTGCCTGGCGCGCAGTTTTTCGGTGGCCGATATATCGGCGTCGCAGTCGGTACGCTTTCTCGACCTGGTGTGGGCGGCCATGCTGGGCTGGCTGCTTTTTGGTGAGCATCCGAGCCACTTCACGCTGATTGGCGGCGCGCTGATCTGCATGGGAACGCTGTGGGCGGCCCGCCGAGAGTCGCGCAGGCTTGCACGCTGAACCGGCTCCCCGGTGCCCCCCTGCGACCGGCGCAAAGCCGGCGTGGGACTGGCATGGTCCGCCGCAAGCGGCCGCACTGCGATGTCGGCTCGCTTTACAGGCGCTTGCGCTGAAGATGGGAGACCGGCTCACGCTTTCCGGGAAAAGTGCCGCAAGGCCTCGGCGGGCGGTCTGGTGAATCCCTTTATCGACCAGTCTGCTATGTCGGGCCGCTTTACATGCTTCTAGATGTCTACGGCGTCATGGTAAAAAAATTTCAATGAATTCAACGGCTCGCAGCGCTGGCCCACAAGTTGCTTTTGTAACTTTGTCGCACTCTGTTACAGCGACGAGCAGCATTTAAACCATTAGGAGTTCTTCATGAAATTTAGTACATCGATTAACGCCATCTGCGCGGGCATTGTCCGGGTCAGGCGCAAGGCGAATCCCGCAAGCCAGGGCATCGGCACACCGGGCGTATGGCAATGGGGGACGGTCGCCGTGCTTCTCAGCCTGAGCGGTGCCGCATCGGCCAGTATTGTTCTTCAGACCGCCAACAATCCCACCGGCAATCAGTCCTACAGTGGCGTTGGCGTGCGATTCCACGTTAACAGTTCGATCGACGTGACCGACCTGGGCATTTTCGATAGCGATCAGGATGGAATCGTGGGCGATGGCACGCTGTCGGCCACCTTGTTCAAAGCCGATGGCAGCGTGCTGGCTACCCAGACATTCACAAATGGCGCACCGGGCACTCTGGACGCAAAGTACCGGTTCAAGACGCTGACTGGGCCTGTCACCCTGGCCATCGGAGATTATGTGTTGGCGGGTTACGGCTGGTCCGGGCTGGATAGCGAACACAACAGCAATTTAGGGGGTTTGGCAGAAACCTTTAGCGGCTCCGCCCTGGTGTCGTATGTCGACGCGCCGTTCGGCAGCATGCCCGGAATCGATGCGGACACGGTAATGCCCACTACTGTGTTCGGGAGTACCAACTATTTTTCGGCTGCCAACATGCATTTTGACGCCACCCCCGTACCCGAGCCCGCATCCCTGGCGCTGCTAGGGTTGGGCCTCGCCGGGCTGGGATGGAGCCGTCGCAAGACAGTCAAGGCCTGAGCAGGCTCCTGCAGGCGGACCCCCGCGGGGGTATGCGCGATGCGCGGCGCCTAAAGCGCTGCCAGTCGCTCCAGGGCTGCGGCCAGCGTTTCGTCCTTCTTCGCAAAACAGAAGCGCACGACACGCTGGTCAAACCCGTCGGCGTAGAAGGCCGACAGCGGAATGGCCGCCACGCCGATTTCGCTGGTGAGCCACTTGCAGAAATCGGCCTCGCCCAAAGAACGCTCCGAAACGCCGAGCTGCGATATGTCGACGCACTGAAAATAGCTGCCTTCGCTGGGAAGCAGCCTGAAGCGCGTCTTCGCCAGGCCATCGCGAAAAAGGTCGCGCTTGCGCTGGTAAAAGGCGGGCAGATCCCGATAGGGTGCGGGGTCGCGCAGGTAGTGCGCCAGCCCGTGCTGCACGGGCGTGTTGACCGTGAAGACATTGAACTGGTGCACCTTGCGGAACTCGGCACTCAGGGCAGCGGGCGCCGCCACAAAGCCCACCTTCCAGCCGGTCACATGGTAGGTCTTGCCGAAGCTCGAGACGATGAAGGCGCGGGCTGCCAGGCCCGCGAAACGTGCGGCGCTTTGGTGCTCCTGCCCGTCGAACACCATGTGCTCGTAGACCTCGTCGCTGATCAGCAGGACATCGGTGGGCGCCAGTATGTCCTGCAGCCTGCACATGTCGGCATGGCTCCAGACGGTGGCGCTGGGGTTGTGCGGGCTGTTGATCAGCATGGCGCGGGTCCGGGGCCCGATGGCTGCGCTGATCCGGTCGAAATCGGGCCTGAAGCTGCCAGGCGTGAGTGCAACCCGAACCACGGTGCCGCCGGCGAGTTCAATGTTGGGAATGTAGCTGTCGTAGCAGGGCTCCAGAACGATCACCTCGTCACCGGGTCGCACCACGGCCAGTATGGCGGTGATGATCGCCTGCGTTGCGCCGGCGGTGATGGTGATTTCGCTGCCCGCGTCGTAGACCCGGCCGCCGGATGGGCCATGCCAGGCGCCCATTTTCGCAGCGATTGCCTCGCGCAGGGCGGGGATGCCGGTCATCGGCGGGTACTGGTTCAGACCGCGCTGCATCGCCCCCGATACCGCCGCGACCAGCGCGGGATCGCAGTTGAAATCCGGGAAGCCCTGGCCAAGGTTGACCGCGCCTTTTTCAAGCGCCAGCCCCGACATGACGGTGAAGATATTGGTGCCCACGGCAGGCAGTTTGGAGACCAGTTCGGGAGTGCGGGCGGCGACAGGGTTCATGGCGGATCAGGGCTTGTGGGTTGCTGGGTGGGCTACGGTGATCGCTTGGCTACAGCCCGTAGTCGCTCGCGTGTCCGGACATCGCACGGGTGACTAGGTTGCGGTCGAGCCGGTCGCTCAGGAGCTCGGCGAATTTGAAGACGAAATTGCGCAGGTAGGCGCTGCGCTTGAAAGCCACCCGGGTCAGGTTCTTGCCGAACAGGTGCCCGACCGGGCGCACCACCAGTGCGCCATCGTCCACGATGTCGCGCACTGCCATTTCGGCCGCGATACCCACGCCCAGACCGAGTCGCACATAGGTGGTAATCACATCCGAGTCGATCGCCTCGAGCGCGATACGCGGCTGGAGCTTGTGGGTGGCGAAGGCCTGGTCGATCCTGGCGCGGCCGGTGAAGGAGGGGTGGTAGGTGATGAGCGCTTCAGCGGCGATGTCTTCGAGCGTGAGTCGCTCCACGTTGCAAAGGCGGTGGCCCGCCTGCAGCACCAGCATGTGCTGCCACTCGTAGCAGGGCAGCGTCACCAACTCGCTGTAGGTGGCCAAGGACTCGGTGGCGATGCCGATCTCTGCCACTTCGTCGATCACCATCTGCGCGACTTGGTCGGGCGCGCCCTGGTGCAGGCTGATGTTGACCTTGGGATAGGCCAGGCGCAGCTTGGAGACCGCCTCGGGCAGGACATAGCGTGCCTGGGTATGCGTGGTGGCGATGGACAGCGTTCCGCTGTCCTGTGCGCTGTATTCCTCGCCGATGCGCTTGAGGTTGCCGAGTTCGCGCAATATCAGGTCGATGCTTTTGAGCACATGCTGACCGGGTTCGGTGACGCGCTTGAGGCGCTTGCCGTGACGGGCAAATATCTCGATACCGAGTTCTCCCTCCAACTCGATGATGGCCTTGGACACGCCGGGCTGCGAGGTGTGCAGTGCCTTGGCAGCCTCGGTCAGATTCAGATTGCGGCGAACCGCTTCCTGGACAAAGCGGAACTGGTGCAGGTTCATATCGGATGGTGCATATGGATCGGAGTCATTATGCCTCCCCTGATCGTCGCTCCCGGTCGGGCGGTCTTAGCCCAGCGCGATCTGTGCCATCAGGTCGACCATGCGCGGATCCTCGCCGATCGCAGCTTGCAGGCGCAAGCCCAGTCCGGGGTGCGCGCGCTGGAGCATCGCCACCAGTTCGGGCAGGTCTTGGCGCGCATGTCGCCCCACGCCCAGGAACATCGGCACCACGCTGATATGCCCCGCCCCATCCGCAACCAGCGACCGCACCGCAGTTGGCAGGTCGGGTTGCATCAGTTCCAGATAGGCGCAGGCAACCATCGCGCTCGGATCGAGCTCGCGCACCCGGGCCGCCACCGCCTCGATCGGTTTAGACCACAGCGGGTCGCGCGAGCCGTGGGCGAACAGCACGATGGCGTTGGCGGCCCTGCTCATCGGCGCAGCACCAGCCAGCCGAAGGCCGACAGCGACAGCAGGGAGTAGATCAGCCCGGGGGCTGCGGCAGTCAGCCAAGGCCACCAATTTCGAAGGTTGCCGAAATGGCCAAACATATCGTTGAGCAGGAAGAAGCTGATGCCGCTGAGGACGCCGATGAATACGAAGGTCGAGATGCCGCTGTTCCTGAAGTGCAGGTAGGCAAAGGGCAGGGCGAGCACCACCATCACCAGGCAGCTCAGCGGATAGAAAACCTTGCGCCAGAACTCGATGGCATAGCGCTGCGACGACTGGCCGTTGGCGTCAAGGTGGCGCATGAACTGGAACAGGTCGACGATCGGCATCCGTTCGGGCCGCACCAGCGCCACCGACACCATCTCCGCGCTCAGCGTGGTGGGCCAGCGCAGTTCGCTCAGACGGCTTTGGAGGGCCCTGGGCTCGCCGGTGGCGTCCGGGTTGAATTCGGTTCGCACCACGTCTTGCAGCGTCCAGGCTTCGTCGGCGTCGAAGCGCGCGCTTTGCGCCTCGTTGGTCGCTAGCAGTCGTCCGCTGGCGTCGAACTCGATCAGGCGCAGACGCCGCATGCCCGCATCGGGCAAGAAAGCACCCACGTTGACCGCGAAGGAGTGGCCCTCCTGCCGGTCCTTGAGCCATGCCCCGGTCTTGCCAAAGCCAGCCGGGCGCGCGTGCGCCGAACGGATCGACTGCCCGACCCGGTCGGCCAGTGGAACCAGAAAGTCCCCAATGGCATAGGTCAGCAACGCGAACATCAGCCCCAGCCCCAGCATCATGCGCAGCGCACGCCAGGGCCCCAGTCCGCTGGTGCGCAGAACGGTGAATTCCGAGGTGGTCGCCAGCCGCGCCATCACAAACACAGAACCGATGAGAACCGTGATCGGAATCAGGTCGTACAGGGTGGCGACGCTGAGCGTTGCCGAATAGGCCAGTGCATGGACCAGCTGGTAGCCGTCGGCGCTGCTCTGGTTGACCCAGCGTAACTCGTCTACCAGGTCAAAAAAGAAGAAGAGCGCCAGGAAAGCCAGCGTGGCAAAGCCGATCGCCGCCAGCGCTTCCCGGTAGACCATCCGGCGCGCGGTATTCATGCGTCGACCGCAGTGCGGCTTCTTGGGATCCTGTGTCGGCGCAAACCGTCGCGCACGCTCCAGTTCCAGTGCTGCTTGGCGAGCAGCAACGCAGCGAGCAGCAGCGCGCTGCCGTGCAGCCCCAGCATGAACACCACAAAGTCGCTCTTCTGCGATGCGATGCGACTGGCGCCCAGGTTGATCAGGTTGAAGTAAAGGATGAAGGCGAACAGCGCAAAGATCAAATTGCCGTTGCGCCCGATCCGCGGGTTGAAGCTCGCCAGGGCCAGCCCCATGAGAACCAGGTTGATGGCGGCCAGTGCCAGCCCGATGCGCCAGGACAGTTCGCCCAGATTGGCGGCCCCGCCCTTTGTCACCAGCGATTCCGTCGACAGGACCCGTGGCGGCAGCGCCCGTTGGATGCCGGAATCCCCGGCCTCGATGCGCATCCCGTACTCCTCAAACTCGCTGAGCTTGAGGTCGTTGCGCTCCGCACTGAACTCCAAGCGCTGGCCGCGCGACAGCAGCAGGTAGCGGTCGGCGCCGATGGTCTCTACCCGGCCGGCTCGGGCCGAGGTGATGGTCTGCCCGCCCTTTTCATTGGCAGCGATGAACACCTGGCCGGCGGTTTTTCCGCCTACCGAATCCTTGTCGACAAAGAACACCCGGTTGCCGCTGGCCGACTCCTGAAATTGTCCGGGCGTGACGCGCTCCAGGTCGCCACGCTGCTCGAAGCGGTCGCGTAGCGTCTGCGACTGCTGGTTGGCCCAGGGCCAGGCAAACAGCGCCAGCAGTCCTGTCACCACCAGAATTGGCCAGGCGAACTGAAACAGTGGCCGCAGAAATCCGCGCAGTCCCTGGCCGCTGGAAAACCAGATCACCATCTCGCTGTCGCCATACATCCGGGACAGTGTCGCGACGATGGCGACGAACAGACTCAGCGTCAGAATCGTCGGTGCGTGGCCGAGTACGGTGTAGGCCAGCACCGCCATGATCTCGGTCGGGTCGACGCTGCCGCGCGATGCCAGCCCCAGCGTGCGGATCAGCAGCATGGTCATCACCACCGTCGACAGCACCACCACGGTGGCGCCAAAGCTGCGGGACATTTCCTTGCGGATCGAGGAATGGAATAACATCGCGTAGAAGGAAAAACGCAATTATGAACTTCGAACTCCGGCGATTCGAACTGGCCGACGCGGCGGCTCAAAAAGGCGACGCGCTGATCGTTCTGGTACCCAAGGCATTCCAGCCCGGCGACACGGCGCTGGGGCAACTGATCGCAGGCGCGCTCAAGTCGGGTGACCTGGAAACCAAGGCGGGCAAGTTGCTGCAGTTGTACAAGGTAGACGGCGTGTCGTGTACGCGGTTGGTGCTGGCCGGGTGCGACCAGGGGTCGTCGCGCCAGGTGCGACAGGCCGTTGCTGCCGCGACGGGGGTCCTCAAATCGGCGGCGGTCAAGCGCGTTGTGCTGTGTTTTGGCTGGGGCGCTCCGGCCGACGCGGTGCACGCCGCGGTTATGGCAGCGGCAGACGCCAGCTACGTCTACACCACATCCAAGTCCAAGCCCGAAGGCCGCACGCTGACCCAGTGGGTCATCGGAGTGGCCGATATGGTGGCGGCAAGGCCTTCCTTCGACCATGCCGTGGCGGCGGTGCATGGCGTCGAGTTCGCCAAGGAATGGGGCAATCGGCCGGCCAACTACGCGACGCCGACCCAGCTTGCCGAAGCCGCAAGGAGCCTGGCCAAGGCGCCGCAGATTGGCTGCGAAGTGCTGGGTCCCCGGCAGGTCGAGAAGCTGGGAATGGGTGCATTCATGGCGGTGGCAAGAGGCTCCGAGGAGGAGCTGCGCTTCATTGTGCTGCGCTACAGTGGCGCGGCCAAATCCGTTGCGCCCACGGTGCTGGTTGGTAAGGGCATCAGCTTCGATACCGGCGGTATTTCCATCAAGCCGGCGGGCGAGATGGATGAGATGAAATTTGACATGTGCGGGGCGGCCAGCGTGCTGGGTGTTTTTCGCGCGCTGGGCGAACTCAAGCCAAAGATCAACGTGATCGGCCTGATTCCAAGTTGCGAGAACATGCCCGACGGGCGGGCCGTCAAGCCGGGTGATGTCGTGACCAGCATGAGCGGGCAAACCGTCGAGATACTGAACACCGACGCCGAAGGCCGGCTGATCCTGTGCGACGCATTGACCTATGCCGAGCGTTTCCATCCGGCCGCGGTGATCGACATCGCCACGCTGACCGGCGCCTGCGTGATCGCTCTGGGCGCAGTGCGCAGCGGGCTGTTTAGCACCGCCGATACGCTGGCCGCCGAGTTGCAGGCCGCCGGTGAGGCGGTGCAGGACCTGTGCTGGAGGATGCCGCTGGACGATGACTATGCCGAGGGCCTGAAGAGCAATTTTGCCGACCTGGCCAATGTCGGCGGACGACCTGCGGGATCGGTGACGGCGGCCAAGTTTTTGCAGCGCTTTGCCGAAAAGTTCCCTTGGGCCCATCTGGACATCGCGGGAACCGCCTGGAAGGGCGGCGCCGCCAAAGGCGCAACCGGCCGTCCGGTGCCGCTGCTGCTGAAATACCTGCTGGCGCAGGCCAACAAGGCGGCCGCCACCGCGCCCGCGCGCAAGACCGCCGGCCCCCGCAAATCGGCCTGAACCGAGTGGACCGGGGCGGCGACCGATGACCGAGGTCGCATTTCATTTCAATGCCGCCGACAAGGCGGCTTATCTGTGTCGTTTGCTGCGCAAGGCCCTGGCCCGGGGAAGTCGGGTAACGGTCAGCGGCGACGATGCGGCCTTGCAGCGGCTTGACGCCGATCTGTGGCGCTTCTCCGAGGTCGACTTTGTGCCGCATTGCAGGCTGGGCGCGGACGCCGCGGTGCTGGCGGCTTCGCCGATCGTGCTGTGCGCCACCCCCCACGACTCGCCGCATCGCGAGGTGCTGCTGAACCTGGGCGCCGAGGTGCCGCCGGGCTTCGAAGCCTTTGAGCGCCTGATTGAGGTGGTGGGATTGGACGCCGCCGACCGCGCCGATTCGCGGCGACGGTGGAAGCATTACCAGGATCGCGGCTATGCCATCCTGCGCCACGACCTTGCGGCCAAGGAGGGCGCGTGAGCGCGGCGCCGCCCGACCGGTACCGGTTCCTGCCGACGCTGACCGAAGTCCTGCAGCCGGCGCCCGACAGGGTCGTCGAAGCGCCGAGCCTGGATCACGCGGACTTGGAGCGGCGCTTGCGCGAAGCCGTTGCGGCCGAGGTGGCGCAGCAGTGCGATGCGATGGCCGGGCGATGGCGTGCCGAGCTAGAGGCTATGGTGCGTGCGCTGGTCGACGAACGGCTGGCGGCAGAGGTTGCTGCCCGGTCAGACCCCAACGGCGGCACCGCGCGATAGCCGAATCCGCGACGGGAGCTTCCTAAGTACTAATAATGCCGGGAGATTGGCGTAGAACCGGATATTTTGGGTGGTCTTACGGGAATAAATGCGTTATCCTCCCGCGCTGATTCGGCTGAATGCGCCGTTCAAAGTTTAAAAATAACCAAGGAGTTTTTATGCAAATGACAGTTCGTACCAGCCTGACCCTGTGTGCGGCGGCCGTTTTGATGGTCGCCTGTGGCAAGAAGCAAGAGGCGGCTCCGGCGGCTTCTGCACCCGCCGCTGCGGCCTCGGCTGCAGCAGCGCCTTCGAACGTTATCAGGATCGGACACGTCGGGCCCACCAGCGGCGCCATTGCGCACCTGGGCAAGGACAACGAAAACGGCGCACGCATGGCGATCGAGGAACTCAACGCCAAGGGCATCACCATTGGCGGGCAGAAAATGACGCTGGAGCTGATGGCCGAAGACGATGCTGCGGACCCCAAGCAGGGAACCGCGGTGGCGACCAAGTTGGCCGACGCCAAGGTAGCCGGTGTGATCGGTCATCTGAATTCGGGCACCTCCATCCCGGCCTCGCAGATCTACAGCGCTGCAGGCATTCCGCAGATCTCCCCATCGGCCACCAACCCCAAGTTCACGCGCCAGGGATTCAAGACAACCTTCCGCGTCGTCGCGGATGATGTGCACCTTGGCAGCACGCTGGGCAAGTACGCGGTTGGCACCCTCAAGGGCAAGTCGATCGGCGTGATCGACGACCGCACCGCCTACGGACAAGGCGTCGCCGAGGAGTTCGAGAAGGCGGTCACCGCCGCGGGCGGCAAGGTAGTGGGCCACGAGTTCACGACCGACAAGGCGACCGACTTCAACGCCATCCTCACCACCCTCAAGGGCAAGAAGGTAGACGTTGTCTTCTTCGGCGGCATGGACGCGGTTGCGGGCCCGATGATCAAGCAGATGGCGCAGCTCGGCATCAAGGCCAAGTTCATGGGCGGCGACGGCATCTGCTCGAGCGAGTTGCCCAAACTCGCTGGCGACGCGATGAAGGACAACACGGTGTTCTGCGCCGAGGCCGGTGGTGTCGAAGGCGAGCAGAAGGCGGGCATGGACAAGTTCAAGGCTGACTTCAAGGCCAAGTTCAATGCCGACGTGCAGGTTTACGCGCCCTATGTCTACGACGCACTCAACGTGATGGTGGCCGCGATGGTCAAGGCCGACTCGGCCGATCCTGCGAAGTACCTGCCAATGCTGGCTACGACCGCCGACTA
>Ga0114974_10003385_pt1 | contig 12013 bp, 12 predicted proteins | sample S_130206_EF_Meta_FD_87318 | JGI IMG/M metagenome (GOLD analysis project Ga0114974, IMG submission 87318) | Freshwater microbial communities from Lake Simoncouche, Canada to study carbon cycling - S_130206_EF_MetaG | ecosystem: Environmental > Aquatic > Freshwater > Lake | place: Lake...
CATTTGTAGTTTCAGCCTCAGTAATTGTTGTAATGAGAGGAACTAATGGGTAATCATAGATTTTAAAATCTATGCCAGTTCTGCTATCTTGGTAATCTACAATTGCTCTGCGAACAATCTGTGCATTAATAGTAGCACCAGTTAAGTCTACTGGTGTTGTACCAGTCTGCCAACCACTAGTATAACTTGTGATTGTACTCCACTCAAAGTTCCAAAAGTCTTTTTGATTGTATATTAAGTTCTGCGCTAATACTTGTGCGTCAAAACCTGCCACTTGATTAAGCGTGGCTTGCGTGAATTTTGCCATTCTGTTTTCCTCTGCTGTCTCGCATCTTAACGAATAATCGCTGACTCGCAACTATTCGTGTGTGTGATAATGTATTTATGATAAAACATAAACTGGAGTGACAAATCCATAGCCACCATTTAGTCCAGATGTATCTTTTTGCATTCTTATTGTATATAAAAGTTTTTGACCAGCTGGCGGCGTATATGGCCCGATTTGATTTATATAAACATTAGTTGTAAAGGTATCTGTCTGTACAGCAGTCATACGATATGTATTTGCCCCACTATTTCTAACTAATAAATTTATTTCAACCCAAGTTCCATTAGCGCCAATAAAAGTATCAAAAGTAGTAGTTGCGTTTCCTCTGAGATTTAAAATAAAATTTCCGCTTAAAGCAGATCCAGTTGCATCTATAAAATTTCCTCTAGTCAAAATATCATAATTATATGTGCCAGTAGGTGCAGCCAAAGGTGTTGCATTTCCAAATAACTTTGGCGAATAAATTAATGTTCCTACTGTTGTTATATTAGCTTGAGTCGCATTTGAAACAGTTCCGGCAACAAGCGCAGAATTTGCAGTAGTGGCACTAGTTGCGCTATTAGCGAATGTTGCATTTGCAACCGTGCCACTTACGTTAGCGCCTTGAATGTTACTTAAATTATTACCTGCTCCAATAAAGAAATTAGATGTTACTGAATTACCTGCAATTAATGCATTAGACGCAGTGTTAAATGTAAGATTTGCTGATGCACCAAATACATTACTACTATTAAATTGAATTTGTGTGTTAGAGCCAGCAGGTGGAGTTGTAGCATTTCCACCTGAGCCATATGAAATTTCTCCACTAGTGGAATTATAATACAAAATATCAGTAGCGCCAGCATTTCTAATTGGTTTTACAAAGAATGAATTTGATGTGACATTAGCAAAACTTGTCCCTGTCGCATTAATCGTAATATTATTATTTGTTCCAGCACCGCCACCGGCGCCATATCCTATAGCTATTGAACTATTACCATATGCGGCTGCAAAACTACCAATTGCAATGCTGTTATTTGAGGTTGCGGAACTTAAATATCCAATTGCAATAGTATACGTATTAGCTGAACTTGAACCAGATCCAATTACAACGCTGTTAGCTCCTTGACCTGAGGTAGCCGTCTGATAACCTATTGCAACACTATTAGCTCCCTGATTTATAGCACCAGCATTAGCGCCAATCGCAACCGCGCCTAACTTTTGAGTTATATAACCAGCTTGATATCCAATACCGATTCCGTTATTTGCTTGGTTATTTGCCCCTGCTAGATATCCAATACCAATACCATATACGCCTTGCGTATTGCTACCTGCGCTAGGGCCAATTGCTATAGCATACGTTGATTGATTTTTATTGCCAGCATCACCTCCGATAGCTATAGCGGCGTTTAGTTGACCGTTTGCACCAGCACCAGATCCAATAGCTATAGCCTGGGCAGCCTGCGAAATGTTACCAGCAATATTACCAATTGCAATTGCTTCTGCTCCTTGAACATTAGATCCAGCATTTAAGCCTATTCTAATATTTGAAGTGGTAATAACAAGATTGCCGGCTGAATTTGCAGTACCCGCATTTATTGCATACGTTGCATTAGCTACTGTTCCACTGACATTAGCCCCTGCTACACTATTAGCAGTAGTAGCAAAAGCAACAGCGCCAGATACGTTAGCACCTGCTACCGCATTTGCTGTGCTTGCTGTACCACTATATACTGAGTAGTTTGCATTTGATACAGTACCACTTACGTTAGCACCAGCTACGCTATTTGCCACAGTAGCAAAATTAGCTAAGTATGCAGTTTGAATATTACCAGTTATTGATCCACCCACTACTAAACTTCCAGGAATAGCTACATTACCACTAACTTCATTAAATGTAAATCCAGTGTTGCCACCAAACGTACCACTATCATTGTATTGTATTTGAGTATTACTTCCGCCCGGAGTACCATTTCCACCACCACCTCCACCCACTGCGGCCCAATCTATATTACCAGCGCCATCAGTCTGTAAGACGTAACCATTCGTACCACCGGTAATTTTCAAATTAGCAACATTACCTAATGTTAAATTACCACTAGTGTATGATGTGTTAGCAATTCCGCCTAATGTACCGCCATTATTATATTGTAATTGAGTTGGACTTCCACCAGCTAATGGTTGAAAGTTAGGATTAAAAGTTAACTGTATATCAGTTGGTGTAAATGTTATATCGTTAGGCTCTACAGTAAAATTAATACTACTGTTAGCAACGTTAAAATCTAAATTTATATCAGACATTATTGATACCTTACAATCATTCCAATTGGTTCGCGGTTTATATCTGATAAACCGCTTACAGCATCAGTTCTTGTGACAGTCAATGTAACTACTGCAATGTTAGTATTGGCTGCACTGTTAGCTAATGTAATTACTGGTCCACCACCTACAGCCCCTGTTAAGTTTGCAGGTATATATAAATAACCTAATCCTGTTGCCGCAGTTGTAAATACTGCGCTTAGATTACCACCCGTATATGTGTTACCGGACAATGTTAAATTGCCAATAGTAATAGTTGAAGTATTTATTTCTGAATATGTAATATTATCAGCAACGTAATATTTTACTGCTGTGGCCAATGTCCAGCCAGTGCAATTGATTGGATTTCCAACACTGTCACTAAATTGAAAAGGAAAAGTATACGCCTCCCCTGTGTATATCTCTATACAACTCATCTCTGTACCAGCGATTGTAATCGTCTTTGCGCCGTTTAATAGTAAACTCATTTTGTTTTCCTTATATTGTATTTATTGTTTTAGTTAGAACGATAGATAGTTAAACTACCAGTCGACCCAGTTATTGTAGAACCACTCGTCATATTACGCACCATCATACCAAAGCCTTTAATATTTGTTGCTGTGCCCCAAGTAGTAGTATAAACAATGCTTAAAGGCTGATTAGCTTTCATTATATATGAAGTCATTATTGAAGTATATACCAAATTTGTCAAAGGAGCACCATTTAGATTATAAAAACCAGCAAGTTGTATTTCAGTATCAACGTTTGCCATCATAGTGAATAGCAGTTCAAGCTGAACTGTCCAACCAGCACCAAAAGATCCGGCCGTTGGTGTTGCATACATCATCTTCCACCAATTACCACTACCATTAGCAATGCTTAATACTGAAGCAATTGCCGGATAATATGGTGCTGTGCTATTAGCTAGATATCCATCAGCCGTACTTGAAGTCCCCTGATACCACGGAAACACATAACTACTGCCTACACTAGTGCCCGCCAAATAAAACGGTACGTTATCTGTCGTTGACGTAGTTAAATTAACCGGAGGAGTAACAGTATTATTACTAACTTTAGCAATAAAAAACCCTACGTTCGCTAAGATTTCTCTACGTTCTAATGAACTATTTAGATTGGTAAAAGTAATTCCACCTAAGTTAGCAGTGGGGTCATAACCTGTAACGTTGGGTCCTCCCCAAACAAATGGTGAACTGCTTGGGCTTTGACGGCCAGCCTGATTATTTCTTGCAGTAATGCTCCAATAATATGTTGCTGGTGGTAAATCTGATATTTGAATAAAGAAACCACCACCAGCCTGCATTAATGTGCCATCACCATTTGATACTGTTTGATACAGTGAATGTTCTGCTACATTGCTTGTGTAACCATAATTAAAATCAAGATATAGGGTTGAACCCGTAGCAGGTACTGTTGCTTCTACGTAGAATGTTGCAATGTTACCTTCAGTTAAATCACTATTATATACGGCCGGAGCTGATACACCGCTGAATATATTAGGATCAGTTAATCCAGTATTTGCCGCAGGTATAAAATCTTGTAATGGATTATCAGCATAGATAGTATCGTTATATTCAAATGCTGTAATCTTTACACCTAAACTGCCATCATCAATTTTTGCTTCTTGCACTTGTGAGACACGGAATAATTTACCATATCCACTATTGAATGCTTCCCAACCATATGGATCAAATTTAACTGCAATCACATCGCCAGCTTCTATTTGTATGCCACTATAATCTAATGCAAAATCAATAATTAAATCTTCTCTGCTCTGTAATAGTCGTCTTTGACCAAGATACGCCGCTTGAATGTAATTGTTTACTTGCGGATACTGCACAGTTAATTGATTGATTGGTTCAGAATAACTCATCACCTCTGGTACAAAATCAACTAAATTAAATATAGCATAATCTGTTTTATCTAAAACAAATGTATTTGGATATTGAACTTCTAATTTATTAAAAGCACTGTTCAAATCAATAGGATTAACGTTGATACCACTCATTAAATTGCTATCTGTTACTTGATATAAATTAGTTATAACTCCATCAAACGCTTTATTGATAACAACTTTCCACATACCAGACAATTCGCTATATTGTAACCAACTATCACAAGCATCGACCAACTGCTGTAAGTTAGTTAGACAGTTGTCACCTGTTTGTACAGGTCCATTAATTTGATATCGATCTTGAAATGCAGGATTACCATCGATATCGATAAACTCAATCTGTTCTTCTGAATAAACATTTAATGCAGTTAAACTTGCAGTATCAATACTAGCCAATGGAACAGCACAACCATATACGTCATTATATAGGTAATCATAAATCACATCACCCGGTTTATATCTGCTATTAGTAATTTCAACGTTAATTGGAACTAAACCAGTAGTACCTGCGTTGGTATCATACTCTACAGTAACAATAATAAACGCAACATTAGTCATACTTGCTGATTGACCACCAGTTGTGTAAAATGTACTATTCCATTTCAAATCTGCCGGAATTCCAGCACCACTCATTATAGCTATAGCATCGCTACCACCAGTGTCTATGCCACTAGCACTACCATTAGGGAAGCGATACATATGTATCTTGCCATTTACTTTGTCATCTACTTGTACTGGATCGCTGTTAGTTTCAAAACTTGTAACCTTACTTGTGTCAGCTCCATCACCAAAGATAACTTTCTTACCGCCCCAATAGATATTACCAAACGTCATTGTGTCTGGTGTTTGCGTTGGCATTGTATTTGTTACTTCGCTAATAGCACAAACATACCACATTTTCTTTCCATCTTCACTGATTTTCATATCAGTGACAGTTGAACCCATATATGCTTTACCATATACTACAGGTAGTTTGTTATTACTTGCTGGAGGAACGTGAACACGACTACCAACATCACTTGTACCTGCCGCATTTGTTCCTGCACGATTAGCGATTAGTTTAGATATGCCAATTGTTAATAGTGTTCTGGCAGCAAAGCCGGCGATTGCTCCAAACAATCCACCACCCACTGCCGCTGAAACGAATGCCGCTACTGCTGTAAAAACTGGCATATTATATACTCCAAGTCTGTTCTACTGGTCTAAATCCAAATCTACTATAATCTAAATTTTGACCATCTAATTGACTCATTGTGTAGTTATGAATTTTGCCATTATCTTTTAAACTATCACACTGTTCAACGTATTCTTTTAATAATCTATAACCAGCTGTAGAGCCACGATGCTCAGGTTCTACCCAATAAGCAATTTCATTCATAATCAACTTCTTATGATCCCATAAGAATGGACTTTTAATTGCTAATAACATACCAGTTAGTTTATTTTCTTTTTCACTTACTAACGCTAATCCGCCGCCAATCAATATGACAGTAAGAATTTTCATTCCTGTTTCTTCATCATCTATGCTCAGTCCTTTTATGCTACCACTGTCGTGATAGTTCCAAAGCATCTGCTTTAGTTGAGGTAAATCAAATTTGTTTGCTTGTCTTATTTTCATTTGTTAAAATACCTGATATGACATATCTGTTCCACCAGACTGTCCTGTTTGTTGATTTTCTGTAGCCGCAGTGCTTGATGTAACATCTTTCTTCAATGGTGGCTTACCAAAATCGCTGTCTTGATCGCTGATACTGTAGATGTTATTCATACTGCTATCAGTACTATTAAAATACTGCCAACTACTTGGATTTGTTTTTCTACCTGCAATACGATTTTCTAATACTGCTTTGAAACTACTTGCATTTAATGTTACTGTAAAATTATCACTATCACTTGACGTATCTAATTCTTCACTGATGTTATAACTTGTTACAATACCTGTAAAGCGATGTGCGTTACTTGTTAATATGCCATTAGCATCGTAGAAGCCACGTGTAATTTCTAACTGACTACCTTTAACTTTTTTAGCAAGTACAACATATATATTGTTACCATCGATGCCACTTAAACTTAAACTAGTGTCTGCTGAGGTAGCACGAATGTCACGCTGTTGAACGCCAACAGCTAATAGTCCACCTAATGGTGTATATGTTTGGCCGTTAATAGATTCAGGTTTATACGCACTACTAAACGTATATATGTCAACGTTTGCTGAATTGCTAACGTCATTAAAAACTGTTAGTTTTACAAACTCTGCATTGTATAGAACAAGTGGGTTACTTGCTACTGCTGGTATTACTTCCATTACGCGGCTCCTACCCATTCGTATAATTCAAATGCATCACTAAATTCCAAGTAAGCATTACTGATAAGTGTTGTTCCACTCTTTGTTTGACCGCCCGGCTTTAATATATACGTTGGCATATTAGGACAGAACATATAGAACTGACAGCCATTACCTACGATAACACCTAGACCAGTTAATGATCCTGTCAATATATTAGGTCTATTAGTAGTAATAACTACTGTAGCCCCACTACCACGTAACACTTGTGTTGTTGATGTAAAAGGATAAGGATGAACATTCGATGATCCAATTTGTATTAAATCATTTGGTTCAAATAATACTGTACCTGCGGCTACAGCAGGTAATCCAGTTAGTGTAAGTTGATTACCTATAAATGACGAAACTGTCAATGTGCTAATCTGTCCACTAGTCATTGTACCTTGATATCTAAAAATCCAACTTAATTTAGGCAAATTACTGAACGTAACAATCTGTGGCGTAATACGATCTAGTGTATCTAGTGTTTCCATTAAATCACGTGCTTGATAATACTTGAAACTATTAGGTACTTCTAATGTCATACGCCAGGGATTATACGTAGGTGTAGCACTTACACGTGGTATTTCATTACGTGTATATTGTATACCAACCATCTTTCTACGATTGATTTCTAAACTATTACTATAGTTCAATATTGTTTGTAGACCTACTGCCATATATTTCCTTATCTGTTACCATATGGTAATTCTTTTTGTGCTAATTGTGTAGCACCTAATAAACTTCTGCGATTGTCAGCAAATAGTCTAGCGACACTTGCACCATCTACTGCTGATATGTTATTGTTTGTGATATAGTTATTTACTGTGCTTCCCATACCACCACCATTAGGTACTATAGTGCCACTTGATTTAGGCACGAACAACTCAGGTCCATTCTCACCTACGATACTTGCTTTACCTACTGGAGGCTGACCACCACCTGCGAAGAAGCCACCAAAGAAACTGCCAATCGTACTCAGTATGCCGCCGGCGCCACCAGCACCTTTAAAGGCTGACATTGCCATTGCCGCTTGTGTTCTTAATTCAATCTTTAACAAATCTTTAATAACACTTGTAGCAAAATCACTAAAACTAAATTTACCATCATCAACAAACCTGTCAATAGCACTGTTCATACCTTGTGTAATTGCATTAAATTGTTCGCCAGCTATCTTATATGCATTGGTTGCGTTATCTAAATAACTATCAAACGCATCTTCCCAACCAGTAGCCCAATCACGGCTGAGCAGTGCGTCTGCCGATCTAGATTTGCGTAGTTCTTCACTTAAAGAGTACATTTTTGCTAATTCGTCATTCATCTGCTGTATGTTTCTGTAACCATCTTCGGTTTCAAACACAGACATAATCTTACCTGCGGCTTGCGCTTGAAATTCATCAATTGCTTTGTTTACGTCATTCAATATTTGCTGTTGAGGTGATTGACCACGTTGCTTATTCTTATAACCAATATCTTGCATCTGTTTAGTGATATCACCACGTATACCGCTAGTAACTTCTGCCGCTTGCTTCTGTAATTCTAATGCGCTAGTAATGCGTTCAATAACGTTTAATCTGTCTTTTTCTTTTAACGTTGCTGTTTCTGTAGCATCAATCAAGACTCCCATTGCGCTCATTTGATTTTGATATTCTGTTGCTAATTGAGAAACTGTACTACCAATAACTTCTGAAAAACGCTTGAATGCCGCTTGTTCTTCATCTGTGCCATTAACTGCGGCTGCTTGCATATCAACATACTTTGTTTTTAATGCATTGACTTGACTTAGATAGCCCGTTTCTAATTCATACATCTTAGCTTTACGGTTGGCTTCAGTCTCATCCATACCTATCAATGTATTCTGAAAGCCTAACTGTCTTTGTAGTTCTGCGCTTTGTTCGGCATATGCTCTAACGGCTTTGTCAGCTTCTAAACGCTGACCACGTTGAGCGTCAACTACTTTCTTGGTTTCACTTCTTAATTGTTCAGCGTGATCCAACTGTTGTTTTAATGTATCAGCATTGCCGCCTCGACCAGCGCCAGCTGTACTATTAAGTCCCTTGCGAGCGTCTTCCATCATCCTAGCAAAGCCACTTAGACCTGGAATCAGTCCAATGACTTTTTCCATACCAATTGCTATATTTTCAAAGAACTTATCAATATAGTTTGTACCAATAAATCTCTTTTCCAATAAACTGAGTACGTCTACTACCGCTTCAATAATAAACACAACCATTCCAAATCTAGAAAACATTCTAAGCAGATTAAAGACTGCCGCGCCTAATGCGCCAAGTACTGATTTAGCTCCAACTCCGGCCGCGCTAACTACTCCTATGCTAGAACCAGCTAATAGAAATGCTTCTTTCATATTTTTGCCAAATTTCTTTGCTGTATCCGCTAATCTCCAAAGATTAAGAGCAAAGTCTCCTAGCATTGCCGCGGTTTTATTTAAGCCTGGTGACATTTTACCTGCGAATACAAGGTCTCCAGCAACTTTAAGTGCGGCAAAACCCTGTTTAGCTATGAATATTGCCGCGGCAACTTTTGCTACTACTTTTATTAAAGTTGTAAATTCTTGCACTGAAACTTGTATGCCTGCGACTAACTTTGCTAATGGTTCTAATACATTTAATATTGCTGATTGGAAGTTATTAAAGTTAACAGCTAATGCTTTTTGTGCATCCGCGGCTGCGTTGATAGCAGATATATTTGCTCCGCCGCCACCGCCTGCTCCCATTTGACCTGCAACTTGTCTTACATCAATATCTTTGAAGTTCTTGCCTAGCATCTTAACTGCTAACGCATTGCGAGTAGCGGCATCTTCAATCTGTGCTAGGCCTTGAATCGTTTTCTTAAATACATCTTCATTGCTTAATGTAGCTAAGTCTTGTAACGTAACGCCTACCTTAGCTAATTCAATCTGTGCACCGGCTGAACCATCTTTAGCTTCTTTTAATCCTGCGACAAAATCAATAACGTCGCCAACGGCTTTATTGGCATCACCACCTGCAGTACCTACAGCATTTGCAAAGTCATTAATTGAACTGATAGCAATGCCGGTAGCAGTACTAGCCTGTTGCATACCACGTGCAAAGTCTAACATACCATTAACTAGATTAACAAAGGCTACTCCGGCAACTGCTCTTTTTAATTTGTCAAAACTATCTGTAACTGTTTTTGTTTGCTTATCTAATGTTTTAAAACTAGTGTTAATCTTATCAACTTGAGTTTCAATTTTCTTAAGCGAAGTAACGGCGCCAGTGGAGTTTACTGTGACTGTATAACTTAAATCTGCCATCTTACTTTCCTTTTATTATCTGCGTCATACGCTTTTTTATAAATTCTTCTGTTGGCTTAGTCATACCATCAGGTGCTTGTTTACTAAAACCTTCGTCAAGTTTCTGAGCATAGTTGTATCCTGCAATAATCTTATTGCCACTTAGTTTTGTTTTACGTCTTGCGTTACCACTACGAATAGGTGTATCCTTTACAAACTCTTGATAAGCTTCACGTGGAAGCTTATCTATCTTCTGCAACATACCATTAATACTTTTGCTAATACTATTTTTTATAGTTACAGACATTATTATTCCTTATTCTTATTAAACAGCGTCATCAATTCATCTGGTGTAAAGTCAGGGATCGGATCCATTCCATTGTTCATCTGTTTCTTGTGATGATAGTTTTCAAATGTCATTGCCGCATCCATTATATACAAATCAAATGTATTACTTCTATTTAAGACTTCACTAGGTAGCATACCATAACGCTTACCTAATCCGTCTATTGTCAGTATGAGAGCCATCTTTTCAGATTTAGGATCAATACTGTCTTGCGTTACTTTCCCAGTATTTCAGTCACCTTACTAATTGCCTTCATCAATACGTGAGTAGGTAGCATTGCATCATCTTTTAATATCTCTTTACCTTTTTCATCTAATATCAACGTGCGAACAATGCCGATGATACTTCCTGTATCATTGCCTGTTGCGCTTGCTAACTTCATAAACGTATCCATAGGTTGACGATCCCAAGTCCAGAATTCAATTGGTTCACCGAATTCTTTGATGGTATCTTCGTCATCTATATGAACGTCTATTAGTTGGGGTTTTGCTGTAAGCTGTGAGAGTTTCATTTGTTATATCCTTAAATTATTGTAATGTATTTATTCGTTTTCGTTTAGTTCTTCTAATAGTTGATTTAGAAGTGCTAATCTAAAAGCTTGTTTTGCTTTTAATTGTTTAATCGTTGCCATCATAGTGTCTAACATAGGCATCATCTTTGCTTCATCTGCAATAAGACTACGCAATTTTTCTTCATTTGTTTTATACCATACTTGATTTGTCATTAGATTCTTTCAATAAAAAAGGAACACTGTTTAAGGTGTTCCTTGTTTTACTCAATCATTAGATTAAGGGTTTTGTGCCGCTACCATTGTACCATTAACAGCCAATGTCATCGGTGTCACCCATACAGGTGCATCTGGACTAACAGTAGGTGCTAGTGAACTAACGTAGCCTTGACCAGCGTAATAGTAAGCATTCGCTGTACTATTGCCACCATTCATAACTAATTTAAACTGTACTTGAACTTTGTTAGTTGATAATCCTGCAACGCCATATTCAGTGGCAGTAGCAGGTGATACTGGATCTGTACCAAAGTACACAGCACCATCAATAACCATATTCACAGAGATTTCGTTATCTGCTGGAGTCGTTAGTTTTTGCATATCACCAGAACAGAAATCAATATATGAATAGATACCTGTGCTGTTTGTGATTGTAACGTCTTGTAAGCAAGTTACACTAAGTGTGTTTGCTATGTTACCCCAGTTAGCACTGTTGCTAATGAGGTCTGTACTTACCAATAGTGTTGGTTGAGTACCTGTTGTGTTTACCGTAATTCTTGCCATTATAGTCTCCTTATGTTAGGCTTTAAGTATTAAATTCCATTCTGAGCATTCTGAACGTCCAGGTATGCTTTTCTGCTTGCGTTGGTCCATATGTACGAACTTGATTAAAATCTCTTTCAAAGTATCCATCCATTAATTGTATGCCATCATCTTTGACAGCAGTAACTAAGTTTGCAATGATACTGTTAACAGCAACATTGTATGGATCGTCTTGATAAGAAATATATGTTATATTAAATTCATCGTATGCGTGATATATTGCACC
>Ga0114974_10003386_pt1 | contig 12013 bp, 11 predicted proteins | sample S_130206_EF_Meta_FD_87318 | JGI IMG/M metagenome (GOLD analysis project Ga0114974, IMG submission 87318) | Freshwater microbial communities from Lake Simoncouche, Canada to study carbon cycling - S_130206_EF_MetaG | ecosystem: Environmental > Aquatic > Freshwater > Lake | place: Lake...
CGGCACCGGGCGCGCAGGCGTATGCCGCCAGCGCGCGCTGGTCGCCGGCCCACAAGGCGTCGCTGATGGCAGCCGCCTGGTCGACGAATCGCCCGGCGGCGATCGCCGCCGCCAGCGCCGACTCGGCGGTCGCCAGGTCGTCGGCAGGGGGCGTGCCGAATGCCTGCGGCGTCGCAATGCCGCAATCGCGCGCCAGCGCCAGCGCGTCACGGCGCGACCATAGCGCCAGCCGCTGACGGTCTGGCGCTGCCGAGTCGTCGGGCGAAGGAACCAGGTGGGCCAGGATTTCGACCCGGTAGTCGCGGGTGATACGGCCCAGCAACTGGGCGCACAGGTGGCTGTAGGGGTCGTCGGCCTGATGGAAATAGGCGATCGTGGCGCCGTCGCCGCGCAGGCGTTGCAGGCGCTCGAATACCTTGCGGCGCAGACTGCGCCACGCCGGCAGCGTCAGCAGCCGGACGACATGGGCGCGCAGCCGATTGCGGATGAAAGCCATCTCAGTGCCAGGCGGCGCGCGGGGCGGGTGCAGCGCGTCGACCGCCGGGGATGGGCATCAGCGTCCGTAGACCTTGCCGAAACCTTCCCAGCTCTTGCCATTAAAGCGCAGCATCTGCTCGCGCTCGATCGGGTAAAAGTCGTCGGGGCCGGTCTTGATGTTGACGCCCGGCAGCAGCATCGGCAGCGTGATGTCCAGGCTCGCCGCCTGCTTCATGATGTTGTCCCGGGTCAGGTTGTCGCCCGCCTGCCGCAGCACCTGCACCATGGTCTGCGCGACGGTGTAGCCGTAGACGGCGAAGTTGTCCTTCAGGTCGCCGTTGGGATGGTACTTTTTCATCCAGGCGACCCAGTCGTCCCAGTCCTTGCCCTTTTGGTGCTGCGGATCCGTCGGGTCCTTGATGTAGCCGGCGGTCATCACGCCCATGCTGTTGTCCAGGCCGGCGGGGGCCAGCACCGACCCGGCGGAGCTGGAGACGCTGTTGAGGTAGTGCACCGGTTTCCAGCCCAGATCGGCGGCCTTCTTGATCGCCTGCGCCGCAAACTTCGGCGTCGTGACATTGAAGAAGACGTCGGCGCCCGAGGCCCTGAGCGACACCATCTGGCTGTCGATGGTGGGGTCGGTCACCTCGTAGCTGGCCCTGGCGACGATCATGGTCTTGGCCTTGTCGCCGAGCCCGTCCTCAAAGCCCTTGAGGTAGTCCTTGCCGTAGTCGTCGTTCTGGTACAGGACCGCTACTTTGCCGCCGGGCTTGGTCTCCAGCAAGTGCGCCGCATAGATCTTGGCCTCGGACTGGTAACTCGGTTGCCAGCCCATGGTGTAGGGAAAATTCTGCGGGTCGCCCCACTTGGTGGCGCCGGTGGCGACGAACAGCTGCGGAACCTTTTTGGTGTTCAGGTACTTGTGGATCGCCGAATTCGAAGGCGTTCCCAGGGTCTGGAACATCAGCAGCACCTCGTCTTCCTCGACCAGCCTGCGCGTCACCTCGACCGTCCGGGCGGGGTTGTAGCCGTCGTCAAGCGACAGGAACTTGATCATCCGGCCGTTGACGCCGCCCTCGGCGTTGACCTTGTCGAAATAGGCCGCCACCGCCTTGCCGATGGCGCCGTAGGCCGAGGCCGGCCCCGAATAGGGAATCGCATTGCCGAGCTTGATTTCCTTGTCGGTCGCGCCGGGGTCGTATTTCTTTTGCGCCAGCGCGGACCCGGCAATCAGTGCCGCAGCGACGGCAACCGTGGCGAGCCTGAAGTTTATGAATGGCATGGTGTTTCCCTTAGAGATTGAAACAAAGAACGACCGCGGGCCTTGACGCCGCAGCCAACCCTACGAACCGCGCGCGCGCAGCCGCGCCCACGCCCCGTTCAGCACCCCCATGACGCCGCTGGGCATCAGGATCATCAGCGCGATGAGGAGCACGCCGTAGATGGCGGACGGCGCTGACTTTGAAATATCGTCGGCGATATTCGGAACGAACTGGATGAAGACCGCTCCGAAGATCGCGCCGGGAATGGACGCCAGGCCGCCGACCACCAGGCCGACCAGCAGGAAGATCGACAAGCTCACGGTAAAGCTGTCGGGCGAGACAAAGGCCACCGTGATAGCGCCCAGCGCGCCGGCGACGCCGGTGATGGCCGCCGAAACGCCGAATGCCAGCGACTTGAACAGCGGCAGGTTGATTCCCATGGCGGTGGCGGCAATGGGATGGTCGCGGATCGCCACCAGCGCGCGGCCCACCCGCCCGCGCAGCAGGTTCCAGCTCAGCAGGAACATCAGCGCGGCGACCGCCAGCGTGAAGAAGTACAGCCAGCGGTCCTGGCTCAGCGGCTGGCCCAGCAGGCTGAACGCGAAGGGGGCATCCGGCTTGACCAGCACGATGCCCTGGACGCCGCCGGTCAGCTCTTCGAGCCTCTTGTATTTGAGCAGTTGCGGAACGGCCAGCGCCAGCGCATAGGTGGCCAGCGCCAGGTAAGGGCCCGCCAGGCGCAGCGCGGGAAAGCCGAGCAGCAGACCAAAGCCGAAACACAGCAAACCGGCCGCTGGCAGCGTCGCCCAGTAGGGTACGCCTGCCTTGTCCATCAGCACCGCCGCGGTGTAGGCGCCGAAGGCGTAGAAGGCGCCGTGCCCGAGTGAAATCTGGCCGTTGAAGCCGGTCAGCAGGTTCAGGCCGAGGATCGCGATGGCGTAGACCAGCACCAGGTTGAACTGGAACACCCGGTAGTTCTTCACCAGGAAGGGAAGCACCAGCAGCGCCAGCACCAGCAGCGCCACCGTGAGCCACAAGCCTCTTGGGCCGAGCGCCTTCATACCCTGCTCACCACCGTTTTACCGAACAGCCCGTTGGGCCGCAGCGTGAGCGTCGCGACGATCAGCACCAGCGCCACGCTGAGCTTGAGTTCGGTGCCGATGACATAGGCGCCGAGCAGGTTCTCCAGCACGCCGACGACAAAGCCGCCGACGACCGCGCCCAGCGGGCTGTCGATCCCGCCGAGCAGCGCCGCTGCAAAGCCGTAGAGCAGAATCCCCGCCATCATGTTCGGGTCGAGGAAGACCACCGGTGCGATCATCATTCCGGCCACCGAGCCGATGGCGGCGGCCAGCCCCCATCCGAGCGCCAGCATCCAGGAAACCCGGATGCCGACCAGCCGGGCCGAGTCCGGGTTCTGCGCCGCGGCACGCATCGCCAACCCCAGCGGGGTAAGCCGGAAAAAAACAAACAGGGCGCCAAGCACACCGAGCATCACGGCCGCCGAGCCGAGCTCGTGCGCCGAGACATAGCGGCTCGCCAGCACGCTGTCCTTCGGGAACGGACTGGGGAAGGATTTCAGCGTGTGCTCGAAAATCCAGCCCGACAGCGCATTGAAGATCAGCAGCAGCCCGATGAAGACGATCACGTTGGTCAGCACCGGTGCTTTTTCAACCTGCCGCAGCACCAGTCGCTGCAGCAGCAGCCCGCCGGCAAAGGAAATCGCCACCGTCGTTGCAAACGCGGCCCAGTAAGGCCACCCCGCCTGTATCAGCGCCCAGGCGATGAAGGTGCTGAAGGTCGCCATCTCGCCCTGCGCGAAATTGATGTGGTGCGTGGACTGGTAAATCATGACCAGCGCCAGCGCCACCGAGCCGTAAATGCAGCCGTTGGCCAGGCCGGAGACGATTTGATGCAGCAGGGCGTCCATAGGGCGCTCAGTAACCTAGGTAAGCGCGACGCACCGACTCGTCCTGCTGGATCTCGGCGCTGGTTCCCGAGAGCACGACCCGGCCGGTCTCGAGCAGGTAGGCGTGGTCGGCCAGGTCCAGCGCCAGGCTCGCGTTTTGCTCGACCACCAGCATGCTGACCCCATCCTCCTGGTTGATGCGGCGCATGATGGAAAAAATCTCGGCGACCACCAGCGGCGCCAGTCCGAAAGAGGGCTCATCGAGCAACAGCAGCTTGGGCCGCAGCATGAGCGCACGACTGATTGCCAGCATTTGCTGCTCGCCGCCCGATAGCGTACCGGCCTGCTGGTGGCAGCGCTGCTTGAGGATCGGGAAGCGGCTGAATGCCTTTTCCATATCGAGCGCCAACCCCGCCCTGTCGGCGCGCACATAGGCGCCCAGGCGCAGGTTTTCCTCGACCGACAGCGCGGTGAAAGTTCCGCGGCCGTCGGGCACATGGGCCACGCCCATGCGCACCACGTCCTCGGTGGCGCGGCCCACCAGCTGATGGCCGTCGAAGACAATGCTGCCGCTGGTTTTGAGGGTCTGGCACAGCGCACGCAGGCTGCTGGTCTTGCCCGCGCCGTTGGCGCCCAGGATCGCGGTGATCCGGCCCGCCTCGAGCGAAAAGTCGATGCCGTGCAGCACCCGGATCGATCCGTAGGCGGCGTTGAGGCCCCGGACTTCAAGCAGCGCGGGCACGGGCCGGAGTTCCCAGGTAGGCTTGTATTACGGTGGCGTTGCGCTGGATTTCCTGCGGCGCGCCTTCGGCAATCTTGCGGCCGAAGTTCAGCACGACGATACGGTCCGACACATCCATCACCAGCCCCATGTGGTGCTCGACCAGCAGCACGGTGACGCCGAGCCGGTCGCGGATGTCGCGGATCAGCCGCGCCAGCGCGCCGAGCTCCTCGTGGTTGAGCCCGGCCGCCGGTTCGTCGAGCATCAGCAGCCGGGGCTCGCAGGCGAGCGCACGCGCGAGTTCAACCCGCTTTTGGGTTGCAAACGGCAGGTCGCCTACCGGCCGATCTGCCACGGTGCCGAGTTCCAGAAAGTCCAGCACATCGTCGGCGCGCTCGCGCAGCCGGCGCTCCTCCGCCGCCACACCGGCGAGCCGCAGCGCGCTGGCCAGAAAGCCGGCGCGCGAGCGGGTGTGGCCGCCGACCATGACGTTCTGGCGCACGCTCATGGTCTTGAACATCGCCAGGTTCTGGAAGGTGCGGCCCAGCCCCAGCCCGGCGATGCGGTGGGTCGGCGTTGCGGTGATCGAAGCGCCTTCGAAGATGATGTCGCCGCTCTGGTAGGCGTAGAGCCGGCTGATGCAGTTGAACATCGTGGTCTTGCCGGCGCCGTTGGGTCCAATCATCCCGAATACGCTCGCCGCCGGCACCTCAAAGTCCACCGCGTCGAGCGCCACAATGCCGCCAAAGCGCACGGTGACGCCGCAAACCCGCAGGATCGGCGGCGTCACCACCATCACCAGCGGTCCCACTGCATCGCTACTGCATCGACTATTTTGTTGCCCACCGGCCATGATAGCGTCCGCGGCCATTCGTGGCCTCTCGGTAAATACCCTAGACGCCGCGTCTAGGGTAGGGGCGTCGCGGCCATAAAGGCGACGATGGCGGCGGCCACTTCTTCGCCCTTGTCCTCCTGCAGAAAATGTCCGGCCCCGCGGATCGCCGCGTGCGGCTGGCCCTTGGCACCTGGAACCAGCTTGTGGAATAGGCGAAACCCGCCGCGTGTGACCGGGTCGCGGTTGCTAAACAGCGTCAGGAAGGGCTTGTGCCAGTTCTTGAGAACCTCCCATGCCTGCTCGTTGCGCTCGCGCTCGGGGTCGTCGGGCCGGGTCGGTACGAAGCCCGGGAAAAGCCGTGCAGCGACGCGGTAGCGGCGCGACGGAAAAGGCGCGTCATAGGCGGCCATCTGCTGCGCGTCCAGGCCCAGCGCGCAGCCCATGCGCACGATGCGCCCGATCGGAAACCAGGGGCTGTAGCGCGCGAAGGCGCGCCACAGGTGAAAAGCGATCGGGATCGGCATGGTGCCGGTGGGAAGTCCGCCGTTGGCCAGCACAATCCGGTCGAAACGCTCGGGCATGCTGGCGACCATGCGCAGCCCGATCAGCGAGCCCCAGTCCTGGCAGAAAAGGCTTAGGTGGTGGAGGTCGTTTTCTTTCAGCCAGTCGTTCATCCACAGCACATGGTGGAGGTACGAATAGTCCTTCGCGCTCGCCGGCTTGTCCGAGCGCCCGAAGCCGACCAGGTCGGGCGCGATGACCCGGTGGCCGGCTGCCACCAGCACCGGAATCATCTTGCGGTAGAGGTAGGACCAGGCCGGCTCACCGTGCATCAGCAGCACGGCGGGCGCGTCGCGCGGGCCCTCGTCGATATGCGCGATGCGCAGCCCGCCGAGCTCGGTGTAGTGGGGCTGGTAGGCGAAGTCGCGCAGGTTGGCAAAACGCGCCTCGGGGGTGCGCAATACCTGGCCGAGCACGGGAAGCGGGCTGTGACGCGGCTGCATGCTAGAAGCGCCAGCTGGTGTCGATGTCGCGCGAGCCTGCCGGAAGGCTGACGAAGTCGCCGTCGGACCCCACCCGGATCGGACCGCCGTAAATTTCCGGCGCGTTGCCCAGAAAGGCCTTGACCAGCCCGGGCAGCGGCAGCGGCGGTGCAATATGGTGCAGCAGCAGGTAGCGCGCTTTCGCGTCGCGCGCGACTTCCGCCGCCTCCTGCGGCGTGCTGTGGTAGTTCTGGATATCGATCAACAGTTGCTGCAGCCTGGGACGCGCCGCCTGCGCGGCGCTGTCTCGCAGAATGCCCATCAGCGGCGTAGACATCGCCTCGTGCACCAGCAAGTCGATGCCCTGCGCTTCACGCTGCACAGCGGCCGACTTCTTGGTGTCGCCGCTGATCACGACGCTGCGTCCCTTGTAGCTGATGCGGTAGCCCACCGCCGGCTTGACCGGCCCATGGTCGACTTCAAAGGCGACGATCTCCAGGTCCGCGTCCTTCAGCAGGACCGCCCGGCCGTCGGCGCCGAGTGTGAAGGCTATGGCGCTGCCGCCAAAGCCCGAGGCCGGCAGCGTCTTCTCGCCGTGGTGCAGCACGCGCGAGCCCTGATCCTGCGCGTAGGCCTGCATGAAGCCCGCCACAATGCGATCCACACCTTGGGGCCCGTGCACCGCCACGGGCGCCGTGTTCGCAGCCGAAACCCAACGCTGCAGCATCAACTCGCCCAGCCCGTCGATATGGTCGGAGTGGAAATGCGTCAGGAACACCGCCTCGATGCGGCCCTGGTTGAATCCCATCTTGCTGATGTTGCGGCTCGCGCTGGAGCCGGCGTCGAATACGAAAAGGCGCTTGCCCGCCAGCACCAGGGTGCAGGGTCCGGTTCGCGCGTCGTCGGGCAGCGGCGAGCCGGCGCCGCACAGCCCCACATGCAGGCCGTCGGGCAGGGTGTTGGATGCGTCTTGCGCCATGTGCATGGCGACCACCCGTCCGGCGATGGCGACGCTGAGCGGCGCTCGCAGGCTATAGGCGACGGCGGCGACCAGCGCCACGACGACCACCGTTCCGACCAGCAGTTTCTTGATATGCATGTGATTCCTTTGTTGCAGCTAGACACCTAATATGCGCGCGAGCCGGACGGCCGCGCCCTGAATCCACGGCGCGACATAGCGCAGACGCGGCCTGCGCGCCTGCGCGGCCCTGACGATCTGCGCGACGACCGAATCCGTGCTGCGCGCTTCCAGTAGCTTGAAGCTGCGCGCTTCCTGTTGGCGCATGCGCGACGCCTGCGCGGCGAAATAGGAGCCGGTCTGCATCCAGCTGTATTTGCTGTCGCTCATCGCCTGGTTGAAGCCGGTGTGGATCGCCCCGGGCTCGATCAGCGCGACCTGCACGCCCGCGCCGAGCCGGTCCATTTCGGCGCGCAGGCCGGCCCCAGCCGCCGACAGCGCGAACTTGCTCATCGAATAGGGCATCAAAAAAGGAACCGGTACGCGACCGGCGATCGAGCTCACGAACAGGACGGTTCCGCGCCGGCGCGCGATCATGCCGCGCAGCGCGAGCTGGGTGAGCTCGAGCGTCGCGAAGACATTGACTTCGAAGATGCGCCGTATGCGGTCGACGTCAATCTCCGCCAGCGACCCCGACTCACCGACGCCCGCGTTGTTGATCAGCACGTCGAGCTCCAGCGGCAGCACCAGTGCGCGGTCGCCCGCCCGCGCGATGTCGAGCTTGAATACCTCCAGCGCCTGCTGGCGTGCGCCGCACTCGGCGCGCAGCGCCTGCGCCTGTTCTTCGCTGAAGGTGGTGGCGATGACCCGGTGTCCGCGTGCTGCCAGTGCAAAGGCCGCGTCGCGTCCGATGCCGCTGCCTGCGCCGGTGATGAGAATGGTCTTGCTCATTGGGGGTAGATCCTTGCGAGGCGGCCCATCGACGACCAATAGAAATCGCGGCCCCAGCCCGGGCTTGGGAACACCACGCCCTGCGTAATGCCGCCGCTGCGCACCCGGCCGCGTTCGGCGCCCGAGGCGATGTCGAGCACCACCACTTCCTCGCCCGCGCGCCGGTAGTCGTTGACCACGAGTTCGCCGCTCTGCGGATACAGCAGCATATGGCTCGCGCAGCCGAAGCGCGACTTGTGCCACAGCGGCGCGAGCGTGCGCGCATCCGAATCGAAGCGCCAGGCTTGCAGGTGGCGGTTGGCCGAGTCGTAGCCGACGACGATGCGGCGCAGCGGGTCGACCAGCGGCGGGTTGGTGATGCTGCCGCCGGGCAGTCCGCAGACCGCCAGCGCTTGGTGCGCCCGCGCATCGACCAGCGACACCCGGATCAGCCGGTTGGCGGTGGCGCTCACACCGGCTGCGGCCATGCTCAGGACATAGCGGTGGCGCCCGTTGTCCATGAACCAGGCGTTTTCGCCGTCGATGACGGCGTCCCAGCCGTAGCTTTGCGCGCTGTCGCCGATGTAGTCAAGACGCCAGTCGCTGTCGGGCACCAGGCGCTGTTGCGTGTCGCTCCAGTGGTAGCGAAAAATCGAGCGCACACCGACCAGATAGACCGTGTTGCCACGCGCGCTGAGCCGGGCGACCGAGGGCTCGGGGCAGTCTGCGTCGGGGGCGGCGCGTTGCAGGCGGTCGGGGTCGATCACGGTGAGCCGCGCCGGGACCGTATCCGACAGGTTCTTGGTCACGATCAGCCCGTTGTCGAGCACGACCAGCGAGTTGTAGGGCGCATCCAGCGGCAACTGCAATGCCGCCAGCGGCTCGCAGGCGCGGTTGAGTCGGTGCGCGTAGCGGCCATAGACCAGGTAGATGTCGCCGTTGCGGTGTATCGCCATGCCGCCGGGCCACATCGGGCCGCCCGCAAGCCTGGGTGAGCGTTCGATGGTCTGCAGCGTCAACGGGTCGATTCTTTCGACGCAGGCCGTGGTCGGCAAGCCGATGCGCGCGCGCAGCGCCGAGTGGGTGAGCAGGTAGACCTCACCGGGTGCGCCCAGCACGGTCATGGTGCTCAGCAGCGTGTTGCGCGTCACGCAGTGGAGTTGCTCGCCGGTTGTCAGACCCAGACTGGTGCCGCGCACCGACTGCATGCGGGCCGGGCCGCCGTCCTCGCAGGGCCAGGGGCTGTCGAAATAGCCGTGCGCGCGCATCGGTTGAGCCTCGCCCGTCCCCGCCAGCATGCGCCCGTCCCGGCTCAGGCGGCACGCCGGCGCCGGCGAAGAAGGATGAGGGCGGCGACCAGCAGCGCCAGCGCGGCCAGCACATGCGGGCCGAAGGTCGGCAGGTAATAGTTGAAAACCGTGTTGATGTGCACCTGCTCGATCGGGTCGTAGCCCTCGGGCATCGGCAGCACCCCGTGCGAGCTGGCGAAAGCGGCATAGTCGGCCTGCATCGAAACGAAGGCGGCTGGCATCGCGTCGCGCAGATCGCGCGTCTCGCCCGGGTCGCGCGTGATGTCGTACAGGTGCCAGGCGCCGTCGCTGACCAAACTGCTGTTGCGCACCAGCTTCAGGTCGCCCTTGAACAGCGCGGCGTTGCCCGACAGCTCATGGCCGATCGCCGCGTCGGCGGCGTGCACCCGCTGCGCCCGGCCGGTGATCACCGCCAGCAGGCTCTGACCGCTCAGCGGCTCGATCGCCGCGCCCTTGTAGGCGCTGCCCGGATGCGCTACCTGCGCCAGCTCGAGCAGCGTCGGAACGATGTCGGTGACATGCGCCAGGCTGTGCTGGATCTGGCCGGGCTGCGCGCCGGGGACGCCGGAGATGATCAGCGGCACCCGGATGCCGCCTTCGCCTGCATAGAACTTGAAGGTGTCGAGCGGCGCTGCGGTCGCGCTGGCCCAACTCGGTCCGATGATGCTGTAGGCGCCCTTGGCGCCGAGCTGGTCGATCCCCCGTTGGTACTCCCAGTCCAGCCACAGCCGGGCGCTCAGCGTGGCGTAGTAGTCCGAGCCCTCGGGCCCGTTGTCGGACAAAAAGACGAACACCGTGTTGTCGAACTCGCCGATCTTCTTGAGGTGCTCGACCAGTCGCCCTACATGGTGGTCCATCGCGTCGGCCATGCCGGCGTAGACCTCCATGCGCCTTTGCTGGTACTGGTTGTCTTGGGCGCCCAGGCGCTCCCAGTCGCCGGTGGTCTTCATCGTCGTCATCGGCGCAGCCGCAGGTATCAGCCCCAGCGCCGCCGCCTTGTCGCGGCGCGCCTGGCGCAGCGCGCTCCAGCCGTCCTTGTAGACGCCCTTGTACTTGTCGATGAATGCGCGCGGCGCCTGGATCGGCACATGGTTGGCTTGAAAGCCGAGGTAGGCAAAAAAGGGCTTCTTGTCCTTGGCGCCGGAGTCGATGTACTCGATCGCACGGTCGACGAAGTACTCGGACGAGTAGAAGTCTTTGGGCATCACGGCGGGCCGGCCATCCTCGAACCAGTAGACCTTGTCCATGTGCGCCAGGTAACGCTTGGTGGGTTCCCAGTTGTCCGATCCGGTGTCGCCCTGGATGATCGAGCGGTCGAAGCCGCGCCGATCGGGCAGGTTGTGCGGTTCCGAGCCGACGTTCCACTTGCCGCTGACATAGGTGCGGTAGCCGCTGTCTCGCAGCAGCGTCGACACGGTGACGACGCGCTGGTTCAGCGAGCCCAGGTAGCCCGGCTTGCCCCGGTGCGCACGCGGCATCGTCTCGCGCAGGTTGCCGACGCCATTGAGGTGGTTGTCGACGCCGGTCAGCAGCATCGAGCGGGTCGGCGAGCAGGATGCGCTGGTATGGAAGTTGGCGAAGCGGGTCCCGCGGTGCGCCAGCGCGTCGAGATGGGGCGTTGAAATCTCACCGCCGAAAGAGCCCACATCGCTGAACCCCCAGTCGTCGGCGACCAGCACGACGATGTTGGGCCGTGCCTTGTCGGCCGCCGGCGCGGCACCGCAGGCGCACAGCGCCAGGGCCATCAGCCACCGCCTGCAGTTCATCGATGTTTCCTTTGTGCCCACCGCAGTGGCCGGCGCCTGATAGCCAGAATACCCAGCCGCTATGGCCGTACACTTGTGTATGTGAATGTACCATGGGCCCAGGGCGCGCCGCCGGCCTGGTCGACCCGACGACAGCCCAACCAGGAAGCCATGCCGGCCGTGAAAAAGAAGACCCCGCGCAGCGAAGCCAGCCGCCTCACACGCGACGACTGGCTTGACGCCGCTTTCACCGCCGTCGTGGACGGCGGTTTTGACAAGGTGCGCGTGCTGGTGCTGGCGGCGCAGCTTGGCGTCACGCGCGGCAGTTTTTACTGGCATTTCACCGACCATGCCGAACTGGTGGCGGCGCTGCTTGGGCGCTGGCACGAACGCGAGGCTGCTGCGCATGCCAGCTTGCGTGCGCAGTCCGGCGTGAATGCGCAGGCAGACCTGGAGCGGCTGCTTGAAGCCGCGCTGGCGCATGGCGGCGCCGACCTGGAGAACATGCGCTTCGAACTCGCGATGCGCGGACTCGGACGGCGCGACGCCGATGTGGCGGCGCTGCTGGCCGAGGTCGACGCGATGCGGCTTCGGCTGTTCGAGCAGAAATTTGAGCGCCTTACCGGCGATACGAAAACAGCCGCCGAGCTGGCCTCGCTTTTCTACATGGCGATCGCCGGCAGCATGCAAGCGCTCAGCCGGCCGTCGAACCCGCCGCAGCTCAAGCAGGCGCTGCGCGGCATCATCGCGCACTACCTGATTCACCGGCAGGCGCCTGCGCGCTGAAACCGCAGCGGCGCGCCTTGCGCGCCGCGCGATCGGATCGCGTGGCGCTGGAGCGGCCTATTCGACGCGATACCAGTTCTGGCTTCGTCCCACCATC
>Ga0114974_10003388_pt1 | contig 12011 bp, 10 predicted proteins | sample S_130206_EF_Meta_FD_87318 | JGI IMG/M metagenome (GOLD analysis project Ga0114974, IMG submission 87318) | Freshwater microbial communities from Lake Simoncouche, Canada to study carbon cycling - S_130206_EF_MetaG | ecosystem: Environmental > Aquatic > Freshwater > Lake | place: Lake...
ATGGCCGAAAGCTTGGCTTCCATTCTTGGTTCATTGTGCCAAAGGCCGCCATTTGTGATCCTGAGCTCACTTTTGGACTTCCGCCAATGCTCACTGCAGCCACTGGCATGGATGCAATTGCGCATTGCATGGAAACATTCATGGCGGCTGCATTCAATCCACCGGCCGATGGTATTGGCTTAGATGGCTTGCAGCGCGCTTGGGCCCACATTGAACGGGCAACTCAAAACGGACAAGACAAAGAGGCTCGCATGCATTTAATGAGCGCATCGATGCAAGGCGCCATGGCTTTCCAAAAGGGCTTAGGTTGCGTTCACTCATTGAGCCATAGCTTGGGTGGGGTCAATCCACGGCTTCACCACGGCACGCTGAATGCCATGTTCTTGCCCGCCGTGGTTCGCTTCAATTCAAGTGCTGAGTCGGTCCAAAAAGAAAACCGATTGAACCGAATGGCCCAGGTCATGGGGCTGTCCTCTGGCGCAGACATTCCTGAAGCTCTGAAGGACATGAACGCCCGCCTTGGCTTGCCCACAGGTCTGAAAGCCATGGGCGTGACTGAATCTTTGTTCGACGATGTCATCACTGGCGCATTGGCAGACCATTGTCACAAAACCAATCCCAGAATTGCCTCGGTCCAAGAATATCGCGACATGTTGACCACTTCGATGTAAGCGGTTTCTACAGGTCTTGAACCAAAGACAAGTCGGGGCGTTCTAACCAGGCAGAAAACTCGTCGGCCAACTGTTGACTGGCTGCGCATGCCAATTGCCAAACTTTGGCACGTGATTGCCAATCTTGTCCGTAAGTGACAAAGTCGTGACGGTCTGGCAATTTGCCATTCGGAAGCGTCTTCACCCAATCAGGATGGGGGGCCAAGACGATGGTATTGCCTAAAAATGAAGTGGCTTTGTGTCGCCACTTTAACTGCTTGTCCAGCCAACCTGGGATCACCGCTTTTTGAAAATGTGGGTACAACACCAGCTTGGATTTGCCACTGGATGTCGTTGCCCTTCCCGTCCAAGCTAGATGCAGGTGATAGTCCGTGATGCCGCCATCCCAGTAGGCGCCAGGTGGCGCGGCTGGAATGTCATGAACAGCTTTAAGCACAAAAGGTATGGCGCAACTGGCTTGCAGCACATCCATGAAATTATTCGGATTCAATGACAATTGCCTGGTCGCGTAATCGTGAGTCGAAAAAGGCAAATCTCCCGCTGAAGAAAATACCACACGCTCTAACAAAGTTCCCATGGCTTGACGGCTGAGGACGTTACTCAAAAAAGCAAGGCCATAGCCAAGCGCACTCCAGACAGCGTGTTCTCGCTTTAGCAAGCCTTTGCCCCTTGAAGTCACAACATGCAAGCGAAAACGCGGATGCATCAACAACGCATCGATGTGGCCGGTATAGAACCTGTCCAAACTTTCACGAAAAGAGTCACTCACTTGTTTAGCACCAGGAGACTTCTCTCCAGGCCGGAGTTCGTAGTGCTGGTGAATGTAATCGTGCTCCAAACGAAGCAAGCCCGCTTGGCTTCCCGGCATGCAGGCAGTTGCCATGCGCCATGCGCCTATAGAGGCGCCCACCAGATCAATGGCATGTTGGCTTGTGGGCAACCATTCGTTGAAGAGAAATCGGTCCATCGGACCCAAGATCAATCCTTTAGGCCCCCCTGCTGCAGCTGGAATCACGCCCACATCGGCGGCGCTCAAACCATGGTGGCGGAGGTGTTCTTTGGCCTGTGGGCCGGCGTAGATGCAAAGCGCTTTCATGAAAAACTGATCAACCCATCAATGAAATAACCAGTTGCCTTAAACCATTCAAGACTTGTTTTGCAATTTGGCAAATGCAGAGGCCATGGCGCTCTGGCCCGCATGAATTGACTGCGAAGACGTTGAATTTTTGTGTCCTGGCTGATGATTTCGGGGGCCACCCTCAAAACGATTTTCTCGCGAACGCGCAGCATTGGGCGTGGTTGCGTCGCTGAGCTTCATGGTTAAACCAATTCGCTTTCGCGCCACATCCACTTCCGTTACTTTAACTTTCACAATGTCACCGGTCTTCACCACTTCGCGCGCATCGGTGACAAACTTGTTGCTCAATTGGCTCACGTGAACCAAGCCGTCTTGATGAACGCCCAAGTCAATGAAGGCACCAAAAGCCGCCACGTTGCTGACAGTACCCTCCAGGACCATGCCTTCTTTGAGATCGCGAATGTCATCAACACCCTCGTTGAACCTGGCCACTTTGAAGTCAGGGCGCGGATCTCGGCCCGGCTTTTCAAGTTCAACCAAAATATCCAGGACCGTGATAACGCCAAATTTTTCGTTGACAAAAGACTCTGGCCGCAATGTTTTGAGCAGGTCTGCCCGGCCCATGACATTTTCAACAGGCTGCGCGACTTTGGCCATGATGGCTTCCACCACAGGGTATGTTTCAGGATGGACGCCGGTCATGTCCAGGGGGTTGTCACCCCCACGAATGCGCAAAAACCCTGCGCTTTGCTCGAAAGTTTTGGCACCCAGTCCGGAAACCTTGAACAAATCTTGTCGGTTTTTAAAGGCACCATTGGCTTCGCGCCAACGAACCACAGATTTGGCAACGCCCCCCGATAACCCAGACACGCGCGAAAGCAATGGAACACTGGCGGTATTCAAATCAACCCCAACAGCATTCACGCAATCTTCTACGACAGTTTCGAGGGTGCGCGCCAGTTCGGTTTGATTGACATCATGCTGATACTGCCCAACACCAATGGACTTCGGATCTATTTTGACCAGTTCGGCCAAAGGATCTTGCAAACGACGCGCAATGCTAGCGGCACCGCGCAAACTCACGTCAACGTCGGGCATTTCTTGGCTTGCAAATTCACTGGCCGAATAGACCGAAGCACCCGCCTCGCTCACGACCACTTTTTGAATTTCAGGCGTGTCGGCAGTTTTCAGAAGTTTGATCAAGTCAGCAGCCAGTTTGTCTGTTTCTCGGCTGGCCGTCCCATTGCCGATGGCAATCAAATTAACCCCATGCTTTTGGCAGCACTTGTGCAAGGTGTGCAGCGCACCGTCCCAGTCTCTTCGAGGTTCATGAGGGTAAACCGTAGCAGTTTCGACCAACTTGCCTGTTGTGTCCACCACAGCGACTTTCACACCGGTTCGAATACCCGGGTCAAGTCCCAACACCACACGTGGACCTGCAGGCGCGGCCAGCAACAAGTCGCGCAGGTTGTCGGCAAACACTTTGATGGCCACTTTTTCGGCCTCCTCACGCAGGCGCGCAAACAAATCTCGTTCTAGCGACAGACTGAGCTTCACACGCCAAGTCCAAACAATGGTTTTTCGGATCAAATCATCGGAAGCCCTGTCACTGTGGGACCAATCTAGATGAATGGCAATGCGCCCCTCAGCCAAAGCACTGGCAGCATGGGCTGTTGCGGTGGCTGGGAGTGGCGCAGAGGAGACGCTCAAAGAATCTGGTTCAGGCAATGACAACTTCGCGTCCAAGCACTCCAAAGCACGTCCACGAAATACCGCCAAAGCACGGTGAGAGGGCACGCGACCGATGGGCTCGCTGTAATCAAAGTAGTCTCTGAATTTGGCCACTTCCGGCTGGTTTTCATCTTTACCAGAAGACAATTGGCTGGTGAAAAGGCCTTCTTTCCAAAGCCACTCGCGCAGTGTTTGAATGAGAGAGGCATCTTCAGCCCAACGTTCGGACAAGATATCGCGGACACCGTCTAAGACAGCACCCACAGTCGAGAAGTCTGCGCCCTCAATGGCATCCGACGGTTTTAAATAAACTTGCGCTTCATCTTGAGGGTTTAAGGCAGGATTGGCCCAAAGTGCATCTGCCAATGGTTCAATGCCCGCTTCTTTGGCAATCATGCCCTTGGTTCTGCGTTTGGGCTTGAAGGGCAAGTACAAGTCTTCCAAGTCTTGCTTGGTGGCTGCCAGTTCAATGGCCTTTTGAAGTTCTGGTGTTAATTTGCCCTGATCACCAATGCTTTTGAGAATGGTCATGCGGCGCTCTGCCATTTCTCGCAAGTAGCCCAGACGGTATTCCAATTCACGCAATTGAATGTCGTCCAATCCGCCTGTCACTTCTTTGCGATAACGTGCAATGAAAGGTACGGTGGCACCGCCGTCTAACAAATTCACGGCAGCCTGAACTTGCACAGGACGAATTTTAATTTCAAGGGCCAACTGACCTAGTATTTTCTGCATCTCGAGGGCTATTTATGAATCGGTGCGCAGTTCAGCTTTTAATTTTTCCCCAATATCAGGCCGTGCTGTAAAGGGATTGGGTGGATTTTGCTGCTGAACAATGGCATCCATGCGAGTTTGAACATTGCCCAATGCGTGAGGATGACTGTAGATGTAAAACTGATCTGCTGCGATAGCTTCAAAGACCATCCGGGCTGTATCTGCGGCGGATACCTTGCCACTGTTGACCGCTTTGTCGCTCATGGCTTGGCCGATCAATTGGCTCTTCGTGGCTTTTTGATGGGGTAGATCTGCAGGCCGGTTGCGGTGACTTTGACTGATGCCAGTGGGTACAAAGTACGGACACAGCACACTGGCGCTCACCTGATCGGTGACCAGTTTTAAATCTTGGTACAAAGTTTCGGTCAGGGCCACCACAGCGTGTTTGCTGACGTTATAAACGCCCATATTGGGTGCGGTTAACAAACCTGCCATGCTGGCGGTGTTCACAATATGACCTTGATAGCTGGGATCTTTTTTGGCTGCAGCCAGCATCATGGGCGTGAACAAACGAACGCCGTGAACCACGCCCCATACGTTGACCCCTAAGACCCATTGCCAATCGGCGACTGTGTTTTCCCAAACCAAGCCACCAGAGCCGACACCCGCATTGTTAAAAACAAAATGAGGTGCGCCGAAATGGGATTCCACATCCTTGGCCAAGGCCTCCATTTGGGAAGCATTGGACACGTCAATTTTCTTGGCCAGCACATTGATACCCATGGCTTTCAGTTCCGCTTCAGCTTTGTCGAGGGCATCCTGTTGAACATCGACCAACACAACGTTCATTTTGTAGCTGGCTGCAATGCGCGCACATTCCAAGCCAAAGCCTGAAGCACCGCCAGTGAGAACGGCGGTTTTATTTTCAAAGTGTTGAATCATGGCGATACCTTTTTCAATACGAAGCCATTCCGGGGAAAGTGAACATGAACAGTTCCTGCACGCGCATCATGTCGTTTTAAAATCAGTCGTGTTTTGGTAGCGGCAACCAAGATACCTGTCGTGGGTTCTAAACCAAAGTTGTCAGCGGTGATGGTGACCTCGGATCCCAACTCAATGCCGTGCTCGTCAATGAACGGCAGTGTGCTCACGTCCAAAGGTGTTGCTTTCTGAGCCACCTGTAGGGCTTCCTCGGACTTCATGGGTGCTGACGAATGGTGACCAATGGCCTTCATGCGTGTCATCCAGTCTTTGATCAAAGGCGTTGCATCCAAAATAGCCGTCAAACTGGGTGTGCGCTCCTGCGTAAACCAGAGTGGGTGATAAGCAGAAAAGTCAGCAATGCTGGGCTTGTCTCCCATGAGGTAGTCATGTTCAGTGAGCATGTCTGACAAACGTCTCAATTGGCTTTTGTAAGTGGCCCTAGCCTCCCCTGGTGCCATGCGCGGCGCACCGCCTCGCATGGCAGAACGATCGGCCACAAAAGCCTTCACCGCTTCTTCAGGGGCCCCATGAAAAACATCGGCAACACCTGAAGGCTGAAAGTTATAAGCCATGGCCGCTGCAAAAACTGTACTGTCTGCCCACTGCGCCACAATGCGTGACACACCATTGGCAGACGCAGGATACAAATTGGGCGTGGGCTGCAACTTGTCTAGAACTTCTGCAATCAGGCTGGTATCGCAATAGACATCAGCGCCAATTTGAAGGAGGGGCGTTCGGCGATGTCCACCTGTGAGGGCGGTGACATCTGGCTTAGGCATGATCATTGGAATGATGACGCTGTGCCATGCCAGTTGTTTCAAACCAAAAATCAAACGTATTTTTTCTGCAAAGGGAGAGGTCGGGTAATGATGAAGAATAAGGGAGCTCATGAGGGGACTTTCTTTTAAGAAACTTCAAACTTTAAATGAGCTTGACCAATTGCTTGCCAAAATTTTGACCTTTCAGCAGACCCATGAAAGCCTCTGGTGCCGCTGCCAATCCTTGAGCGATCGTCTCACGCGGCTTCAGTTGACCCGATGCCACCAAAGCAGAAAGTTCGGCCAATGCTTCTGGCCAGACTTCCAAATGTTCACTCACGATAAAGCCTTGAATTGCCAGGCGACTCTTCAAAATCAAGCTGGGGTGGGTCATGGGCAAGGGCTCACCGTTGTAACCGGCAATCATGCCGCAAATGGCAATTCGTGCAAAGTCATTGGCTCTGAGCATGACAGCATCTAGAACCATGCCACCCACATTTTCGAAATGTCCATCAATGCCGTTGGGACAGGCTTCTTTCAATGCGCCAGAAAGTGACATGTAGTCCTTGTGTTCCTTGTAGTCGACGCATGCATCAAATCCCAATTCATTGACCACGTAATCGCATTTGGGTTGACCGCCTGCAATGCCAACCACACGGCAACCACGGGCCTTGGCAAGCGCTCCATAGGCGCTGCCCACAGCGCCACTGGCAGCACTGACTGTCACAGTTTTTCCGGCGGAAGCCTGAATGATTTTATTCAAGCCATACCAAGCTGTGACACCTGGCATGCCAACTGCGCCTAGGTAATGACTGATGGCAATATTCTTTGCGTTAACACTTTTCAATGCACCTGGAACATCAGCGTTGACCACGCTGAATTCTTGCCAACCGCCCATGCATTGAACGGTCTGGCCCACGCTGAATTTGGCGTGCTTACTCTCAATCACTTCACCCACTGTGCCGCCAATCATGACTTCGTTCAAGGCTTGCGGTTGGGCATAATTTTTGCCAGCATTCATGCGGCCGCGCATGTATGGGTCTAAGCTCAAATAGTGATGGCGAATCAGCACCTGCCCTTCTTTCAAGTCTGGGGTGGGTGCTGTGATTAATTTGAAATTGCTGCTGGAGACTTCGCCCGCTGGGCGGTTGTCCAAAACGATGATGTGGTTGATTGGCATTTTGTTTCTTTTTAGGTCTCTGTGTTTAATCTGTGGAAATATTCGAAGAAATCTTTGTGTTTCTCGGTGCAAACTTGAAGGTACCTGTTGAATGGGCACACAGGTCACCCTTTGCGTCAAAAACTTTTCCTTCTGTAAATGCCATGGTTTTCGTTCGGTGAAGTAAAACGCCTTGTGCGACCAAATGTTGACCTGGGAGAGGTTTGGCCGGTCGCATAAAAGTGGTTTTCATTTCGATGGTGAAGACACCCATACCGATCTCTACACTGCGCGCTGCTGTGGCCATGACCACGTCCAGCAGGGTCATAATGGCGCCGCCATGCACAATGTCAAAGGAGTTCAAGTGCTCAGGCAGCGGTTTGAATTGCAATTCTGAATGGCCGTTTTCAAACTTTTCTAAAGTAAAACCCAAATGCTCCACAAAAGGAATGGGGACGCCAAATGAAATGCTCATAGCGACTTATCCGCCCATGATGGCGCTTACACCGCCATCCACTGCCAACCACTGCCCTGTGATGTGTTTACCTGCATCGCTGGCATAGAGCACAGTCAAGCCTTTGAGGTCTTCACTGTCACCCAAGCGTTGAAGAGGTGCGTGACTGGCCATTCGCTCTTCACCTATCTTTTCGATCAAACCCATGGACATTTTGCTGGGGAAAAATCCGGGACAAATGGCATTGACCGTGATGCCATGTTGGCCCCACTCACCGGCCAAGGCCTTGGTGAAAGTGATCACTGCACCTTTTGACGTGTTGTAAGCAATGGTCTGCATTTCAATCGGGTTGCCCGCCAATCCAGTAATGGAAGAGATGTTCAAAATACGGCCTTTTTTATTAGGAATCATGGACAGTTTGGCAACTTCTTGCGACAAAATAAAGTAACCACGAACATTCAAATTCATCACCTTGTCCCAAGCGGAGACAGGATGTTCTTCAGCAGGCGCGCCCCAAGTCGCACCGGCATTGTTGACCAAGATGTCGATGCGTCCCATGCGCTTCATCGTCTCATGCGCTAAGCTTCGAATGTCTTCTTCTCTGCCACAATCGGCAGCGATGTAGTCGGCTTCGATGCCAGCGGCCTTGAGTTCAGCAACAGCGTCTTGCAAGTCATCGGCTTTGCGCGAACTCAGCATGAGGCGCGCACCGGCTTCGCCCAATGCATGGGCCATTTGAAGTCCCAAGCCACGAGAACCGCCAGTGACCAAAGCGGTTTGTCCCGTCAAATCAAAAAGTTGTTGAATATTGCGTGTCATAAATTATCCTGAAAATAATCAAATCCAAAAGTCCATGCAACTGCGTTGTTGGACCACTGATTTCATAAAAGGTTTGATGGCCAAATGATCGGGGTGATTTTGATAGGCCTTCAAGGTCGCCTCGTCTTTAAAGACGGAATTCAATATTAAATCACTGGTGCAGTCTTGCCCCTCCGTTTTGATGCCAATTTCAAACACAAGAATGCCAGGAACCAAGTTGGCAAACTGCATCAAAATATCTCGCGCCTTCAGCATGTTGTCGTGTCTACTTCGACTCTCTGCTTCGTCTTTCAAGGTCCACATCACAATGTGCCTCAGACCTGACTGAACGGTTTGATTTGATCTTTGCAGAGTCATTAAAAAGCCTCCTCGGGTAAATTGGCACAAGTCATATCGCGATTGCTCACCACTTGCAGCCATGCCTCAATCTTGGGTAGTTCGTAATGGAAAAAGTATTTGGCGGCGGCCTGACGACCTGCATGGGCATGACTTTCATCTGAGGGGCAAGACGCCGTGACATCGAGCCACACCCAGGCCAGCACCAAATGGCCAAACGCTTGTAAATAAGGCACCGCATTGGCCAAAGCTTCTTGCGGTTGGCCTGACGACCACGCCATTTGAGTGGCGGCCACCACTTGATGCAACGCCTTTGTCAAGGCTTCAGCATGAGGCATCAAGTCTGGTTGAATCATGGCCTTGACAGCCGTTTCATGCATGCGATTCGCCAGCAACTGAAAGCCCCTGCCCTCTTCCATCAACACTTTTCGGCCCAACAAGTCCATGGCTTGAATGCCATGTGTACCTTCATGAATCATGTTCAAACGGTTATCGCGCCAATATTGCTCAACTGGAAAGTCGCGGGTGTAACCATAGCCACCGTGAATTTGGATGGCCAAACTGTTGGCTTCGAGACACCATTCACTGGGCCAACTTTTTGCGATTGGCGTTAAAACTTCTAGCAACAATCTGGCTTCATCGGCAGAAGTTTGTGATCCTGTGTGCTGTTCGTCGACCAACTTGGCACAATAGAGTTCAAGCGCTAACGCGCCTTCGCAGTAAGATTTTTGCGCCAACAGCATACGTTTGATATCTGCATGCTCAATGATCCTGACTTGAGATTGCGCCGCATCTTTAACGACCTTTTGGCTGCCACCTGCAACCGGCCGACCTTGAGGACGGTTCTTGGCGTATTCAAGACTGGCCTGATAACCCGCCATGCCCAGCATGGTGGCCGCCAACCCCACACCGATGCGTGCTTCGTTCATCATGTGGAACATGTAACCCAAGCCGCGCCCTGGCTCACCCACCAAATAGCCGATGGCACCGCTGCCATCGCTTTTGGTGTTGTCTGTTTGCACAGGGTACTTGCCCTCTCCAAAATTGAGCAAGGTGTTGGTGGTGCCACGCCATCCGCATTTGTGATTGAGGCCCGCCAAAGCAACGTCATTGCGAACGCCGCTGAGCTCTCCTTTTACGTTCACCAATTTCTTTGGCACCACAAACAAAGATATCCCTTTCACGCCAGGCACGAGTTTGCCATCAGTGCCTGGTATTTTGGCCAAAACCAAATGGATGATGTTTTCTGTCAGTTCATGTTCGCCTGCGGAGATCCACATCTTGTTCCCCTTCAAGCGATAGCGTGGGCCCAAAGGATCGACTGCAAAGGCTTCCCCATCGGGTGTGGCCCGCGTCATCACATCGCTCAAGGATGAGCCTGCTTGCGGTTCTGACAAACACATGGTACCTGACCACCGACCCGAAAATTCGTTGAGCGCAAAAACCTCTTTTTGCAAGGTTGAGCCGTGCGCCATCAATAAGTTGGCATTGCCGACGGTCAACATGCCAGACCCCATGCTGACAGAAGCCATGGCAAAAAAAGTGTTGGCGGCAGCTTCTACGGTGTAGGGCAACTGCATTCCACCAATTTCGTAGTCTTGCGCTGCACTCAACATACCCGAGGCTGCATAGGCGTGATGTGCTTCGTGAGTGGCCTGAGGCAAGATGACTTTTTCGCCATCAAAATGAGGCTCTTCGGTATCGACAAGCCGATTGAACGGAGCGTATTTTTCACGTGCGATTTTCTCGCATGTATCGAGCACCGCATCAAATGTTTCGCGACTGTGATCGGAGAATCTGGCGCGTTCTTGCAAACGCTCAACTTCCAACCATTCATACAAGAAGAAATCTAAAGTGGATCGCAGAGTCATGGCAAAGAGTTTCAACAGAAATTAAAACGGGCGGCCAGCGTGGTTAGCGGGACGCCCGTGGAAGCAAGAGGTCTGTGTTAGAGAACTTCAAAAATACCGCAAGCACCCATACCGCCACCAATGCACATAGTGACTGCAACGCGTTTTGCGCCGCGCCGCTTGCCTTCAATCAAAGCATGGCCCGTCAGACGTTGGCCACTCACACCGTAAGGATGTCCTACGGCAATAGCACCACCATTGACATTCAAGCGATCGGGTGGAATGCCCAAGGTGTCACGACAATACAAGACTTGAACAGCAAAGGCTTCGTTGAGCTCCCACAAATCAATGTCTGACACTTTCAAGCCCAGCCGCGCCAAAACTTTGGGCACGGCAAAGACAGGGCCAATGCCCATTTCATCGGGTTCGCAACCTGCAACTGCAAAACCCAAGAATCGACCCAGTGGTTTCAACCCACGCTGCTCTGCCAATTTTTCATCCATGACCACACAAGCGCCTGCGCCGTCGGAGAACTGGCTTGCATTGCCAGCAGAGATCAAGCCGTTAGGTAAGGCAGAACGCAAACCAGAAATGGCCTCCACGGTGGTTCCTTCGCGCAGGCCTTCATCTTTGCTGACGGTCACTTGCTTGGTCATCAGTCCCATGACCTTGTCGATGACGCCAGCAGAGACCGTGATGGGTGCTATTTCTGCATCAAACAAACCTGCGGTTTGCGCAGCACAGGCTTTTTGCTGACTTGCAGCACCATATTCGTCCATGCGATCACGGCCAATTTTGTAGCGTTTGGCCACTTGCTCGGCAGTTTGCAACATGCTCCAGTAAATTTCAGGCTTGATTTTGGCCAGGGCCAAATCTTGCAACATGTGTTGATTGATTTCTTGTTGAACACAAGAAATGCTCTCTACACCACCCGCCACATAAACTTGTCCTTCACCCGCGATGATGCGCTGGGCAGCCAGAGCAATGGTTTGCAAGCCAGAGGAACAAAAACGATTGACGGTAAGGCCTGACACTGAAATGGGCAAGCCTGCTTTCAATGCAATTTGACGTGCAATGTTGGCGCCTGTGGCACCTTCAGGCGTGGCGCAACCCATGATGACGTCTTCAACTTCACCAGCCTCTATGCCAGCGCGTTGAACCGCATGTTGAACGGCATGACCCCCTAAGGTGGCACCATGCGTCATGTTGAAAGCGCCTTTCCAGCTCTTGGCCAGAGGCGTGCGTGCGGTCGAAACAATGACGGCGTTTGACATATTGAATACCTCTGATCAGTTGAATGTTTTGCCTTCGGCCACCAAACGGGCCAAAAGCGGTGCAGGTTGCCAGAAGGCGGCATCGTCATGCGGATTTTTTGCAAAGCGCTTCATGGCTTCAGCCACATTGAACAAGCCCACTTGGTCAGCATAAAGCATGGGGCCGCCACGGAAGATGGGGAA